>OBEQ012715522.1_pt1 | contig 12159 bp, 13 predicted proteins | sample 1670901 | NCBI WGS metagenome assembly OBEQ01 (sample SAMEA104232315, study PRJEB22302) | groundwater metagenome | biome: forest; feature: aquifer; material: groundwater | place: USA | collected 2011-08-07 | depth 5.4 m | reverse complement strand
TGGGCGTTCGACGGAACGATTCCTAAATTTCCGCACGCGATAACCGACGCAGACCGCGCGGTGATGGAAAAACTCACCGAACTTCTTGAAAGCCGCGAAGACGTACAATCCGTTTTCACTAACATCCTAGAGCGAAAAGCGAACAGCTAAACCCTAATGCTTAAAACCTCCGTAAAGATTCTCGGCATCGATCCGGGTTTGAACGCGACCGGCTACGGAGTCATCCAGGCCGATGCCGGCCATCTCCAACTCATCGCCGCTGGCACGATCAAACCGCCCGCCCGCCACGCGTTAGGGCAACGGCTCACCCGCCTCTACACCGGCCTGGAACAGGTCATTCGCACCCATCAGCCGCGCATTGCGGTGCTGGAAGGTCTCTACACCCATCATGCCTATTTGACGACCGCGGCCCTCATGGGACACGCGCGGGGCGTGGCGTGTCTAGCGTGCGCGCAGGGCGGGCTTGACGTGGTGGAGTATCTGCCAACGCGCATGAAGAAATCATTAACGGGCAACGGCTACGCGTCGAAAGAGCAGGTGGCGCGCGTGGTCGGCATGTGGTTGGGGCGGCGTGATCCGTCCTGGTCTTCCGATGCGACGGATGCGCTGGCCTTGGCGATTACGCATGCGCACGTGAGCCACGCGCCGGCTGCAGGGTTGGGTGGTCGTCGACGAAGTCTGCGCGAGCTGGCGGCGATCGCGGAGGCCGGCACATGATTTGTCGATTGCGCGGCGTGGTGCGTGAACGGACTGACACCCATGTGGTCTTGGATGTGCAGGGCATTTGTTATCAAGTGCTCATTCCGCCCTCGCTGATGCCTAAAGCCCTCGAGAAGGTCAGCGATCAGGGCGAGCTGGAACTCGTGACGTTTCATTATCAACAGTTGGAAGTCGGCAAAGGGTTTTCGGTTCTGATTGGATTTACGAATGAGGTGGAGCGGGAATTTTTCGAGCGCTTCATCACGGTCTCCGGCGTCGGTCCAAAGGCGGCACTACGAGCGCTCATACTGCCGATTCCCGCCATTGCCAAGGCCATCGATGAAGGCAATCTGACCCTCCTGAAATCGCTGCCGGGCATCGGAGAGCAACGCGCCAAGGAGATCGTGGCCAAGCTCCAAGGCAAGATCGGGAAATTTGCGTTGATTCAACCCAGCGCCGACGGTGCCGTCACGGCCGCGCCGCTGACCGATGAACCGCAAGGCCTGGAAGAGGAAGCGGTGGAGATTCTCTTGCAGCTGGAGTACAAGAAACACGAAGCCAAACAAATGGTGAAGGCCGCCTTGAGCCGCAACCCCAAGCTCAAAACCGCCGAAGAACTCCTCAATGAAGTCTATCGCCAGCGGCTCCACGAACAGCAGCCCGTGTCCACATGACAACCCGACGACCCACCGCCTCGGTTGCTGAAGACGTGCTGCCGGTCATCGCGCCGGCGCTGCCGGTTCAGGAAGCCGATGAAGATCGGATTCTGAATCTCAGCTTGCGCCCGAAGCGGCTCGAAGACTTTGTGGGGCAGCGGGCGGTCGTCGAGAATATTCAGGTCGCCATCCAAGCGGCCAAGCGGCGGAGCGAACCCTTAGAGCATCTGTTGTTGGCCGGCCCGCCGGGTCTTGGCAAGACCAGCGTCGCGCACATCGTCGCGCAGGAAATGGGGGCGAAAATCACGGCGACTAGCGGCCCGGCCATTGAGCGAGCCGGCGATTTGATCGGCGTGCTGACGAATTTGGGGCGCGGGGACATTTTGTTCATCGATGAAATTCATCGGCTCTCGAAAGTCGTGGAGGAATTTTTGTATCCCGCGATGGAAAACTACGAGATCGATTTCGTCGTCGACAAAGGGCCGTATGCCAAGACCATCAAGTTTCGGCTCAAGCATTTCACGCTGATTGGCGCCACGACGCGGTCGGGGTTGTTGTCGAATCCGCTGCGCAGCCGGTTCGGGATGGTGTACCACTTGGAGTTTTATCAGCCGCAGGAATTGGAAGACATCATCCGCCGCTCGGCGAAAATCTTGAGCATTGGTCTCGACACCGACGCCGGGATGGAGATCGCGCGCCGCTCGCGGGGTACGCCGCGGGTGGCCAACCGCTTGTTGCGGCGCGTGCGCGACTACGTCCAAGTCAAATCGCGCGACACCATCACCAAAGTCCTGGCCGAAGCCGCGCTGGCCGCGCAGGGCGTGGACGCCTGCGGGTTGGATCCCATCGACCGCAAGGTGTTGCGCACGATCATGGAGTTTTACGGCGGCGGACCCGTGGGCATCGAGGCGCTTGCCGCCAGTCTCAACGAAGAACCGGACACGATTGTGGATGTGGTGGAGCCGTACCTGTTGTCTGCCGGCCTGCTCAAGCGCACCGCCCGCGGCCGCAAACTCCCCCGCCTGGCCTACCAGCACCTCGCGAAGACCCAGCAGGCACCGCTTGAGCTCTTCGCCAAATCGTGATGTCTCCTGCCGTGCCTGGTGTTGGCCGCGCGCTTATTCTCTTCGGTCTGGTGTTGATTGGAGTCGGTCTGCTCGCGCTCGCGGCGCCAAAATTTCCCTGGATTGGGCGGCTACCGGGCGATATCATGATCCAGCGTCCCAATTGCACATTCTATTTTCCGCTGACCAGTTGCATTTTGGCGAGTCTACTCTTCACACTCATCGCATGGATCATCGGTCGGTTTCGATAATGCGCCATCGCTCTGCCGCCTGGCTGTGTGTCGTGTGTCTGGCGCTGGGTGCCTCCGCCGCCTCGCCCGAGGCGGCTCCGCCGGTTCCCGAACTTCAGCCTGCGGCCGTGGACTCTCTGGCCAACGCGTGGATTCGAGTCGCGGTGGTGCGCAACGCACCTCAAGTGGATCTGGCCATTCACGGACGTTTCCGGATTACCGCCTTGCATACCGCGGATGCCCTGCAGGAAGGTTCGCAGCTGCCGCACGTGACGGTCCGCGCCAACCAGCAGGGGATTCTGATGGGCGAGCAAGCGTTTCCGATGGTAGGCGTGCGTGTGGAGCCGACCCGCGACGCTTCCATCGATCTCAACGGCCATCGCTTGCGCGGCGTGCTGGAAATTGTGCGGCAAGCGGATTTAACCTTGTTGGTCATCAATCATGTCGATCTGGAAGATTACTTGCAGGGGGTGCTGAGCAAAGAAGCGCCCGATTATTGGCCCCGCGAGGCGCTCAAGACCCTCGCGATCGCCGCCCGCACGTATGCGCTCTATCAGCGCCTGGCCAAACCCCAGGTGGATTACGATGTGACCAGCGACGTGTTGTCGCAGGTGTATGGCGGCAGAAGCTCCGAGAAGTGGCGCACCAATCACGCGGTCAGCAGCACGCGCGGCCTGATTTTGACGTACAATGGACAGATCTTTCCCTCGTTTTACCATTCGACGTGCGGGGGGCTCACCGAACACGCGTCGGTGATGGGGCCCTATGACCTGCCGCCGCTGCGGGGCGGGATCGCGTGTTCGTTTTGTTTGAATTCGCCGTTTTATCGATGGGAGAAGCGGTTCACCAAAGCCGACGTCGCCTGGGCCTTAAAGCAGAGAGGCTACGGGTCGGTCGGCGGGGGGATCGATGGGGCGGCGACGCAGCGCAGTCCCACGGGGCGAGTGGCGGAGGTGAGTATTCGCGGCGTCACGCGCACCATCACGCTCAAGGGATACGATTTTCGCGCGTTGTTCGGATTTGACCAGTTGCGCAGTTTGGCGTTTACGGTCGAGCCGCAGGGCGATGCGTTTGTGCTCCATGGCGGCGGGTGGGGACATGGTGTGGGCATGTGCCAGTGGGGCATGGCGGAGTTGGCGCGTCGAGGTTTGTCCGCCAGGGAAATTTTATCGTTCTACTATCCGGGGACGGAGTTAGCGCGTGTAGGCGAGAGCGTGATTCAACCGATCGTCGTGCCAGGAGGGCAACCGTAATGCCGCAAGGGGCAGCGCCCAACGCGTTTCAAATGTTGGGATTTCCGTTTTTGATGATGTTCGTGGTGTTTTATTTTCTCGTGTTTCGTCCGCAATCCAAGGCCCAGAAATCCCACGCGGAGATGCTCAAAAATCTCCGGAAAGAGGATGAGGTGGTGACGACGGGCGGCATGTTTGGCACGGTGGTCAACGTGCGGACCGACACCGTGACCCTGCGCATCGATGACAAAGTGCGGGTTGAAGTGGAGAAACCCGCCATTGCGCGCCTGGTGAAATCGCGAGGCGCGGAGCCCGTAGCGGCTGTGGTGGAGAAAAGCGTTTGATGCCAAAAAGTTTTCAGTGGAGAGCGCCCCTCGTGCTTGGGGTGATTCTGTTGTCCGCATGGTTTGCGTTTCCGCTGTCCCAGCGGATCAGTCTCGGGTTGGATCTGCAGGGCGGGATGCACTTGGTGCTGCGGGTGGACACGTCCAAGTTATCGCCCGAAGCCCAGCATCGGGATGTTACCGGCGTGGCGGTGGAGGTGATTCGGAACCGGATTGATCAATTCGGCGTGCGCGAGCCGCTCATTCAGCGGCAGGGCACCGACCACATTTTGGTGCAGTTGCCGGGGATTACGGATCGTGAGCGCGCCCTGAAACTGATCGGGCAGACCGCGCTCTTGGAATTCAAACTCGTCTCGGAAAATCAACGTATGGTGGGGCGCGCGTTGAAAGGGGAAGTGCCTCCGGGGTTTTCGTTGGTCAACGATGAGCAGGGCACGCCGCTGCTCTTGGATAATGAAGGCACGCTGACCGGCTCCGTGTTGTCGGACGCCTGGGTCGATGTGGGCGAGATGGGGTTGCCGGAAGTCAGTTTCCGGATGAATACCGAAGGGGCCAAGGCATTCGGCCGATTGACCGGCGCGAACATCGGCAAGCGCCTGGCCATTGTGCTGGATGGCAAAGTCCAATCCGCGCCCGTCATTCAAAGCCGGATTGCCGACGCCGGCCGCATCAGCGGTCGGTTCACGCGCGAAGCCGCCAATGACTTGGCGATTGTGCTGCGGGCCGGGGCGCTGCCGGCTCCCATCTCCATTGAAGAAGAACGCACCGTCGGCCCGACGCTGGGCAACGACTCCATTCATGCGGGGATTACCGCCACCGCGATTGGAACCGTGCTCGTGGTGCTGTTCATGGTGGGGTATTACTGGGTGGCCGGGGTGATCGCGGTGATCGCGCTGATCCTCAACTTCCTGATGATCTTGGGGTCGCTCGGCTATCTGCATGCCACGCTTACGTTGCCCGGCATCGCCGGGATGATGCTCACACTCGGGATGGCGGTGGATGCCAACGTGCTGATCAATGAGCGCATCCGCGAAGAACTCCAAGCCGGCAAAGTGCTGGCCTCCGCCGTGCGCGCCGGCTATGAAAAAGCTTTTTCGGCCATTTTTGATTCCAACCTCACGACGATGATTGCGGCTGGATTTTTGTACTGGTTTGGGACCGGACCAATCCGCGGGTTTGCCACCACCCTGATCTGCGGGTTAATGGCCAGCATGTTTACGGCCATCTTCGTCACCCGGCTCATTCTTGAGTGGTTGATGGCGATGGGATGGGTGAAGAGTCTGCCGATGGCCAAGTGGATTCCGGAGACGAAGATCGATTTCGTCGCGAAGCGGGCGTGGTTGTACGGGTTCTCCGTGCTCATCCTGGGTGTGGGCATGTGGGCTTTCGTGCAGCGGGGTCCGCAGCGGTATGGGCTGGATTTCACCGGCGGATTCTTGCAGGAATATCGCTTCAGCCACCCCGTGACGGCGGATGGCTTGCGCGCGACGCTGGGCAAGGTCGGTCTTGATAATGCCGTGATCCAAGAATTCGGCTCACCGACGGAATGGCTCATCAAGACGTCGGACTCCACGGAAGCCGCCATTCAAGACACGCTGACCCGCACCCGGGAAGCGCTCTATGCGGATTTCGGACAAGAGAAAGCGCCGGAACTCACCCGGATTGACCGCGTCGGCCCGATCGTCGGGCAAGTGTTGCGCCATAAGGCGTGGCTGGCGCTGGCCTGGTCGATGGTGGGGATCCTGGTGTATGTGGCGTTTCGGTTCAAGCATCTCGATTTCGCGGCGGCCGGAGTGATTGCGCTCATCCATGATGTGGTGGTGGCCGCCGGCATGCTCTGTTTGACGAGACGCCCCATTGATTTATTGGGCATCACGGGGTTATTGACGATCGCCGGCTACTCAATCAACGACACGATTGTGATCTACGATCGGGTGCGGGAAAATATGCGGGCTGCGCGAAAGATCGACTTGCGGCAGGTGATCAATCAGAGCGTCAACCAAATGCTGGGGCGGACCCTCCTCACATCGCTGACGGTGATTTTCCAAGTGTTGGCGCTGTTCTTCTTCGGGGGAGAAGTGCTCCACGATTTTTCATTCTGCTTGTTGGCCGGGTTTATTTCGGGTGTGTATTCGACCGTGTACATCGCCTCTGCGCTGGTGATCGATTGGCGGCGGGTATTTAAAACGGCCTGACCCCTCCACGCGGTGGGCCGGTCACGTGAAACGATGCGGACAAATCATTGGCGTGTCTGTCCTGCCGATCCTGCGCGGGCGTCGCGGTTAGCCGCTCGCATCGGGACGCATCCGCGCGTCGGCCAGCTGCTCTTGAATCGGGGCATCACGGAGCCGGCCGAGGCCGCCCGCTTTCTCCTGCCGCGTTTGGACGCCCTCGATAATCCGCTGCAATTACCTCACATGCCCAAGGCCCTTGCTCGAATTCACGCCGCACTGCGTCATAAAGAACTCATCTGGGTGTTTGGCGATTCTGACGTCGATGGGATCACCGCCTCCGCCATCGTCTATGAGACACTCCGCGCGCGCGACGGGCGCGTCAGCGTCACCCTCTCCAACCGCATCGAGGATGGCTACGGGCTTCCGCCGACGTTACTACCGCAGGCCACACGCGCGGGTGTCGGGTTACTCATTCTCGTCGACTGCGGAACGAATCAGCGGGAAGTATTGGAAGCCTGGCATGCTGGCGGCATCGACGTCATCGTGTTGGATCACCATGTGCCCATGGACGAGCCCGCGCGGCCCATGGCGATGGTCAATCCGTATCAGGGATCGGGCATCGGGCGCGAGCTCTGTAGCGCCGGTTTGGCCTTCAAATTGGCTCAAGCCCTTCATCCGGATGATGCCGCCCATTGGCACGGCCTGCTTGATTTAGCGGCGTTGGGGACGCTGGCGGACTACGCGCCCTTGCGCGGGGATAGCCGCATTCTCGTGGCCTCGGCGCACGCGCCGTTGCGTGAGACCGAGCGGCCCGGCCTGCGCCAGCTCTATGAAGCCATTGGGATCGCCACCCCCAGTCCGGAGACGATCCTCCGGAAGGTGACTCCGGTCCTCAATGCGGCGGGGCGGCTGGGCAATCCCCGTCCGGTCTGGGAGCTGTTGGTGACGCGTTCAGCCACCGAAGCCACGACGCTGTTGGCCGCGGCGCTAGAGTGCTACGCCCACACCAAGCGATTGAACCGGCAGATTATCGCGGAGGCCAATGCGCAGGTGGATCGGCTGCACTTTCGCGATCAGCACGTGATGGTGGTGGGCCGTCAGGGCTGGCATCCGGGGCTCATGGGCCCGTTGGCAGCACAACTGGCCGAGCGGTTTGGCCGTCCGGCCATTGCGATTGCGTTTGATGCGCAGGGGATCGGCGTGGGGTCCGGCCGTTCGCCGTCGATGTTTGATTTGTTAGACGCGCTGCGGGCGTGCGACGGTGTGCTGATGCGCTACGGCGGGCATCCGCGCGCCTGCGGGTTGACCGTCGCCGGGGATCGGTTGGACGCTTTCCGCGAGACGCTGAATCGCCATGTGCAGACTACCGGCACGTACGCCCAGCTGGCGCAGACGCTCGAGATTGATGCCGAAGTGCTTCTGGAGGAATTGACGCCCGATTTCGCGGAGGAAGCAAGCGGGCTCGCGCCCTTTGGTGTGGGGAATCCGAAGACGTCCGTGTTGGTGCGGGGCGTGCGGGTGCGCGAGGACGAGGACGGCGCGTGGCTGGTGGTGCGCGGTGAGCGCCGCAAACTCCGCAAGCTCACCGATCGGTTATCGACGGCGGACACCTATGACGTGGTCGTTACACCGAGTCTGGTGGACGGACAGTGCGTGGTCTCGCTGCGCGACGCGCGCGAAACGACTAACGGACTTTCGTGACGCGTCCGTTGCGCAGGCACTCGGTGCACACGCGCACCCGCGTCACCGTTCCGTTGAGCAGGATCTTCGCAGATTGGAGATTCGGCAGGAAGTGCCGGAGATTTTTCCTGACGGTCCGTCGGCCAACCCCACCCTTGACCTTGGGCATACCGCGCCGAGTGTAGGTCCGGCCGGCAACTGCACTTTTTCCACAAATGTCACACGTTCTCATTGGTCTCCTCGCAGAAACCGCCATTATACACTAGCCGATATGGTTCGCCAAGCGTCTCCATTAACTGAGTTGTCCGTCCAATACGTCAAAGGGGTGGGGCCGTCCCGCGCGAAACAATTGGGCCGTCTGGGCATTGCGACGGTTGAGGAGTTGCTGCTGGCGGTGCCGCGCCGCTATGAAGACCGCACGCAGTTTGTTTCGATTGCGCAGTTGATTCCCGGGCGGCTGGCGACGATCCGCGGCGCGCTACGGGCCAAACACTTCCTGCGCTCGCGCGGCGGACGGCCGTTGGTGCAAGCGGACGTGAGTGATCACAGCGGCACCGTGCAGTGCCTCTGGTTTAACCAGTCGTATCTGGTCCAGCAACTGGCCATCGGAGAGGAGCTGATTCTCTACGGCAAAGTCGAGCCGCTGGGACGCCGGCTGCAGATGATCCATCCGGAGCTTGAGCGCGTGGAACCAGCCGGCGAGGACTCCGCCGACGGCGAAGGCGGCGAGGCGGCGCTGCACATGGGCCGCATCGTGCCGATCTATCCGTTGACCAGCGGGATGGGGCAGCGATGGTTTCGGCGGCTCATCCACACGGTGTTGACGCAGCATCTGGATCAACTCGACGAGGTCTTGCCGGAGCCGGTGCGAGTCCAGCAGCGATTGCGTCCGCGCCGGTGGGCGGTGCAGCAGGTGCATTTTCCCTCGACGTGGGAAGAGCTGGATGAGGCGCGCCGCGGATTGGTGTTTGAAGAACTCTTCCTGATGCAGCTGCGCCTGGCGATTCGGCGCGCTAAATTGGCCGCGCGCCGCAAGCCCCAACGCTACCAGATCGATGGACCGCTCCGATTAGCGTTGCTGAAGCAGCTGCCGTTTACGCTGACGAAGAGCCAGCAGCACGTCCTCGAGGAACTCGTGGACGATCTGCAGCAGCCAGCGCCGATGCTCCGGTTGTTGCAGGGCGACGTCGGCTGCGGGAAAACCGCGGTGGCGGCTGCGGTGATGGCAGTCGCCGTGCAAAGCGGCTATCAGGTGGCGTTGATGGCGCCGACCGAGCTGCTCGCCGAGCAGCATGGGCGGCTCTTGGCCGGATATTTTGAGCCGCTGGGCGTGAAGACGACCGTGCTGTCGAATCGCATCCCGGCGGCGAGTCGTCAGCCGCTGTTGGGGGCGATTGCCGACGGAACGATCTCGATTGTCGTCGGGACCCATGCGCTGATCGAGCGCGGCGTATCTTTTCAACAGTTGGCCCTGGTCGTGATTGATGAGCAGCATAAATTCGGCGTCGCCCAGCGCACCGCCCTCATCAAAAAATCCGCCATGCCGGACGTGTTGGTGATGACGGCCACCCCCATTCCGCGCACGCTGGCCTTGTCGTTGTACGGCGATCTCACCTGCTCCACGATTACGGAACTGCCGCCAGGCCGCCAGCCCGTGCGCACGCTGTTGCAGCCGGAGTCAGCACGCCAGGACATCTATCGGTTGATCCGCGAGGAATTGCGGGCCGGTCGGCAGGGATACGTGGTGTATCCGCGCATCGAATCCAAAGAAGAGCAGGACGTCAAAGCCGCCACCCACATGGCGCGCCAGCTCCAGCAGATCGTGTTTCCCGACTGTCGCGTGGCCTTGCTGCACGGGCAGATGCGCACCGAGGAACAAGCACGGGTGATGCAGGCGTTTGTGCAGGGCGATGTCCAGTTGTTGGTGTCGACGGTCATCGTGGAGGTCGGGTTGGATGTGCCCAATGCCACGATCATGCTGATTGAACATCCGGAACGGTTTGGCTTAGCGCAACTCCATCAATTGCGCGGACGCATCGGCCGCGGCACGCATCCGGCAACGTGTCTGGTGCTCAGCGCTCCCGTGGAGGAATCCGTCGAACAGCGCCTCTCGGCGTTTGTGAGTACGACCGACGGGTTTCGGTTGGCCGAGTATGATCTGGCGTTTCGCGGGCCGGGCGAGCTGTTGGGACGCCGGCAACACGGCTGGGTGGATTTTCGCGTGGCGGATCTGGCGAAAGATCAGGCGGTGCTGGAAACGGCGCGTGAAGCCGCGTTTGCGCTGGTGGCCGGCGATCCAAGTCTTGCGGCAGCCGAGCCGACCGCCCCAAAAGGGCGGGGGAGCCGGTGAGCGAACATGGCCGCGCGAATTTCGGGTGGAGTCTTGCGGGGATTGGCGCTGGAGATGCCGAAGCAGATCCGCGCCACCGAAGCCAAGGTCCGCCAGGCCGTGATGAACATCCTCGCGGCGGATGTCCCCGGCGCGCGCATGCTCGATGGGTTTGCCGGCAGCGGCGCCATCGGGCTTGAGGCGCTCTCCCGGGGGGCCTCCGAAGTCATTTTTTTGGAGTCGCATCCGGCGTCTTTAAAGGCGCTGCGCGCGAATCTTTCCCGCATTCCCGCAGACGCGGTAGAGGGCACCACGGAAGTCGTGGCCGGCGACGCGCTGCGAGGCCTCCGGCGGCTTGCCGATGACGGGCGCGTCTTCGACCTCGTGTTTCTGGACCCTCCCTACGACGGAGCGTGGGGCAAAAAGGCCTTGATCGCCGTCGCCAGCTGTGGTATTCTTTCGGCCTCTGGTAGGCTCTGTCTGGAACATGCCCGTCAGCACGGGGCGCCCCCCCAGGTCGGAGACCTCCGCGTACACAAACAGCACCGGTACGGTGATACGGTGCTTTCTTTTTATGAGCGAGCACAGGCGTAACCCATGACCACACGCGCCGTCTATCCTGGAACATTCGATCCCGTGACGTATGGGCACATCGACCTCATCACGCGGGCCCTGAAGATTTTCGATGAGGTGATCGTGGCCGTCGCCCATAACCCGGGCAAGCACCCCCTCTTTAGCGTGTCGGAGCGCGTGGCGCTGCTCAAGCGCGCCACCGCCGGCGTGAAGGGGGCGGTGATCGAGGATTTTGATTCGCTGGTCGTCGATTACGCGCGCCGCAAACGCGCCCGGGTGGTGATCCGCGGCTTGCGGATGCTGTCGGATTTTGAGTATGAGTTTCAGATGGCGCTGACCAACCGCAAACTCTCAAGCCAGGTGGAAACACTGTTTCTCATGCCTTCAGAAGCATATGCCTATGTGTCGGCGCGGCTGATCAAAGAAGCCGCGGCGCTGGATGCGGATCTGTCCGCGTTCGTGCCGCCGTTTGTGGCGGCTGCCCTGCGGCAGAAGCTGGTCCGTGTCCGCCGGAAGGTGCGTCGATGAAAATTCAGGTGAATCGCGTCCCCAGCGAAGGGCTGCGCGAGGACACCACGTATGATCCCAAGCTGCTGGACATGGAACGCTTCGACGTCCAGTTCCAGGAGCCGATTGCGCTCTCCTCGTTTATCACGGTGGCGGAGCATGATTTGATCGTCAAAGCGGATATCAGCTGCGTGCTGCAGTTGCAGTGCGCGCGCTGTTTGACGACGTTTGACTGGCCGTTGCGCACGGATACCCTCTTAAGCTATGAAGTGGCTCCGACGGATGTGATCGATATCACCGAGGACATCCGGCAGGAGATTATCTTGGCGTATCCCATGATTCCCATGTGTCGAGAGGATTGCAAAGGGTTGTGTGCGGTGTGCGGCCAGAATTTGAATCTGGGCTCGTGCGCCCATCACCAAGAACAAGAACAGGAGTGAACCGATGGCCACACAGAAACGGAAACACTGCTCCGCCCGTCGTGATAAGCGCCGCTCGCATTTGCATCTGCGCCTGCTCAGTCTCACGCGGTGTCCGCAATGCGCGTCGGTCGTGCCTTCCCACCGAGTCTGCCAGACGTGCGGCTCCTACCGCGGCCGGCAAGTGCTCGCGATCGCGAAGAAGGACGACAAGTCCAACGCATGATCCCACCACCTGCTGGGTTTCGCCAT
>OBEQ012899374.1_pt1 | contig 12160 bp, 10 predicted proteins | sample 1670901 | NCBI WGS metagenome assembly OBEQ01 (sample SAMEA104232315, study PRJEB22302) | groundwater metagenome | biome: forest; feature: aquifer; material: groundwater | place: USA | collected 2011-08-07 | depth 5.4 m | reverse complement strand
GCCGCGCGCGCGCAGCGTGGCCGCGATCGGATCGAGCGGGCGGATCTGGAGACCGTCGGTTGGCGCGGCGGTCGCCAGCAGCATGGGCGCGAGCCTGAGCGGCATGCCCGCGGCCAGGTCGCCCGCGCCGGACAGGCGCGACAGCACGCGCGCGACCAGCACCAGCGTCATGGTGCCCGAGGCGGCCGCGAGCAGGAGGCCGATCATTCTGCCGGTGCCCAGGAACCACGCGCCGAACAGCATGGCGACCGCAAGCATCGAGGGCAGGAACGCCGCTCCCGGCACTCCCGCCTCGCGCGGCAAGGCGCCCACCGCCACCAGCGATACGGTCGCGCCAGCGCATGACGCGATCAACCAGGCACGCTCGCCGCGCGCCGGCTCGGTCGCCCGGCCGAAGGAGAGCCAGGCCGCGAACAGGTGCACCACGGCCAGAAGGCCCAGCTCGGGCCGAGCCAGCACCAGCGCCGCGCCTGCGTACCACAGGGCGCCCGTGGCCGCGATGCCGGCGACCGCGTGGGGCGTGTGCTGCTGCCCGCGTACGCCCAGGTCGCTGGCCACGCGGGTGACCGCCACCAGGAGGAAGAGCCCGGCCAGGGTCGTGCTGGCCAGGGGCGGCCAGGGCAGCGTCTGGAATGCCGCCGCCGCCTGCGCCAGCCCTGCCAGCGCGAGCGCCACGACCGCTACCCATAGACCGCGCTTGCGCATCGAGCCTCCAGCAGAAAGCGTGCGCCTTGTGAGCCTGCGAAGCAAGCCCGCGGGGCCCGCCTATCCGACGACGGCGGGCAGCACGAGCGACGCGCCCAGCACCACGGCCACGGCGATGGTGGCCCAGCCTTGCGTGCGCGGCGAGGCACCCGGCACGACGTGCGCAAGCAGGCGCGGGAACAGCAACATGGACAGCATGACCACCGGCACGGCGGTGACGAGGACGATGGCGACCGCGCCGGCCGCGACGTTGCTGTCACCGCCCACCGCGTGCGCGTTCAGATTGACGTGCGTGAGCGCGGGCCAGACCCGGCCCACGAGCGGCACGTGTGACGACAGCGCGACCAGCAGGCCCCACGTATGACCGGCGAGCAGCGCCAGTGCTCCGACCGCGAGTATGGTCGCCTCGGCCGTGGCCGGCGATGTCGTGCCGGGCAGCGCAAGCGCCGCGATGGCACCGAGGAGGGCAGGGACGGCGGCCCAGGCAGGACCCAGGCGGCGCATCCGTGAAGAAAACCGATGCATGGTCAATTGTCGCGCCACGATTACAAGTGTACAGAGAGCCGGACGCCGCGCCAATGGGTCGCGACAAATATCATAAACGTCCGTGGCGGCGGTCACTTGAGTGAATTGTCACTCGTTACAATAAAACCTCTGGATACACGCACTTACGTGAATCATGCTGAGCGCCTGGGCCTGGGGAGGTTGCGATGACGTTTCTGGTGAGGCTGCTGATCCGGGTGGTCGTGTTCGGTATCGTGATCGCGTTCATCACGCGACGGAACTCGAAGGTGACGGTACAACCGCGCTCGGCGCTGCCCGTCGTGGCCATCGTCTTTGCGGCGCTGAACGTGCTGCTCTACGGCTTCCTCGCCACCACGCTGAACATCGGCACCCTGTTCATGCTCTTCCTCGCCGTGCCCTTCGTCGCCAACGCGATCCTGCTGTGGGCGACGGACAAGCTGGTGAAACCGTTCAAGGTCGAAGGCTTGCCCGCGCTCGCCTACGCTGCCCTGATCGTGACGCTGGCGCACATCGCGCTGCGCCTGCTGCACTTGTAGCGATCTCCTCACCTCCACACGCCGCTCCCGACGCGCAACCGGCTCTGGCCGGCGTCAGTCGGGCGTGCTAGTAGTGGTGCCGCCATGTGCGGGATATTCGGCGTTTACGGACACCCCGAGGCCGCGAACCTCACCTACCTCGGGCTGCACGCGCTCCAGCATCGCGGGCAGGAATCGGCGGGCATCGTCTCGGTCGACGGTGGCCGTCTCCACGCGCACCGCGGCATGGGCCTGGTCGGCGACGTCTTCGACTCGCGCGCCATGTCGCACGTGCCCGGGCGCACGGCCATAGGTCACGTGCGCTACTCGACGGCAGGCTCGTCGGAGGTGCGCAACGCGCAGCCGATCTTCGTCGAGTACGCCCACGGTGCCATCGCGGTGGCGCACAACGGCAACATCGTGAACGCGGCCGAGCTGCGCACGCGCCTCGAGCAGTCGGGGTCGATCTTCCAGTCGTCGGCCGACACCGAGGTCATCGTCCACCTGCTCGCCCACTCCCGCGAGTCGGATCCGGTCGAGCGCATCGGCGCGGCGCTGCGCCAGGTGCAGGGCGCGTTCTCGCTGCTCTTCTGCACCGAGACGCGCCTCATCGCGGTGCGCGATCCCAATGGCTTCCGCCCGCTCGCCATCGGCCGGCTCAAGGACGCGTTCGTGTTCGCGTCGGAGACCTGCGCCTTCGACCTCATCGAGGCCGAGTTCATCCGCGAGCTCGAGCCGGGCGAGATGGTGGTCGTCGACGCCAGTGGCCTGCGCTCGTACCGGCCGTTCGGCGAGCGCGGCAGCGCGCCCGAGCGCTTCTGCGTGTTCGAGCACGTCTACTTCGCTCGCCCCGACAGCCGCGTCAACGGGCAGTCGGTCTACCGGGTGCGCGAGCGCCTGGGCCGGCAGCTGGCCAAGGAACACCCCATCGAGGCCGACGTGGTCGTGCCCGTGCCCGACTCGGGCATCGCGGCCGCGATCGGCTACGCGCGCGAGAGCGGCATCCCCTACGACATGGGCCTCATCCGCTCGCACTACGTGGGCCGCACCTTCATCGAGCCGCAGCAGTCCATCCGTCACTTCGGCGTCAAGCTCAAGCTCAACGCCGTGCGCGAGATCCTCGAGGGCAAGCGCGTGGTCGTCATCGACGACTCCATCGTGCGCGGCACGACCTCGCGCAAGATCATCAAGATGATCCGCTCGGCGGGCGCACGCGAGGTGCACATGCGCATCAGCTCGCCGCCCACGACGCACCCATGCTTCTACGGCATCAACACGCCAACCCGCTCCGAGCTCATCGCCTCGTCGCACTCGGTGGACGAGATCGCGCGCTACATCACCTGCGACTCCCTCGGCTACCTGTCGCCGCAGGGGCTCATGGCCGCGGCCGAGCCGGGCTCGTCCAACCCGGGCTCGCTGCACTGCGCCGCCTGCTTCACCGGCGAGTACCCGGTCGCCCTGTCGCCCACCGCCGAAGGCAAGCTCATCCGCCTGCGCACGCCCACCAGCGAGCCGGCCTAGACTCCTTTCTTCGAGAGACATCCATGCCGCCCGCCGATTACATCGATCACAAGACCGTGAAGGCCTTCCTCTCGGGCCTCGCCGACAAGCTCGGTGAGCTCGGGAGGCATCTTTGACGTCGCTGGCAAGCAGACCCGCATCTCCGAGCTAGAAGAGCTGTCCGCGGATCCCGGCTTCTACAACCGGCGCGAGCACGCACAGAAGCTCATGCGCGAGCAGAAGGGCCTCAAGACCGTGGTCGAGGCCTACCAGAAGCAGCTGCGCGCCCTCGACGACGCACGCGTGCTCGCCGAGCTGGCCGAGGAGGCCGCTGACGAGGCCAGCATGCGCGAGGCCGACGCGGCCGGACGCGCCATCGACGCCGCCGTCGCCGAGCTGGAGTTCCAGCGCATGCTCTCGGGCGAGCAGGACAGCCTGGGCGCCATCGTCTCGATCAACTCGGGCGCGGGCGGCGTCGACGCCCAGGACTGGGCGCAGATGATCGAGCGCATGCTGCTGCGCTACTGCCAGCGCAAGGGCTTCCAGGTCGAGATCATGGACGAGCAGCCGGCCGAAGAGGCAGGCATCAAGAGCGCGACCATCGCCGTCGACGCCGCCTATGCCTACGGCCTGCTCAAGGCGGAGATGGGCGTGCACCGGCTGGTGCGCATCTCGCCCTTCGACCAGAACGCGCGCCGGCAGACCGCCTTCGCCTCGGTCAGCGTGTCGCCCGACGTCGAGGCCGACCTCGAGGTCGAGGTCAGGGACGAGGACATCCAGATCGACACCTACCGCTCGGGCGGCGCGGGCGGCCAGCACGTCAACAAGACCGACTCGGCGGTGCGCATCACCCACTTGCCCACCGGCATCGTGGTGCAGTGCCAGAGCGAGCGCTCGCAGCACAAGAACAAGGCGCAGGCGATGCGCGTGCTCAAGTCGCGCATCTACGACAGGAAGGTGCGCGAAGAGAAGGAAAAGACCGCGCAGTTCGACAAGCAGAAGAAGGCCATCGAGTGGGGCAGCCAGATCCGCTCGTACGTGCTCGCGCCCTACCGCCAGGTCGCTGACCATCGCACGGAGCTGAAGGTGTCCAACGTCGACGCCGTGCTCGACGGCGACCTGGATCAGTTCATCCACGCCTACCTCATGCAGCAAGCGTCAGAGGCACCTGCTACTTAGCTGGGTCCATGACGACCGCCGGTCGGACGAGGACCCGTACCCGTACCCGTACCCGTAGAAGACGACGAGGGCTGCTGCTGGGACTGGCGATGGTGCTCACGGCCGCCGCGGTGGTCGCGACCGCGCCCGCGTGCACCACCGGCGCGACCCCGCCCGAGGCCTGTCAGGTGGCCTGCGCCTGCCGCGAGCTCCTGCCCGCCCGGCGCGCCACCTGCGAGAGCGAGTGCGTGGATCTGGTGCAGACGCAGCACTTCCCGTCACAGGCGTGCCTGCAGTGCATGGTCGACGTCGAGGAGTGCCACCTGCTCGAGAGCGAGTGCGGCCCCGTCTGCGCCGGCTTCGTGTTCCACCCACCTGCACCATGACCGGACAACGAGGAGGATTCGAGATGCGTACAGCGTGGACGGTGGCGCTGCTGGCGGCGCTGGTGTCGGCAGCGCCGGGCCTGGCGCGGGCCGACGAAGTTGCTCCTCAGGGTGGGGCGCCGCCTCCTGCGGCGGAGCCACCACCTTCGGCCGAGCCGCCCGCGACGCCGCCCCCGCCGCCGGCGCGCGCGCCGGTGGTCGCGCCCGTGCCCGTCGACCCGACGCCGCCCGAGGGCGCCAATCCCGACCGGCCCGACGCCTTCGCGGTCGGCATCGGCATCGGCTACCGCTTCCCCGCCGGGCTCGATCGACCCGACAGCGTGAGCGTGCGCTTCCGCATGGCCTCGGGCCTGACCATCGAGCCGGTGGTCATCCTGGGCGGGGGCGGGCGCACCACCTCGGTGACGCAGTTCGGCATGTCGAACGACCGCACCGACAGCGCCACGCAGCTGAGCGCGGGAGCCAACCTGCGCCTGCCGCTCAAGAGCCGCGCCTCGCTCGAGCTGCTGTTCGTCGCTGGCGCGAGCCTCGGCTACCTGGGCCAGGATCCCGAGGGCGACGACAACAACACCAGAATCCTGTTTGCGCAGCTCAGCTGGGGCCTGGGCGTCGACTGGTGGATCACGCGCAGCTGGTGCCTCGGGTTGACCGGCAGCAACCCGCTGGTGTCGTACGTGAGCCAGAAGGACGAGCAGGGGCCGGACTCGTCGACCACCACGACGGACACGTCGTACGGCCTGACCTTCAACCCGCGCGTCGCCTTGCTCGTGCACCTGTTCTTCTGAACCGGCCGCGCGCGCGCGTCTATCCGTCGGAAGGCTTGCCCGCGGTCATGGTCAGGGTCAGCTGCTTGTCGGCACGCTTGACCACGACCGTCACCGTGGTGCCCTCGGGCACCTCGAACAGGTTCCAGCGCAGGTACGAGCTGGTCCCGGTGATGTCGTGGCCCTCGACCTTGATGATCTCGTCGCCGACCTGCATACCGCCCGCCGCGGCCGGGCCACCTGGGCGCACCACGGCGACGATGGATTGCACGTCCTCGGGCTCGGTGTCGAAGCTCAGCTCCTTGAGCTCGAAGCCCAGGTCGCCGCCGCGCTGGCCCGGCTTGATGCGCGACCTGGGCAGGCGGATGGGCGCCAGCTCGGTGGGCTTGCCCGCCTCCAGCTGCGCCAGGACGCGCCCCATGCCGTACTCGGCGGTCGCAGAGTTCTGCGGCCACACCATGACGTACACACGTCCGGCCGGCGCGCGCTCGACCTCGAAGCGGCCGCTCGCGTCGGAGACGTCCTTGTGCTCGCCGGCCTCGTCGAAGCCGAACCTCATGGCCCCGCCGCCGCCCTTGACCGGCCTGACGAACGCGCGGTAGCCGGGCAGCGGCTTGCCGGTGTCGAGCGCCACCACCTGACCGCGCACGCTGCCCAGCGCCTCGAGCTCGAGCTGCACGCCGGTCTTCTGCTCGCCCGCGGCCAGGACCAGCTCGGTGCGCGCCGAGCCCTCGGCGGCGTCGACGGCCACGGTCATCTTGCCCGCGGGCAGGTCGTGCATGGCGAACCCGCCGCCGACGCGGAAGAAGTGCTCGCTGCGCGAGAACCCCGAGGCCCGGTCGCTCAACGACACCGTGAACTCCTCGGGCGTCTTGCCGCCCGTGATGACCACCTTGCCGCTGATGGAGCCGGGCGTGGCGATGGTGATGGTGACGTCGCCGCCGCTGGCCACGTGCTCGACGAAGGCGTCGCCGCCGCCCTTGCGGTAGGCGCGCACCGTGTACTTCCCCCTGGACAGCTGGTCGAGGACGAACTTGCCGTCGGGATCGGTGAGCGAGGGCGTGCGTCGCCAGCCCCAGCGGCTGCGCGCGCGCGCGTTGGCGCCGTTGGCGGCCGCGCTCTCCGATTCGCGCTGCGCGTCCAGGTAGGCGTCGGGCACCGGCTTGCCGGTGGCGTCGAGCACGTGGCCGGTGATCTGCGCGCGCTGTGACTCGACGCGCAGCTTGACCCGCGCCGTCTGTCCGGCCGTCACCTTGGCCTTCTCGCCCTGCTGATCGTCGTCGCCGGTGCCGGGGGTGCGCAGGCTGGTCCACTGGCGCTGCGCGGTCACGCGGTACTCGCCCGCGGACAGGCCTTCCAGCCTGAACGTGCCGTCGTCGCGCGTCGAGGTGTTGGAGTTGCCCCAGGCCCAGGTCTTGCCACTCGCGCGCACATCCACGCCCGCGAGCGGCTTGCCGTCCTCGTCCTCGACGCTGCCCTCGATGCCGCCACCGGTGTCGAGGGTCAGCTTGACGCCGCTCATGTCGCCGCTGACGTCGAGCTTGACCGGATCCTCGTTGCTCGGATGGGTCTCGGTGTGCACGCTCAGCTCGAGCCCCCCGGCGCGCACGCCGGTGAGCGCGAAGCTGCCGTCCTTCTCGCTGCGTCCCGAGGTCCAGCCGCGCGCCGCGCGCGGGTCGCTGCCGTGCGTCTGGCCCCACACGTCGGCGCTGGCCACGGGCGCGCCGCCCGCGTCGACGACCGTGCCGCTCACGGTGAAGCCCGCGGCCAGCTCCCAGGTCAGGCCGCTCACGTCCTTGTCGGCGACCTCGACCACGGGCAGGTCCTCGCGGTGGGGGAAGTCCTCGCAGTACGCCTTCACGAGGTACTTCCCCGGCAGCACCGCGCGCAGCACCACGCGGCCGTCGCTGTCGGTGGCCGCGCCCGCGCTTCGCTCCGTGGCCGGGTCGTTCAGGCTGACGCTGCCCTCGCTGCACGGCTTGCCGCCGGCGAGCAGCCGGCCGCTCACCACCACGGCCGGGTGCACCTCGATGAGCACCTCCTCCGAGGTCTGACCCAGTCCCAGGAGCACGCTCTCGCGCGCCACGCCGGTGCGAGCGAGCGCGCTGGCCGACGGCTTGTAACGACCGGGCGCGAGCCCCTCGATGCGGAAGCGGCCGTCGGCGTCGCTGATGGCCTGCTCGCCGCCGCCATCGCTCGACATCATCGATCCACCCGAGAAGAAGAAGCCGTCGGCGTCGCCGCTGGCGCTGACCATGGCACCGGCCACCCCCCGGTCGGAGCCGGCCTCGACCACCCGACCGACCAGCACGGTCTCGGGTGTCAGCAGGATCTCGAGCGTCTGCCCGGGCGCGATGCCGTCCTCGCTGCCATCGGCATAGCCCTCGGCGTGCGCGTTGGCGGAGACGGGACCGGGCGCGGCCCAGGCCACGAACTGCCCCTCCGCGTCGGAGCGAACCACCGTGTTCGCGCCCGCAACCCACCGGTGACCCGAGCGCACCACCACCAGCGCGCCCGCGACCACGCCGCCCGAGATGTCCTTGACCCGTCCGTGGACCTCGACTCCGCCGCTCTCGAGCACGATGTCGACGCCCTCGCGCGCCTCGCCCGCGCGCAGGTTGAAGCCGTCGCTGCGGCGGACGGCGTCGCGGTAGCTGCCCGGGCGCAACCCGGGCGCGCTGGCCGAGACGCTGTAGTAGGCGGCGAACAGCTCGCCGAGCGCGTAGGCACCATCGGCGCCGCTGCGCACGCAGCGTGGCGTGCGCTTCTCGTCGGTGGTCAGCTGGGAGGAGTAGAAGGTGGCGCAGACGTCGGCGTCGGCGACCGCGGCACCGTCGGCCTTGCGCACGTGCCCGGCGATGCGTCCGCGCGCCGCGGTGCGTGGATCGGGCGGCAGGTCGACCCGCGCCGCACCCGCGCCGCGCCTGGCCGCCGGGCCTGCGCCCGCGCCGTCGCCGGTGCCCGTGCTGGCCTTGGCGCTGCCGCCGCCGCGTCCGCGTGAGACCAGCAGCGCGCCTCCGCCCACCAGCGCCAGGAGCAACAGCGCCGCCACGACCCATCGCCGACGAGCTCTCATGGCCAGGAATACTAGGCTGGCAGGCCACTCATTCCCGACATCGCCTGGCAGCGACCGGTCAGCACGTGCTCGGGGTCACTTCCACTCGGCGAGGCGCTTGGCGATCGCCTCCTCGCGCGCGGGCTGCTTCTGCCCCTCGGGCAGGGCCTTGAACGCGGCCAGCTGCTCCTCGACAACCTTCCTGGCCTCGTCCTTCTTGCCCGCACCGATGAGCAGGTCGGCCTTGAGCGACAGCATGCCCGCCTTGCGCGGGCCGTAGGCCTTGGCCAGGGCGCGCTCGAGGGCGGCCAGGCCCTCGTTCCACTTCTGCATCTTCTGGTACAGGCGCGCCTGGTAGTGCGGCGGCAGGTAGCTGTCGGGCAGCGCCTTCTCGCGCGCGATCATGAGGGCGAGCGCCTCGTCGCCGCGGCCGAGGTAGACGAGCGTGTCGGCGCGGTTCCAGTCGTAGGTCAGCGCCACGTCGTCGGGCACGCCGGCCGAGCCGCCCTCGAGCACCGCGAGCTGCTTCTCGGCCGCCTTCCTGGCGCCTGGCTTGTCGCCCATCGCCTCGCGCGCCTCGCGCAGGTTGGCGCAGGCATCGGCGCGATCGTCGGGGGTGAGCTCGGCGCCGTCGTGCTCGCACAGCGCGGCGAGCCGCTTCTCCGCCACCGCGTAGGCCCTGGCCTTGCGCTTGTCGTCCTTGGGCAGCTCGTCGGCGCAGGCCACGCCGTAGTAGGCGAAGTCGGCCGCGCTGACCGCGTTGCCGGTCTGGTCCATCGCCGCGATGGCGAGATCGGCGCAGGCGGGCACGTCCTTGGCCTTGAGCAGCGCCGAGGCGCGTGCGACCAGGGCGTCGGGGCGGCGCGGCCAGTCCTTGGGCGCGGCCGCCAGCACCTCGCCGTACCTGGCCGCGGCCTCGGCGAACTTCTTGTCCGCCGCCAGCGCGTCGCCGGCGAGCAGCATGACCAGGGGATCCTTGGGCGGCAGGTCGCCGGTGTGGGCCATGTCCTGGGCGCGCTTGCCGTCGCTGAGGAACTGCGAGAACTGCTGCGGCGAGCCCGAGCCCAGCCAGCGCCCGCGGATGGTCGGGCCCTCCGGGTCGAGCACATAGAAGGTGGGCCAGACCTCGACCGGGACCTTCTCGAGGAACTTGGCGTTCGACTCCTTCTCGGTGTCGATGGCGAGGAACACGAACTGGTCCTTGGCCCCGGGCAGCTTCTCGTCGGTGAGGATGTAGTTCTGCATCGACAGGCAGGTGTGGCACCAGGGCGCCCACAGGTCGACCAGCACGGGTCGCTTGGTCGCGCGCGCGGCCGCCAGCGCGGCCTCGGGCGCGTCCTCGAACCAGGGCAGGCCGTGGCGGATCTCGGGCTGCACGCTGGCGGCCGCAGCCGCAGCGGCCGCGTCACTGGCCGCGGGCGCCGGCGTGGGTGGGACGGCCTTCAGGTCGCTCTCTTTCCTGGCGCAGCCGACGAGCGCAAAGAGCGCCGCCGCGGCCAAGATTCCCATCGTTCTCGACATGTTTCCTGCTATAGCATCCCTCGCCATGCCCGGTGAGGAGAACCGAGAGCTCGACTATCTGGACCGCATCATCGACGAGCGGCGCGACAAGGCGAAAGCCATGCGCGCTGCCGGCGTGAACCCGTACGCGAGCGGCTGGAAGCCCGATTCGACGTGCGCCGCGATCCGCGACGGCTACGAGAAGACCAAGCCGACCGAGGCGCCGACCACGCGCCAGATCGAGCCGGTCGACGGTCACGTGTACCGCCTGGCCGGTCGCGTCATGTCCAAGCGTGGCTTCGGCAAGAGCGTGTTCGCCCACCTGCAGGACGCCACCGGCAAGCTGCAGCTGTTCATCAACATCGACCACTGCGAGGGCTTCGCCGAGCGGTCGGGCTGGATGGAGGTCGGCGACATCGTCGGCGCCGAGGGCCCGGTGTTCTGGACCAAGACGGGCGAGCTGTCGCTGCTGGTCAAGAAGCTGGACGTGCTGACCAAGTCGCTGCGTCCCTTGCCCGAGAAGTGGCACGGCCTCTCCGACGTGGAGACGCGCTACCGCCAGCGCTACGTCGACATGATCGTGAACGACGAGGTGCGCGAGACCTTCAAGAAGCGCTCGCAGATCGTGAAAGGCCTGCGTCGCTTCCTCGACGAGCGCAACTTCATCGAGGTCGAGACCCCGATGATGCACTCGGTCATCGGTGGCGCCGCGGCCAAGCCGTTCCGCACCCATCACAACGCGCTCGACCTCGATCTGTACATGCGCATCGCGCCCGAGCTGTACCTCAAGCGCCTGGTCGTGGGCGGCTTCGAGCGGGTGTACGAGATCGGCCGCAACTTCCGCAACGAGGGGCTGTCGCGCCAGCACAACCCCGAGTTCACCATGCTCGAGTTCTACATGGCGTACGCCACGTACCAGGACCTCATGCGTCTCACCGAAGAGATGCTGTGCGCCATCGCCAAGGACGTCACCGGCGGCACCAAGGTCGAGTACGAGGGTCAGACCATCGACCTGGCGCCGCCGTGGAAGCGTGTCTCGGTCAAGGAAGCGGTCGTCGACATCGCCGGCAAGTCGGCCGAGCTGTTCGAGGATCCCGAGCTGGCCGCGACCGTCGCGCGCGAGGGCGGCATCAAGGGCGACGACATCAAGCGCGCCCTGTCCGGGCTGGCCAGCCTGTCCGACGCCGAGAAGCGCGTGCGCGCCGGCCAGCTGGGCATGGCCATCTTCGAGGCCACCGCCGAGAAGACGCTCATCCAGCCCACCTTCCTGACTGACTTCCCGCTCGCGGTCTCGCCGCTGGCGCGGCGCAAGGACTCGGATCCCGCCTTCTGCGATCGCTTCGAGCTGTACATCGCCGGGCGCGAGATGGCCAACGCGTTCTCCGAGCTCAACGATCCCGACGACCAGCGGGCCCGCTTCCAGGCTCAGGTGGCCGAGAAGGAGCGCGGCGCCGAGGAGACCATGGACTACGACGAGGACTACTGCCGCGCGCTCGAGATCGGCATGCCGCCGACGGCGGGCGAGGGCATCGGCGTGGATCGTTTCGCCATGCTCCTGACCGGCGCGCCGTCGATTCGTGACGTGATCCTATTCCCGCTCATGCGGCGGGAGTAGAGCGCCGGAACGACCGGAACGACCGAAACGAGAAGGCGAGAGGTCAGGGACACGTGCGATCCGGCTTCGAGTGGTTCGTCGCTTGGCGCTACCTGCGGACGCGCGGGCGGCGCGCCAGCATCGTGCCGCTCATGGTCGGCGTGTTCATGGCGCTGTCCGCGGCCGGCTTCTTCTGGCTGGGCCTCAAGGAAGGCGCGCGGCCCAGCTTCAAGTACACCGGCGCGCCCGACTGGCGGCGCGTGCACGTGCTGGTGGCCACGCTCGGGGCGTACGTGGGCTCGGCCTTCCTGCTCTTCGGGTTGCTCAGGCACACGCACAAGACCGACGTGCACGGTCTTCCGCGTGCCTACCGGCTGAGCTGGGCGCCGCCGCTGGCAGGCCTGGCGCTGCTGGTGCCGTCGCTGTACGCGCTCGCTTCGGCGCAGGTGCCGGGTCCG
>OBEQ012946026.1_pt1 | contig 12163 bp, 12 predicted proteins | sample 1670901 | NCBI WGS metagenome assembly OBEQ01 (sample SAMEA104232315, study PRJEB22302) | groundwater metagenome | biome: forest; feature: aquifer; material: groundwater | place: USA | collected 2011-08-07 | depth 5.4 m | reverse complement strand
GTTACTCTTGGGCGAGGCGGAAGATGTTTTAATTTTACAATCTTTGCTACACAAGTAGCGGCGGTTTTACCATCAAGCTGTTCTTGCATCCAGAACTCGGCCTGGCCTTTTATGGTTTGGCCATTTTTAGAAAAGTTCTTGGTTCGGAGCTGAGCCTTAGCTTGACCTTCAGCCTGAGCTTTTAAGGTTGTACTATTTTTTGACTCGACAGTACCGCTAACTTCTGCACCAACGACAAGGGTTTGCTCTATATCTAGTTCGGCACGGGCACTGCCTGAACCATTTCTTAATTTACACGCGGCAACAGAATGACCTACTACGTGTTTTCTGGCTTCAACTTTGGCTTTGAACGCTTCTTTAAATGTAAGGTGCTTTTGATACGCAACTTGTTCTCTCAATAAAACCTCTTTGGGTTTTACCTCGGGGATGTGGAATTTAACTCTGTTATGGCAATGGGTGGCCACGCCGTTTAAGATACCACTTAGCTTCACGCCTTTGCCTTTTGCATCAAGACAAAACTCGTCTGCGGGTGTAACTTGCCAATCGGCAAAGTAATGATGACCGGCACGATCTATTACTTCGTTATCGTAATGCTGACCAACAAAGATGGCATCTTTGTTACTGTCGTTAGGTCGTACTATCGTACAACCACCTTTTACGGCCTTATCGATCTCGGCTTTAGACATACCGTTTGGATTAATTGGACCAACGACTAATTTGCCATTTTCCTTCATTACCAAATGAGTTTTTATAGCACTACCGCCAGACAGCTTAAATCTTTTTTCTAAACTGTCGCTAACATTGATAGTTTCCGATTCACAGGCTATGATGCGGGGATCTTTACTGAGGTTATGTCCATGAAGACAGCCATCATTAGCCACAGCCAGGGGAGCGGCTTCGCCGGTTGCATAGGCGTTGGCACTTTCCGACGATCCTATGCCTTTTATTGCTAGGCCGGCACCACCAGCTGCTAGTAGAATTGCTCCACCAACTTGAAGCGGTCTACGCATATTTTCTAAGCCGCTCTGTACACGACCATAAAGAGAAATGCTTCTTTCAGCTTCTTGGTCAAGAACAGCTGTACGCAGGTCAATTTCGGGAATAGTAGAATGTAATTCACTCATATAGTTTAGTGTTCCTTTCGTAAAAAAATTAAATTAACTTAATCAAATAAATATTAAAGTTCGGTTTTGTTTTAAAACCCAGGTTGTTAATTCGCTTTTAGCCAGGTCTGCTAGCTGCGATAACGCCTCACCCTTGCGGCTCTTAATGCGTCAAGCAAAAAGGGTCTAGAGGTTCTCCCACCTCATCGCTATTAAAGCGAGGATGCATAAACATTACCACAACCTTAATTAATTGTCAAGACTTTATCCCACCCAATTTTATCATTAGCAATATTATAGTGATATATTAAAACTATGTACTATGTGTACTTACTGTAGAGTAAGGCAAACCATCGGAAGATTTACGTAGGTTATACAAGCAATGTAGATTTAAGATTATTTCAACATAACACTTCAAAAGAAGGATTTACTGCCAAATTTAAGCCATGGAGCGTCGTTTACTTTGAGGCATATTTAGATAGAAAGGCGGCTATAATCCGTGAGAAGCAGTTCAAAAGACACGGCAATGTTATGGTTCGACTAAAATCCAGACTTCAGATCTAATGATAAAATTGGGTGGGATTGGCGGAAACCGGCTCTTGCGCCGGCTTGGTCGGTGGAGATTCGGCTGCTAAAAGTTCTGCGGTTTTTGGCGGCTCCGGTTTTATAGGACCTTTAAGCTCCTTAGCGGCCCGCGGAAAACTAAAGCCAAAGGTACTGCCCTTGCCTTCCACACTCTTAAATATCAGCGCCCCGCCCTGCGCCACAATGACTTTTTTAGCCATAAACAGGCCTAGGCCCGTACCATCAGGCCGCAACTTTTTGACGTTGTCGGCCCGGTAAAATTTGCTAAATAAATGAGCTTGATCACTTTTGGGGACGCCTACCCCTGTATCGGTAACTGTATAGGTGATTTCCTTATCTGTAGCTTGCAACTCTACAGCTATGCGGCCGCCATTAGGCGTGTAATAGATGGCGTTATCTATAAAGTTCATAACTACTTGGCGGGTTTTAGTTTCGTCCAGGCTTAAAGTAGGAAAGTTATCGGGCTTATGAAAAGTTAGCTTTTGCCTTCGGTGCTGGGCGTTTTCTTGCAGCTGGGCCACTTCGCTTTTCACAACAGCCGGTAGGTTAGTTGGCTGATTTTCAATAACAAATTTACCCGTTTGCAATCTGGAAACGTTGAGCATGTCGGCTATCAGATAAACCATTTTTTGGGCGCCGTTAAAAGCCCGCCCCAGCAAAGCCTTTTCTTTTTTAGTAACCGGGCCAACGTCGCCTTCTAGCACCATGCTCAAGTAACCCTTAACCGTTGTTAAAGGGGTTCGCAGCTGGTGAGAGGCCATGCTTATAAACTCGTCTTTGGTTTGGTCCATCTCTTTCAGCTTTTTATTCTGGGCTCGGAGGTGCGCGCTAGCCTCTTGAAGTTCCTGGTATAGCAGCTGGTTTTCTATGGCGATGCTGATGGTCGCCGTTAACCGCTCGACAAGGGTTTTTTGATACTCCGAAAGTTCATTTTTGCCAGACGGCTGGCCTAAAACCAGAAGCCCGATGGGGCCGCTGCCAGCCCGCAGCCGGCAAATAAATAAAGTCTTAACTTGTAGAGTTTCTTTGAGTTTGTCGTTAACAGAGTCGGCCAGTTCTGGTTTTATGGTGGTAAAACTACTTACTAACCGAATATCGCCTTTTTTCGGGGAGCGCGGGGGATGCAAAGAGGCCTTAGACAGATGGGTTTTTAAAAGCTGGCGGCCTTCTGGGGTGGTGCGGATAACCGAAAGCCCATGCGCCGTTCCAAAAGATTTAGACTTATCGGCAATATATATAATTGCCAAGTTAAAAATAATTTCATCTATTAGTAAGTCTGTAATAAGCTGGGCCACCTCTCTTGCGCTGGTGGTCGATTTTAGCACTAGCTCATCAATCCGCCGCAGCAACATCAAAGTTTTGTTGCGCTCGGCCAACTCCAAATTCTGCTTGTACATCGCCTGCGTGATGTGCTCAAGCTGATTTTGGGTTTTTCGACTTTTCTTTAAAATTTTCACTTATAAACTAAAGACGCTTACGCCCCTATTTTACTGTTTTTTTAAATTTTCGTTTAACTTATCTCAGTAAACTAGGAATTTGCTGCGGCGGTAGTTCTGAAAATAAGGGATGAGTGGCCTCTTTGCAAACTTCCACTGACGTTTGGCCGAATAACTGACGGTACTGTTCGACCAGCCTCTCCAGAGTCTCAATCTTATTACCCTTAAAACGGACGTGGTGATCGTCTACTTCTAGCCCGGCAACTTTGCGGGCCTGCTCCAAGGCTAGCGGGCCGATGATATTCTCTTGCTCGCGAATAATTTTCTCGGCGGCTTTCTCGTAAACGTCCATATTAACTTTTCACCTCTTGAGCCGCTTCTTTTACCACTGGAGCCTTATTCTTTAAATCTCTGTAAATAGCCAGAAACTTAATCATCGCCGCGGCTATTATGAAATAGGCAATTAGGTAAAGCAGGTCGGCGTATTTGCCGCCAAAATAGGTGCCTCGGCTACTCTGATAAATAAAGTTGAAATCAGACACATACTGGACTAAGAGGGCAAAAATAACCAGGCTGATACCGGCCCGCATTACGCCGCCCAGTAATTTACGCGACAGTAAATAAGCAATTATGGCTAGCGAAATATAAGCTGCTTCGCCCATAGGATAACCAAAATCCAGAAAAACGGTCAGTGGTTTGCTGAAGTCATAGGTATGATGATGCAAGAGGACCGCGTACGATGTTATGAGTAGGACCGTTGGCACAGCGAACGCAATAACCTTATACTTAGTGCTGCGCAGCGAAAACCTAACGCCGGCGGCCTTGGATAGATAAAAAGCCCCAACAATATAAGATAGGGTGCTGCCAAAATAAGCTACATCACCCCAAGATGGGTAAGGAATTTGAATTTTGGCGCCGTAAATGTAATAGGTGTAAATTAGCTGGCCGGCTTCTTGGGCCAGTAGACCAATAGAGAAAAACATTAACGATTTGCCCAGGATCGTTTTAAAGCCACCCCATTTCTGGGCCGTCAAAAAGCCAATGATGGAGCCTATTAAAGCTACAACGCCATAGCTGCCCCCAAACCACTTAACAGATAAGCCCTGGCTTTCTACCACTTTCTGAAAACTGGCCCACCAGCCCAGGTATCCTAAAAATAAAACACTTACTAGTAGTAGAAGTTTGTTTTTTAATAAATCCATCTTTGCTTTTATTATCCTTCGTGGACTACAGATGTCAAGCGGTGACCACTAGAGCTTTACGCTACAAATAGCGTGAGCTTATACTTGAACCATCATGCTGCCATCATTCCCTAAGTTTGCCCGGCTGACACTGGATGATAAAGCCAGCTACGAGGCCCTCGTCTCAGCTTACCCGCCGTTTTCTGACATCTCTTTTGCCACCCTGCATATCTGGTGGAATTTAGACGGCCAGCTGGCGATATCTACCCTAAGCAAGAATCTCGTTATTAATTATCAATTGCCATTTGATAAGCTGAATTCTGGCTATAGTCTAATTGGTACTAATCAGATAGACGAGTCATTACGGACGATTTTTGCTTATCTATATAAACACCAAAAAGTGGCTAGATTAGTCCACGTGCCCGAATTCACCGTCGAAAAAATCCAGGCTAAAGACGACTTGACCATAGAAGAGGAGCTCGACTACCATGAGTATATTATGGACGCTAAAGCGCTAGCTTCTTTAGAAGGCCACGGCCATTCACGCACTAGGCGTAAAGTCAGGCGATTTTTAAGAGAGGTCGAGGGTCAGAAATTAGAGCTAAAGTCGGTCGATCTGGCAGCCCCCGAGATTAAGGACCAACTGTTTAAAGCGGTAGTGGCCTGGCAGAAAAAATATCCTAAAGATAATGATCCAGAAAATACTGAGAGTAAGGCCATAAGTACCACCCTGCGCCACGCCTTGGCGCTAGACACCCAAAATCTATGCATATTTATAAATGACGAGCTGCACGGTCTTGTGCTCTACCACCGCTCAACAGACAAGAAACATTTTATAATCAACCATCTAAAGGTAGACTATGGCTACCCGCACATTTTTGATTACCTGAATAATCAGATAGCAGTGCGAGCTGTTAAACAGAATGTAGCCTTTTTAAATATGGAAATGGATCTGGGAGTTGAGGGCCTAAGAAGGCATAAAGCTGGTCTGCGACCGGTTCATTTTCTAAAAAAATACACTGTTGCTCTTAAGTAGGAAGGTCTACTTGTTCGGCGGAACAACGATAGTGGCGTCGGCTAGTTCAAAATCGGTAGATAAGACTTCACTATCTGAAGTTAAGTTTTTTTCTTCATGAAATCGGGCTATATTCCAGCCGCTTATAGCCAGGCACGTCGCTATTCCACCCATTGTGGCTATACCAGAGGGTGACTGAATATCTGTTGCCATATTTAGGCCTTCACCAATGCCCCTAAAACCTCCCCTGATAATTTGACCGGGAACTGAGAGATGATCAGCAGCGTCGTAAATCCTCTGGAATACTTCTGCCGAACCAAGCCATGAGGCGGTGATAATACCAGAGAGACCGGCAATTCGCGCTTTTGTTACTGGCCTATTATGACGCGTGGCTTCTTGCATAGCGACGGCAGTAGTACCCATAGCATTGACCTGTCCGAAGTCAACTGCTAACTTCCCCATTGCCCGGAGGCTACGTGAATCTGTGGAACTAACTATTTTATTACCAAAATTTTCGGCTTTTTCTCCTACCCAGCCAATAGCAGTAAGAGGGGCATTGATGGTTTTTGAGACTATGCGGCGCGGCAATTTCATTCGTGAACGTTTCTTTTGGAGATGTTCTTCAAAGGCCTCTGAGATTCCCTGGAGTTTTTTCATTCGAGTGACAGGTAAAGCTAATAAGAAACACTCCGTAATAATAATTGAACCTAGTAAACCTCTTTCTACTAAATCCTTGCCCGGCAGAGCTTCAATGGTTGGCGAGTGGTTTATTTTTTGGCGTGCGTAAACACTACTGGCGTCAGATAAGGCAAAATCAGCAGCCGGCATAACGCAGACTGCGGCCAAACCCGCCCGAGCCAGAAATTTTCTGGTTTTAAGGGATAGGTTCTCCTGTATTGTTGGACGATACGATAATTCTTCAACTCTCATTTGACAAATTTTAACATAATTACTTTAATTAGCAACATAGGTCCTTTATGCCCAAGAGGGTCCACAGCGCCATGGATCGATCCGGTGATAAGCGCCGATCTGATGGAGGCGGCAATTCTGAGAGCCGGCCACATTTCTTCATCGCCTTTCAGAGATCAAAGTTGAGTAACATCGGGTTAGGAACCTGCAAATATACAAAACGTCCACCTAGCTTATTAATAGAAATGGTTCTGGAGTTTTTGTTAATAGCTATCTGTCCTCGAAATCAGGTTTTGGTAGCCAATTTCTGGCTTGGTAAACAGCCACAACCAATGCACAAACTGGTTCATGTCTGCAGGTAATGCCGGTAATCTTCATTTTCACTGGCCCAAACTTAACATTTCGTACAGCCATAAAAGCCTCTAGGCTTTGTTGGATGTCCCTTTTCACCGTCGCCTCGCTTTCTCCAACATGTTCGGCGAACAGGCCCTTACCGGTCTTTTTATCGTGCACCCAACCTACACCGGCCCAGGCCTCGACATTTGGAGTCTCTATCCTTATGTCGGCTATAACTACGTACAGCTTATCTCCCCATTGGCCAGGCTGAGTCTGGAGTCGTCCGTCATTAACGATAACCTTGGCTTCAGGAGGAATTATTGAACTCAGGTGAATAAGGTTGTAGTTAGCTACGCCGGCGGCGTTCAAAGCCGAGTCAAAGGCCGATAATTTAGTTGGCCCTGTACCTGTCCCGGCGGCAACTTGTATAACCATAGCTTTGTATTTTAACTGTTATCAAAAATAATTCCAGTCTACCAACGAATATATAGACGACGATACTCCCTTGGGTGTAGTATGGAGGCAATGGCAAAAGTGGCGATTATTGAGGATGATCTGGCTATAGCCCAGATGTACCGCCTCAAGTTTGAGGCCGAGGGCTATGAGGCAGAGATCGCCGAAAATGGCAAGCTGGGGTTGCAGCTTTGTGAGCAGATGAAGCCCGACATTGTGCTGCTTGATCTAATGATGCCCGAGATGAACGGCGATGAAATGCTAAACAAGATGCGCAAGACCGATTGGGGCAAACAGATCAAAGTTATTATTCTGACCAATGTCGGCGAGCAGGAAGCCCCCGATAATTTGAAAAGGTTAAATGTTAGCGCCTTTATTGTGAAGGCCGACATGACCCCCAGCCAGGTAGCCAACTTAGTTAAAGATTACCTCAAGTAACCCTGTGAGAGATCAGATCTCTCACACCCGATTCTTATAGCTCTGAGCCATTGGCTAGCTGCCATTTTAGGAGATCTAACTCTCGTTTATTAGCCTCATAGTCAGCCACAAAATCTAGGTATTCGCGCCGGCTATTAAACAAATCTAGGATACGCTGTGTATTTAGCCACTTGGCAGATTGGCGCTTTTGATAATACTGAAGGCTGGAGTATGGCCACTGCTTATATTCTTTTGGGTTAAGATGTATGTAGCGGGAAATATGATGCAGGTAGGCTTCCTCGTCGATCAGCGCGGCTTTATATCTAGCTTGGAACAATCCGCCAACTCTTTTATAGCGGTCATTAAAATACATCACATAGCCGATAGCCACCCGCCGCATTAGCTTAACTATGGCGTCTTCGGTTTTTTGAAAAACTAAAAGGTGGAAATGAGTGGGCATTAGACAGTAAGCCAGCAGTTCCAGCTCGCCTGTTAGAGGCAGGAACTTGTGGCGGTTATTTTTATTATGATTTTGGCCGCTTAAATATTTTTTTAATAAACCTATAAAAACGATGTAGTCTTGGTCATCAACAAAAATAATCCGGTTTTCTACGCCCCGGTTAAATATGTGGTAGTACTGCTCGGCAGTAAACTCTCTAACTGTATTCCGACTTGGCATGTGAGAGATCTGATCTTTCGCAAATTAGCATAGCTTACAGATGGCAAATAAGCAAATTTTGAGGTGTGAAAGATCAGATCTCTCACAAAGTGGTTTTCGGGTATGATTTAGGTATGAGGATTGGGATTGTTGGTTGGGGGGTGGAAACCAAAAGCGCCTATAACTTTTTTGGAGACGAGCACGATTATTTGATTGTCAATGAAGAGCCGCGGGATGATTTTCCAGCTGTTTCAGACAAGATTAGGCTGCAGTTCTTGCCTACCGACAGGCCAGTTGGGATGGTTAGTATGGTTGAGGATTTAAGCTATTTAGAAGGCATTGATAAGTGCGATAAAATTATTTACCAGCCAACTGCTTATCATAACCTCAAGAAAACCTTCGGCAATGACTCGGCTTTTTGGTCCAAGGCCACCACGGTCCTGCACATTTTTTTTGAAACCGTAAAAACTAAAAACATCATAGGTGTTACCGGCAGCAAGGGCAAGGGCACGACCTCGACCTTGATCGCCAAAATGTTGGAGGCCGCCGGTAAAAAAGTCCATTTGGGAGGCAACATCGGCCTGAGCGTTCTGGATTTCGTAAAGGATGTTGGACCCGATGATTGGGTGGTGCTGGAGATCGCTAACTTTCAGTTGCACGAGTTTCCCTACAGCCCGCATATTGCGCTTTGCCTGATGATTACCCGGGAACACATGGACTGGCACCCGGATCTGGATGAATACGTGGCCGCTAAAGCTAATATTTTTAAGCACCAAAAACCAGACGACATCGCTATCTACTACGACAAAAATAAATATTCTAAAGAGGTTGCCGCCTATTCCCCAGGTAAAAAAGTGCCCTATTATGCCCAGCCGGGAGCCTACGTCAGAGATGACGGCATGATTGTGGCTGGGGAGTCTGAGGTGGAAATTATGCCCAAAACAGGGGTGAAATTGCTGGGCGAGCACAACCTGCAAAATATCTGCGCGGCCATTACGGCCGTCTGGGAGATCTCCCAGAGCCTTGACCCAATCAAAGAAGTATTATCTAGCTTTAGCGGCTTAGAACATCGGCTGGAGTTCGTACGTAGCTTAGACGGCGTTAAATACTATGACGATTCATTTGCTACCACGCCGGAATCGACGATCGTGGCTTTAAGAGCCTTTAAAGAGCCCAAAATTGTTATATTGGGCGGCCATGACAAGGGTTTGCCATTTGAGGCGCTGGCCGCCGAGGTAGCGGCCAATAATGTCCGGCGGGTGATTGCCATCGGCCAGACAGCCGGCAAAATTACAGAGCTGCTGAAGGCCCGCGGATTTACGGATATTGTTACCGGGGTAGACAAAATGCCGGACATTGTAGCGGCGGCCAGAAAAACCGCCCAGCCCGGCGATGTGGTGCTACTATCTACCGCCTGCGCCAGCTTTGGACTATTTAAAGATTATAAAGAGCGAGGTGAGCAGTTTAAGCAAGCCGTTATGGCATTGAAGTAACATCTATGTGTGAGGTCCGACCTTGGCAAAAGCCAAGGTCGGACCTCACAACTCACCGAGTACTCTTTTAAGTTGCGAAATTACCGCCACCTCCGGTTGTATAACCTCAGCCCGGTGGCCAGCTATTTCTTTTATTAACTCTTCTATCCAGTGGTAGTGCGTACAACCTAAAACAATCTGGTCTGCGCCAGTGGCGATAGCCGCTTCAATTCTTTGGGCGATTTTTTGCCGGTCGACCTGCTGATTTTCAATCATCGATGTCCAGTCGCTGCAGTCGGGTTCTACCACCTCAACGCCCTTGGCAAACTGCTCTTTTAGCCAATGATACCGCTGGCTAGCCAAAGTCCGTGGCGTAGCACAAACCGCAATCACCCCGCTTTTCGTGGCCTTAGCCGCCGGTTTAATCATTGGTTCCATAGCCACCATAGGCACGGTGAATTCGGCCCGCAGTTGGCCAATTAAGTTAGTGCTTACCGTGTTGCAGGCTACTACTATCACCTGGCAGCCTTCATCGACAAAGCTTTGAAAAATTGGCTTCACAAAAGAGTGGATTTCTTCAACGCTGCGCTCACCATAGGGAAAATGCTGGGGGTCGTCTTTATAAACGATTTCTAGATCAGGCAAGGCTTTGTGAATAGCCTTAACTACCGAAAGTCCGCCGACCCCTGAGTCGAAGACACCGATTTTAATTTTTGGAGACATTTGAGGCGGCTCTAATGACGTTTTCAAAAAGGGCACAGACGGTTAAGGGCCCCACACCGCCTTTTGGCGGAGTAATGGTTAGGTCATCACGCTCATAAACAGCTGGCGCCAGGTCACCAACGGTCTTACCCTTTTCGCTGGCTACCCCGGCATCGACTACGACCGTACCCTGGCTTAACATTTCGGGTTGCAGCACCCCGTGGCTGCCAGTGGCCGTGACAATAACATCGGCCTTTAGAGCACGCTGTTTCAAGTTGTCTACAGGACGGTCAATAACTTCAGGGTTCAACCCTGATTGGCGTAGTATCTTCTCTAGTGGCGCGCCGACTAGTTTGCCGCGGCCGATAAGTAAGATGTTTTTGCCTTTAAGATCGATGTTGTAGCCGGAGAGTAACCACAGGATGGCCATCGGCGTAGCTGGTTCAAATTTGGACTTTTTACCTAAAGCGTCGACGTCTTTTTGGGGAGCTACCTGGTTGACGATTGTGTCGGTTTGACTGGGGTCCGGCAGCGGCAATTGGATAATGATGGCGTGCACTGATTTATCCTTGTTCAATTTTTTTAATAACTTTGGTGTTTCAACTTGGCTGGGAGTGTAGATTTCTACCGCGGCGCCGATATCGGCGCCGTATTGTTGTTTAAGCCGCACATAGGTATTTATAACCGGGTCGTCTTTAACCTTAACGATGGCCAGTTTGGGGTAAATTTTAGAGTTTCTAAGAGCCCTCACCTGCTTGGTGTGCTGGTCTTTTATGTGCCCCGCCAGCTCCTGCCCGTTGAGAATTTTCATAAGTTGTATTTTAACCTAATAAACAACACGCAGACATGTTGACTATATTCACCATATATAGCAAAGTAAGACAATGCCAAAACGTAAAATAGTTGAATCTAGACCTCGAGAAAACACGCTTTTACCCCTTATAGAATATGTGCCGTGGTCTCAACCAAGAGAGGACAGGAGTTGGCAATTTGGGGTAGTGGGCTTACGTATACAAGACCAAAAACTATCAATTAGTGGTCGTGATGGTTTAGCGGTGCCTAGCTTCGTAATCAGAGATGGTACCTATAGCACCGGTTCCATTGCCTTTGGCGAGGGGCCAGACAAGTTAATGTATAGATTAGTAGGCACTACCGGAAACATAGAGAAAGCCTTGCTATCGGAAGGGCGGCTATTTCCCGAAAGAGTCAATGGATTAGCTCAAGAACTACAGAAATTAATAGCCACCAGGCAATCGTTGCAATCAGTAAGACAAATGGTAAATGGTATCGCTACCCCAGGAGTCTCGTTTTTAGAGGAAGCAATTAATTTAGCCAACCACGGTTACCCGGCGCTATGTGCTAAGTTGCGCCAAAATTCTGGAGCCAGTGAAATTTGGGGTTTTCCGGGGATAACGCAGCCGGCTTTCTCTATTCATTTAGACGCCGATCCGGAGATACAACAGACCCTTCTAGCAGAGGCCTTACAACAATTCACTAATCCTTAATAAATTAGCTTACCATTCGAACCCCTGGCGAAAAGTGGAGGGCCATCACCTATGCCGTCGCTACGGCAATTTAAGGCAGCCGACAGTTACATATTAGCAGTTCCCCCGTAAACTACCCGGTTCAAATACCTGCCGCTGTATTATTGATTAATACTCATAATCATGTTATGATATAGATGTGGAATCGTTTCAAGACCAAACACCTAACATTGGACCCGGAATACCCGATATAGTCCGAGAACAACTTTTATCTGCTGGCTGGGGTACCGAGACATACTCTATTGATTTGCTTGAGTTAAGAGATGAAGAGCTGCGGATGCTTAAACAGGCTGCAGATGGAGTCTCCATACGTGAGATATCCAGGCGTGAAGGTGTATCTCGCAATATTGGC
>OBEQ011267457.1_pt1 | contig 12164 bp, 8 predicted proteins | sample 1670901 | NCBI WGS metagenome assembly OBEQ01 (sample SAMEA104232315, study PRJEB22302) | groundwater metagenome | biome: forest; feature: aquifer; material: groundwater | place: USA | collected 2011-08-07 | depth 5.4 m | reverse complement strand
TGGCTTTGGCGATGGCTTCGGGAGTTAATGAAGTCCCATACATTTTCAATAAATCCGTCATGCCGATGACCACGGGCTCTTCATCACCCCAGGGACTGGAAATCGCCGATTCTAAGCCGACCACCTCTTCGAGCCCCATACCTTTTTCGAGGCCATCGAAGAGATCGCCAATACTGGTCAAGCTGTACCCGCGATCCAACAATGCGGCCGCCACTCTTAAGCGCGATAAATGTCTGTTGTTATAAATGCCCTTGCGCCCGCGCAGCGCTGGTGGTGGTAAGATGCCCTTATCCTGATAAGCGCGCACGTTTCTGACCGTGGTATTGGTTAGGCGGGCGAGTTCATCGACGGTATATTCAATTTCACCTTCGTGATGAAAAGTTGATTTCTGATCAGCATGATGTGCCCAAGGCAGATGTTGGGCAATGAGATGAAGTGTTTTTATAGGAAATTTCATAGCTGCTGAGTTTTCTCGGATTAAAACGCAGTTTATAGTTCAATTTCTCTTTTCACAAGAGAGATTAAAATCGCCAGAATGTTCTCGAAAACAAAATAAGAATCGGAAAGATTTCGAGTCGACCAAATAGCATGGCGACGCACATCAACCATTTTGCGGTGTCGTTCAATCCACCAAACGTCACGGCAGTCTCACCCCAGCCGGTAGCCATATTATTGATACACGCAGCCACGGTGCCAAATGCTGTGATGATATCGACGCCAGTAAGCACCAGTGCGAATACGAAAAAGATGGTACTAATTAGGTAGAGAAAGAAAAACCCCCAGACCGCTTGAATAAACCGATCCGATACCGGTTTGTTATCAACTTTAAGTGTGAAGAACCCCCGAGGATGAATAAGTTGTTTGATCTCCCGGTTGCTCTGTCTGAAGAGTACTAGAAATCGCATGGCTTTTATGCCGCCGCAAGTGGACCCAACGCAGCCGCCAAAAAAACTCGACAGTAGCAACAACAAGACGGTGGGTGTAGGCCAGGCGGGATAGTCCCCGGCAGAAAATCCGTTGCTGGTTATAACCGAGGCTGTTTGGAAAAACCCATGTACTAATGAAGCCGCTAAGGGCATGTTGCCCCAATAGTAAAGTTGTGTGCAGGTAACGGCAATGACAATAGTCACCACCCCGATAAAGAAACGAAACTCCGTATCATTGAGTATCGGCAATATACTGCGTCTTCCTATGGCAATAAAAAAAAGTGAAAAATTGATCGCGGCCAAAATGGAAAAGACACCAGCAACAATTTCTATCGCTGGACTATTGAAGAAACCTAGACTGGCAGTATGGGTTGAAAACCCACCGAGCGAGACTGTCGTTAAACCGTGACATATGGCGTCGAACCAGTTCATCCCTGCCACACGATATGACACTGCACATACCACAGCAAGTCCGGCATAGATAAGCCAGAGATTCTTGGCGGTATCGGCTAAACGCGGTGTCAGCCGCTCCTCTTTCATGGCACTCGGTGTTTCAGATTGATAAATTTTAGCGCCACCAATGCCAAGCAAAGGAAATATCGCCACGGCGAGTACGATTATTCCCAAACCGCCGATAAAACTGAGTTGTGCACGAAAATAGAGAATGACCTTTGGTTGATTGTCGATCTCGGTAAGTATTGATGCGCCGGTGGTAGTGACACCTGAAATTCCTTCGAAAAGGGCATCAACGAAGGTTAGGTTGGGGTGATCTGCTAGCACAAAAGGCATTGCACTGAACGCCGAGAAAATTAACCAGAAGAGCACCACCACTAAAAATCCGTCGCGCGGCTGTAAGTTCTTTTTCGATTTTCGCGTGCTGTAAGTGCCAATGCAACCCACGCAAACAGACACTAAAAACGTGATGAAGAAGGCCGAGATTTCTTGATATTGATGGAACATGGTAAAGATGATCGGCGGTAACAGCGATACACTGTAGAGCAGAATTAAGATGCTGCAAAAATTGAGGACTGTCAAAAAGCGGGAGTGGTCGGTCATTAAATCCAATCGTACAGTTGAAATCACTTAAGTGGCGTGATTGAGCGGGGAAAGCGATTGCTGGTAAGTGTAAAAACCAAGATGGGAATTGTCTAGTTCAGAGACAAGAAAGGGCTAAAGATTTCACTTTATTTCTCCAAATTGCTCATTAATGGTGAGCGTCTATACAACTTGTAAGAGAAACCTATTCTACTTTGACATTGTTTAATCTGCGCAGAGGTAAACTGGAAAATTCAGCAAAACTCTCGTCCTCTTGTTCAGGGGGCGCCAATTCTTTACCCGAGTGCTCGAAAGCTTTCTGTTCGATAGCTTTTTGTTCGATAGCTTTTTGTTCGAGAAACAAGGCCGCGATATTATTGTCCTCCGCCACGGGTAAACCTTCTTGCGTGCCGAGGCATAACAGGGCAGTAGCCCAGGCGTCAGAGAGTGTGGAGTCTGCAAGCAATGTTGTCACCGACACAGTAGCATGTTCAACGGGTCTACCGGTTCGCGCATCAATGATATGACTGTAGCGCTTACCATTGTTATCAAAGAAATGCCGATAGGTACCGGAGGTGTTAATAGCGAGCGTCTGAGAATTTTCAATGGTGATGATCTTCTGCATACGCTGTTCACCAGGAAGTGGCCTTTCAATCGCTACGCGCCAGGGTTGGTCATCTGGTTTGTGTCCACGAACCTGTAATTCCCCGCCAATTTCCACCAGGTAGTTTTTAATGCCATGCCGTTCAAGCAGCGCAGCGATGCGCGCCACACTATATCCTTGTGAAATGGATGACAGGTCGACTTGCAGCAGAGGATTAAGCTTGCGAATCTGTTTGTTGTCGACGATTTCCAGGTACTTCATACCGACATTGGCTAACGCCGCCTGTAATGCGTCGTCGCTGGGCTGCGTGAATTGATCGGCAATAAATCCCCAGAGTTCAAACACCGGTTTGATGGTGGGATCATAACAACCGTAGCTCGCCTTATAAACACCTTGCGCGAGTGTTAAGAGAGAGACGATCTCTTCGCCTACCTCGAAGGAGTCCATACTGTGATTGGCATTAAACTTTTCTATCACGGAATCAGCGCGGTAGTTGGAGAGCAATTGATCCAGGCGGGTGAATTCCTGATTTATTTCAGCCGTGAGCTGCTCTACTTCAATACTCTCTGCCGCCCACCAACTGATGTGGTATTGAGTGGCCTGAGCAGGTCCGGTTATTTTCTGAATATCAGGTGAGGAACAACTCGTGGTAGTAACGCAGAGTAAGAAACTCCAGCAACCCCAGTGTGAAAACTTAGTGGAACGAAATATAAATCGATGCATCAACGTCATTATCGTATTGTCTATTTGTGCCCCATCTATTTGGGTCGCAAAAGGGCCATAAATTTTTACGCGAATTTTACGCCGAATATCATTCTTCACCTAGAGAATTTACGCCATCCCCTGCCACAATCAAATGACATTTAGCTGAGTCGTGAGAGGAATTCCAGGTGGAATGGGTACTGCTTTTATTAGTAATTGCATTAGGCATCTATCTTGCTATTGCCATGCTCAAACCCGATTGGTTTTAAATAACCGAATCTCGGTTTAAGCAAGCAATGGTCAAGACGAGGTAGTGTCATGCTAGAGACAATCATTATTTTAGGTTCGTCGTTGCTGCTTGCCTGGCCTATCGGCCGCTTCATGGCAGGCATCTATGGTGAACAACATCATTGGAGCAATCGGATCTTTCAGCCGTTTGAAAGCCTGTTGTATCGCATTTTTGGTATTAACTCCAGCCAGGGAATGAGCTGGAAAGGTTATGCGAAAGCCTTTTTGTGGAGTAACGTCATTTTCGGCGTTATCGCCTTTTTGATTTTTTTCTTGCAACACAAATTGCCGATGAATCCCGATAATATCGGCCCTCTGTCGTGGGATTTGGCACTACATACGTTGATCTCATTTCTCACCAATACCAATCAGCAACATTATTCCGGTCAAGCGCAGTTAAGTTATCTCTCGCAAACGCTCGGCATTGTCACACTCCAAGTTGTGACGCCGATGATGGCTGTAGCAGTATTGGCCGCGATAATACGCGGTATGCAGGGCGGCCGTCACGCAGAACAAATGGCGGAAGGTGAAACCCGAGACTTGGGTAATTATTACGTGGATTTAACCCGTGGCATCCTGCGTTTACTATTGCCTTTATGCTTTGTTACCGCCATTGCGCTGGCTGCTCAGGGTGTGCCGAGCAGCTATCAAGGTGCGCGAACCGTAGCGCCCCTGGATGTTGAAGCACAGGTTGCAGAACAGAAGATTCCTATCGGGCCAGTCGCCGCTATGGTAGCGATCAAACAATTGGGCACCAATGGCGGTGGTTGGTATGGGCCGAACAGTACCAATCCTATGGAAAATCCCACGCCAATCTCTAATGCCATTGAAACCATCGCCATTATTTTGTTACCCATGGCCACAGTGTTTATGGCGGGTTATCTCCTCAAACGACCAAAATTTATTGTCTTATCACTGGGTGTGATGGGTATTTTGAGTGTCGTGTTCATCGGCGCCATCATTTACTCGGAGTTACAACCCAATGTTGCATTCAGTGGACTGGCTGCCGCAGGGCCGAATATGGAGGGGAAAGAAATCCGCTTTGGCCCAACACTGTCAGCACTCTGGGCAACACTCACGACGCAAACATCAAATGGTTCGGTGAATGCCATGCACGATTCATTGAACCCTCTCGGCGGTTTAGTGACGCGGTCTGGTATGTTGGTCAATGCCGTATGGGGCGGCCTTGGCTGCGGATTTGTTAACTTTTTAGTGTATCTGTGGCTGACGGTGTTTCTCGCCGGATTGATGATAGGCCGCACACCAGAGTTATACGGCAGAAAAATCGAGACCAATGAAATTACGCTTTTAGGTGCGCTAGTGGTATTGCCTGCACTGATCATCTTGGGTTTTACCGCCATCACGCTGGCGACGCCGGCGTGGACTGCCAACAGTAATCCCGGTTTACATGGCCTAGCACAGGTATTTTATGAGTACGCTTCGGCATTTGCCAATAACGGCTCGGGATTTGAAGGGCTGGGCGACAACACGCTCTGGTGGAATCTGAGTTGTGTCGCCGTGTTGCTTATTGGTCGCTATCTGCCGCTGGTGCTGCCGCTCATCGTAGCCGGTTACATGGCGCAAAAACGGGTAGCGCCTGAAACGACGGGCACCCTGAAAATCGAGAATATGACCTTCGCCTTAACGCTGTTAGTTGTCATCCTGATGATTAATTTCCTCTCGTTTATCCCTGCGGCAATTTTAGGGCCTATTGGGGAAATGCTTGAACTGTCTGTGCAGTAGGGTTGCTATTATGCGCAATAAAAAATTGCCAATGCTCGATAAAAACACCTTAATAACGGCGAGTGTGGTTGCGCTGAAAAAACTTTCACTGGCACAGGCCGCCAAAAACCCTGTGATGTTTGTCGTGTTAGTTGGGGCGGTGGTCGCCGGTTGGATCACAGCAACTAACATTTTTAGCGGAAAAAATTTCGCCTTTGAACTCTGGACCACACTGATTTTACTGTTCACGGTGTTATTTGCCAACTTTGCTGAAGCTATCGCTGAAGAGCGCGGTCGCGGGCAAGCGGCCAGCTTGCGCTCGGCGCGTCGCGATCTGCTGGGGCGCCTGTTAAAAGGTGACAAAGAGGAGATGATCAACGCCACCCAATTGCGTAAAGGTGACCGCGTGCGTGTCTCTGCCGGCGAGTACGTACCCGCTGACGGAGAAATCATTCGCGGCGTGGCTACCATCAACGAATCGGCACTGACGGGTGAATCCGCACCGGTGTTGCGAGAGGCTGGCACCGACAAATCCAGTGTAATTGGCGGCACCAAGATGCTGACGGGTGACATTACCGTGCTGATCCAAACCGACCCAGGCGATTCCTTTCTGGATAAAATGATCGGCTTGGTAGAAGGTGCCGAGCGGCAGAAAACACCGAACGAACTGGCCTTAACGGTGTTGCTGGCAGCGATGACACTGGTGTTTCTGATTGTGGTTGCCAGTCTGCCGCCAATCGCAGGCTTTCTCGGCATACATCTGGATTACACCATGTTAATTGCACTGCTGGTGTGTTTGATCCCCACTACCATTGGTGGCCTATTGCCAGCGATCGGTATTGCCGGCATGAACCGCGCCCTGGAAGCCAACATCATCGCTAAATCGGGTAAATCGGTCGAAGTCGCTGGCGATATTGATACCCTGCTGTTGGATAAAACCGGTACCATTACTTACGGCGACCGTCAGGCTACCGCTTTTCATCCCCTGCCAGGAATCAACGAGAGTGAATTGCGTGAAGCAGCGTTGCTCACCTCGCTGGCTGATCCGACGGTAGAAGGCAAATCGATAGTCAAACTGGCACAAGCTAAGGGTTCATCATTAGTCGCATTACCCGCTGATACGGAAATTATTCCGTTTTCTGCAGAGACCAAGACCTCTGGCGTATTGTTTCAAGATGGCGGCCAAGATAGGCTTCACTATATCAAGGGTGCTTCCGATGCCGTGTTAGCCTGGGGTGTGAGTCGCGGCATTTACGCGACCGACCGGCTTATGACTCTCGTCAACGAAGTAGCGCGCAAAGGTGCAACGCCGCTCTGTGTGGCCAACCAAGATCGTTTGTTGGGGGTAGTGGAATTATCTGATGTGATTAAACCCGGCGTTGCCGAGCGTTTTGCGCGCTTGCGCAAACTGGGCGTGCACACGCTGATGGTGACGGGAGATAACCCCATCACTGCGGGCGTTATCGCCGCCGAAGCGGGCGTCGACGATTTTGTTGCCGAGGCGAAACCGGAAGATAAGTTGAATCTGATTCGCGACAAACAACGCTACGGACGTTTGGTTGCCATGATTGGCGACGGTACCAATGATGCGCCGGCACTGGCGCAAGCGGACGTTGGCATCGCCATGAACTCTGGCACTCAAGCCGCGAAAGAGGCCAGTAATATGGTCGATCTGGATTCCGACCCCACCAAATTATTGGTCGTCGTCGAGATCGGCAAACAACTGTTAATCACGCGCGGCGCCTTGACCACCTTTTCATTGGCCAATGATGTCGCCAAATATTTCGCGATTATTCCCGCCATTTTTGCCGCTGCCTTCCCCGCTATGGCCGCCTTGGACATCATGCATTTGGGGAGCCCGCAATCTGGAATTATGTCGGCATTGATTTTTAACGCGTTAATTATTCCGGCATTAATTCCGCTCGCGCTCAAGGGTGTTGAACTAAAGCCGATGAGCGCAGAAGCCCTGCTGCGCAACAATATGCTCATTTATGGCTTGGGTGGCATCCTCCTGCCATTTGTAGCAATTAAAATAATAGATGTGATACTGAATGTTTTCTAGGTTTAGTCCAGCGCAGTAGTTTGAAAAACTTTCCGGAGACTATCGATGAAAAACCAAGATACCAATACCATTACCCAACATACACTCGATGATCACGGTGGTGGACTGCTAACAGCATTGCGCTTTGCCATTCCCATCTTTCTTCTCACTGGCTTGATCTATCCGGCAATAGCCACCTTCACCGGTGGCCTAGTTGCCGGCGACAAAGCTCTCGGCAGTCTAATTTACCGTGATGGCAAGGCCGTAGGCTCAACATTGATAGGCCAACTATTTGTCGGCAACAGTTATTTCCATGGCCGGCCTTCAGCCGCAAAGTATGATCCTATGGCCACCGCAGGCAGCAATTTAGCGCCGAGCAATCCGGCGTTGCGGGAGCGAGCAAGCGCCGACAGCGCTAAAGTTCAAGCCAGTGAAAGTGTTGTCGCCGCAGCTATTCCAGTGGATCTGATCTCTGCGTCAGGTTCGGGATTAGACCCTGACATCAGCCCTGCAGCAGCTATACTGCAAGTGCGACGAGTTGCGCTGGCACGCGGCTTAAATGAAGCCGTAGTAGGTAACTTGGTAAAGCAACACATCGAGTCACTGACACTCGGCATTTTCGGTCAACCTCGGGTGAATATACTGTTACTTAATCTGGCGTTGGATGAGCTAAAAGATCGATGAATCACGCTAATCAAGAGCAAATTGATCGAGAACAACATGCCAATGCTTTGTTGAAAACCATCCAGCGGGAGGAAAAAGGCAAACTGCGAATTTTTCTCGGCGCTGCGCCAGGTGTCGGCAAAACCTATGCAATGCTGTCTGCGGCGCGTGAGCTGCAACGTCAAGGCATTGATGTCGTGGTTGGTTTGATAGAAACGCATGGCCGGCAGGAAACTGAAGTCTTGTTGAATGGCTTGAATGTACTGCCGCGCAAGAGTTTTGCTTACCAGGGACATACGCTAACTGAATTTGATCTGGATGGGGCGTTGGCAAGAAAACCAAAAGTGTTGCTGGTCGACGAACTGGCTCACACCAACATGCCGGGCAGCCGCCATCAACGACGCTTTCAGGATATCGCTGAATTATTGGAGGCCGGTATTGATGTCTACACGACTGTTAATATCCAACATGTCGAGAGCCTCAATGATGTGGTGCGACAAGTAACAGGCGTAAAAGTTGCGGAAACTATACCGGATGATTTTCTGGATCAGGCGCAAGAAATTGTTTTTGTGGATCTGCCACCGAGCAATTTGATTGAACGCCTGCAGCAAGGGAAGATCTATTTACCGGAATACGCCGCTTCAGCGTTGTCGTCATTTTTCTCCACCTCCAATCTGACCGCGTTGCGTGAAATGGCCATGCAGGCCGCTGTGCAGCACGTTGATGCGAATTTACAAGCCGAGTATAAATCCCGTGGCATTGCGCCAGAAGTCACCGTGCGCGATCGCGTTTTTGTGCTTATTTCAGATAGCGGCAACAGCGAATATCTCATCCGTGTCGGTCGCCGGATTGCCACCCGCAAAGGTTTGCCTTGGAGTGTGGCCTGGGTTGATACCGGTAAAATTCGCGATGGCTCAGAAACGGCAAAACTCGCCGAGGCCTTCGATCTGGCGCGAGATTTGGGTGCCGATGCACAAATGTTACGTGGCCAAAACACCTTTAAAACAGTTTTAGAGTATATTCGCGAACAGCAGATCAGCATTGTGATATTGGGGGCGGGAAGACAGGGACCTTGGTGGTCAGCGCTGCCGGGCTTTACGCTTTATCAGCGATTGCTTAAATCAGGTTTGCCGCTGGAAGTCACCGTCATCAATCCACCGCAACAAACTACGCATGCCATGCCACGCCGGGAGAGAATCTGGGCGCAGCTAGAGCGCCAATTCTTGCGACCCCATTTTTTAGCATTGTTGGCGATTGCTTTTGCCACGGTCATCGGTGCCTTATTGAATGAACTGGTGGGCCCAGGAAATATCTCCTCGGTTTTTATTGTTGCCGTGATTGCCGTCGGTGTGACACTCGGCTTAATGCCCGCTTTAACCGCCGCGACGGTGGGCTTCTTATGTTTCATTTATTTTCTCACCGAGCCGCATTTCACCTTTACTATCAAGCATCATGATGATCTTGTGTCAGTGGTATTCTTTTTTATTGCGGCGCTCATCTGCGGTCCACTGGCTTCGCAATTTAAACGCCAAGTGGTGTTGCTCAAAGAAGCCAATCTCTACAGTGAAACCCTGCGTAATCTCAGCCAAAGTCTCGCTGTGGCAGAAGATCAAGCCGCGGTATGGAACGCTGCGGCGCAAAATATTGGGCGCAGTCTCAATGGTCAAACGCTGGTAGTGACCCGTTCGGTGAATGGCACCCTGAATCTTTTCCCCGCTACGAGCGATACCAAGTCAATGCAATCGCCATCATCTATCTATCAGGAATTGGCGCCCATTGATCTCTCTGCGGTGGAATGGGCGCTTAAACATCATCAGCCGGCGGGAAAATTCACCGATACGCTGGGTGCCGCCAAATGGTATGCCCATCCGATTATGGTGGAGGAGAAAACCATCGCTATTTTGTTGTTGCGTTTTAATGATCAGCATGAAAAATTAATGCCATCACATCAGCATCTGATTGAATCCATGAGTCGGCAGATTACCGGCGCTGCGCTGCGCGTGGAACTGGTGACAGAACTCGAATCTGCCAGAGTAAAAGGCGAGGTTGAGCAATTGCGATCTGCACTGCTTTCTTCAGTATCCCATGATTTGCGTTCGCCGCTTTCAGCGATGATCGGCGCGGCTGATAGCCTTCGAGCCTTATACCAACAGCTTGATAGTCACGATCGCGAAGAATTGATCGACACGATTTTGTCGGAAAGCCGGCGTTTAGATCGCTATATACAGAACCTCTTAGACATGACGCGCTTGGGTCACGGCACGTTGAAGATTGAGCGCGATTGGGTTTCGCTGGGCGATATCGTTGGCAGCGTAGTTAATCGGATGAAGCGTTATTTCCCCGAGGTGCAAGTGCAACATCATCTCGCGCCAGAGATTGGTTTGCTGTATGTGCATCCCGCGCTGATTGAACAAGCACTATTTAATATACTTGAAAATGCTGCGCGTTATTCGCCGGCCGGCGAACCGGTTGTTATTGCTGCGGAACAAGACAAGAGTGATCTGGTGATAAATGTCACTGATCGCGGCCCTGGCATTCCAGCGGATTTGCGTGAGAAAATTTTTGATATGTTTTATTCGGTAGAAGGCGGCGATCGCAAGCAACAAAATGTGGGCTTGGGTTTAGCAATTTGTCGCGGTATGATTGGCGCGCATGGTGGCAGCGTTCATGCCTTTGATGGCCCCGACGGTCGCGGCATTACCATCTCAGTTCGCTTGCCTCTTTAGCGCAGTTTAAAAAGCCTAATCCACAAAAGATAGAAAAATATGAGCGCAACTATTTTAATAATCGATGATGAATTGCAAATCCGCCGCTTTTTAAAAATCGCGCTCAAGAGCGCCGGCTATGATGTCTACGAAGCGGAGAATGGTGAATCTGGTATCGCCGTGGCTGCGCGACAACAACCGGATTTGGTGATATTGGATTTGGGTCTACCAGATCTTGATGGTATTGCGGTATTAAAACAATTACGTGAGTGGTCCCAAGTGCCGGTGATTGTGCTTTCGGTGCGAAGCAGTGAAAAAGAAAAGGTCGCGGCGTTAGACGCGGGCGCGCAAGATTATGTCACCAAACCTTTTGGCATAGAGGAGTTTCTGGCGCGAGTCCGCGCGAACTTACGCGATCATGTCCTGCAGGCAGAATCCCCGCTGTTGGACGATGGCAATCTCTGCATCGATCTTGCGCATAGAGAAGTGCGTTTAAAGGGTGAGAACGTGAATCTCACGCCCAAAGAATATGCGGTGTTATCGCGCCTGGCGCAAAAGCCTAACTGTGTCATTACGCAAACCCAACTGCTCAAAGAAATATGGGGACTCACCCACACGGAGCAAACTCACTATCTGCGAATTGTGGTCAGTCATATTCGGCAGAAGATCGGCGATGATCCCACGGAGCCGCATTATCTAAAAACTGAACCTGGCGTGGGATACCGTTTGCAAATGTAGGGTTCTGCTAGCACCAACTTAAGGACGCTCACTAAACCATTTGCATTATTAACTTCCTACCAAAATAATATTTCGGAGCGCAAAATTATGAGTAACGCCTACATTCCTCCACTCAAATTTTCCGTATTAACCCCTTTTTCAGTGAAGAGAGGTCGTGACCCAACGGCAGCTTAATCCCTACGACGCCACTGCTTGACAGTATCCTCTCCTGGAGGATAGGATATAGATCATGACAACACATACCTCACACCCCGGCATCATCAAGCGCTTGAAGCGGGCCGACGGTCATCTCAAAAGCATAATTACCATGTTAGAAGAGGGACGCGGTTGTCTGGACATTGCCCAGCAGTTACAAGCAGTGGAAAGTGCAATCACTAACGCCAAGAAGACCCTGGTGCATGACCACATTGATCATTGCCTTGAACTTGCCGTGCGCAGTGGTAGGCAAAGTGCGGACGACAACATCCGCGAGTTCAAAGCAATCACCAAATACCTTTAGTACTTGTGATTTAGTACTTATGATTGAGCCTTTATGATTGAGTGCTTATGACTCAATACCTATGACGGACTTTACTGCTCTATTGCAACAGGGTAATGCTTGGCTGTTCATCCCTAGCGCCATCCTGCTGGGTGCGTTACATGGCCTGGAACCAGGGCACTCCAAGACTATGATGGCGGCCTTTATTGTCGCCATTCGCGGATCGATTGGGCAGGCGATCATACTCGGCCTCGCCGCGACC
>OBEQ011691358.1_pt1 | contig 12165 bp, 21 predicted proteins | sample 1670901 | NCBI WGS metagenome assembly OBEQ01 (sample SAMEA104232315, study PRJEB22302) | groundwater metagenome | biome: forest; feature: aquifer; material: groundwater | place: USA | collected 2011-08-07 | depth 5.4 m | reverse complement strand
GCTTCGGCATAGCTTTGTACCGCCCAGGAAATATCCGAGAGCTTGGCCCCTTCCACCGCTTGCGCGATCCCTTTTTGAAGCGCCGCTTTAGTCACTTCGATCAAGCGCCGGCTTTGGGCATCCACTTCACCGATGGCAAACGTCCTGGCCGCGTCCGAATAAAAACCTTCAAGTTTTACCCCGACATCAATCCCAATGATATCGCCTTCTTTCAAAATTTTTGGGCCGGGAATCCCGTGCACCACTTCCTCGTTCACCGAAGCGCAAATGCTGGCGGGGAAACCATAATACCCTTTAAAAGCCGGTTCAGTGCCATGAGACCGTATAAACTCCTCGGCGATCTCATCGAGTTTTTTGGTGCTGATACCCACGCGGGCTTCTTTCTCCATCAATTTGAGAAGCCCCGAAACCACTCGTCCGGCGCGCCGCATCACCTGGAGCTCTTCTTTAGTTTTTAGAGAAATTCCGTCCACTAAAAGTGCTTTCACTTCAGAGAGGGGTCAAAGACCGTTATTTTGTTAAAGAGCTCTTTCAAAATCGCGTTCAGAGGCCCGACTTCCAGGTCCCCCGAAACTTCCGCCAACACGCCTTTTTTACGATAATAATCAATCAAAGGCGCGGTTTGCTTTTGGTAAACTTTGAGCCGTTCTTCGATCGCTTCTTCCCTGTCGTCCGGCCTTTGGACCAGTGGGCCCCCGCAAGCATCGCAGAAGCCCTCGGTTTTAGGCTTAAAATTTTTCAAGTGATAATTTTTTCCGCACTGGCCACAGATCCTTCGGCCCGAAAGACGGCGGATAATCACTTCCGGGCTCGTCTGGAAATAAAGCACCAGGTCCAAACGAATCCGCATGCCTTCCAGCTTCTGGTCGAGGATTTCGGCCTGTTGAGAGGTTCTGGGAAATCCGTCAAGGATAAATCCCTTCTTGGCATCGTCCTCTTTCAAGCGTTCAGCCACAAGGTCAATCACCAACTGATCCGGAACCAAGTCGCCCCGTTCCATGTATGCTTTGGCCTTCAAGCCCGCCTCTTTCATTAAGCGAATCGCTTCGCGAAGCATGTCGCCGGTGGACACGTGCGGTGATTTTAAATCTTTAGAAAGAACCTGCGCCTGAGTGCCCTTGCCCGCTCCGGGCGGGCCTAAAAGTACGAGTCTCATGCCATCCGCTGGCGGCCGCGCAAACGCCCGCGTTTCATAAAGCCTTCATAGTGGCGCATCAAAAGCTGCGATTCAATCTGCTTCATCGTGTCCAGAGCCACACCCACCACGATCAAAAGTGCCGTGCCGCCGAAAAAATCCGCGACTTGATGCGGGACGTTGAGCCACTTTCCGATGAGATCCGGCGCCACCGCGATGAGGGCCAGAAAAATTCCTCCCGGCAATGTAATGCGGTTGATGATCGTGTCAAAAAATTCGGCCGTCGGCGCTCCGGGGCGTACTCCGGGGATGAATCCGCCGTATTTTTTCATGTTTTCCGCGACATCCACCGGGTTGAACGAGATCGCCGTGTAAAAATAACTGAAGAAAATGATCAAAAGCATCGTCATCACAGTGTAACCCCAAGTGCCCGCGGACATCGCCTGTGATACCTGTTGAATAAAATGATTCGGCATAAAAATTCCTATCGTCGCCGGAAATAAAATAATAGACTGCGCAAAAATGATAGGCATCACTCCGCCCTGATTCACCTTAAACGGGATGAAAGTAGACTGCCCGCCGAAAACTTTACGGCCCACGACGCGCTTGGCATACTGGACCGGGATTTTTCTTTCGCCCTGTGTGATCATGATAACTGCCACAATCGCACCCACCATGATGGCGAGCATGAACACCGCCGTCAGGGGATCCATCTGGGCCCGGCTGCCCTTGGCCGGATTGACCAGAGTAAGGATTTGAAAAAGTGCCGTCGGCACACGCGAAAGAATGCCCGCCGCGACGATGAGCGACATGCCGTTGCCGATGCCTTTTTCCTGAATTTGTTCTCCCAACCACATGATGAAGGCAGAACCGGTGGTCAATGTCAACACCGTAAGAAGGCGAAAAGGCCATCCCGGAAACTGTACAATCTCCAAGCCCCCAAAATGTGCGGGATTTTCAAGCCACAAAGCGATAAAAAAAGATTGAATCACCGAAAGGACTATCGTTCCGTACCGCGTATACTGGTTGATTTTCCGATAACCCATCTGGCCTTCTTTGGCCAACTTTTCTAAGGCGGGGACCACGACCGTGAGAAGCTGCATGATGATTGAGCTTGAGATATAAGGCATGATTCCCAAGGCAAAAATCGTAAGCCTGTGGATCGCGCCCCCGGAAAACAGGTTCATCACCCCAAAGAGGCCTCCCCCTTGAGTCCTGGCTAAATTGTCAAAGAACACGCCCAGTTTGGCGCCGTCAATTCCGGGTGTGGGAATAAAAGTCCCGAGCCTGTACACCGCGATAATTCCGAAAGTAACCAGAATTTTTTTTCTGAGGTCGGGTATCTTTAGAGTATTCGCGAACGCTTGAAGCATTAGGCCTTCACGGCTCCCGCCTTAATTTCAAGCGCGGTGCCTCCGGCTTTCTTGATTTTTTCAAGTGCTGATTTGGAAAAAGCGTGCGCTCTCACTTTCAGCGGATGCTTCAAATCTCCGTCCCCCAGAATCTTGATGAGCGGGTTTTTCTTCTTCACGATCTCGGCTTCGCGAAGCAATTGCGGCGTGACTTCAGAACCCGTTTTAAAAAAATTCAGGCGATCCAGCGAGACGACCTGATATTTTTCTTTTGGCGTAAAAGTAAAGCCGCGTTTGGGGATGCGTCGGATGAGGGGCATCTGCCCGCCTTCAAAGCCGGGGCGCACTCCGCCGGAGGCTCGGGAATTTTGGCCTTTGTTGCCCCGGCCGGACGTTTTTCCATGCCCGGACCCGCGGCCCCGGCCGACAACTTTCCTTCTTTTGGTGGCGCCGTGCGGGCTTTTAAGCTGGTTCAAGTGCATCGGAATTATTCTCCATTAATTTTTTAAGCCCCTCGGACGTCGCCCGAACCACATTGATCGCGTTGTCGGACCCAAGAGACTTCGTCAGAATATCCTTAATCCCGGCAGACTCGCAGATCGCGCGAACGGCTCCGCCCGAGATAACACCGGTGCCCGGAAGCGCGGGTTTCATCAAAACGCGTGCCGCGCCAAAATGCCCGATCACCTCGTGGGGGATCGTCGTGCCTTTAAGTTTTACTTTGAAAAGATTTTTTTTCGCTTGAAAAATCCCTTTTTTAATCGCGTCTTGCACTTCATTGGCTTTACCGAGCGCAAAACCGACCCTGCCTTTTAAATCCCCCACCACCACAAGCGCACTGAACGAAAACCGTTTTCCGCCCTTGACGACTTTGGCTACGCGGTTGACCGCGACCACCTTTTCGACGAACTCCTGTGGCCCCGCGTCGTGCTGACGATGCGAACGTTTGTGTCCGCGAGGACGTTCCACGCGCCGCGCTTTGACCGCTTCAACCACTTCCTCGGTCACGGCCACCACCACCGCCTGATTCAAGGGAACGTTCGCGATGTCGGATTTAATCAAAGGCGTTTTTAACTTCATCTTCGGCTTAAAATCTTTATTTTCCACTCGTTTGACTCCAAGGTCCTTTTTTAATAAAGCGTTAGAAGTTCAATCCCTGTTCTCTCGCGGCGTCCGCGAAAGCTTTGATCCTGCCGTGATATAAAAACCCGCCCCGGTCAAAAACCACTTTCTGAATGCCTTTTTCTTTGGCTTTTTCCGCCACAAATTTTCCGAAGCTAACGGCAGCTAGAACATTGCCGCCTTTGTGGCCGGACTTTTTCTGAAAAGCTTTGCTCTTGGTGGAGAGGCCCAAAAGCGTCGTCTCTGCATAATCATCAATGATCTGGGCTTCCAGATGCTGAAGGCTCGGATACACCGAAAGGCGCGGGCGCTCCGCGGTGCCTTGAACTTTTTTTCGTATCCGGAAATGCCGGATGATCCGGTTGGTTTTGACTCGATTTTTGGCTAACATTATTTGGTCACCGTTTTGCCCGCTTTTCTTCGGACCACTTCGCCCAGATACCTCACGCCCTTGCCTTTATAAGGTTCGGCTTCAAACACCTTCCTGATTTTTGCCGCAAAAAGCCCCACCGACACTTTGTCAATTCCCTTCACCAAGATCTGGGTTGGCTTAGGAACCTCGACAGTCAATCCGCCGGGGACTTCAAATAAAACCGGATGCGTGAACCCCAAAGAAAGATTCAAAGTTTTCCCCTGTATTTGTGCTTTAAACCCGACGCCTTCGATGGCTAATTCTTTCACGAAGCCATCCGTCACGCCCTTGATCATATTGGAAATAAGCGTACGCGAAGTCCCCTGCAAAGCACGGTCATTCTTCTGATCGGTGACAGCGCTGACGGATAAAATATTTTCTTTCAAGGCCGCGCGCACCCGTGAGCTTAAAGAAAAACTCATTTTACCTTTGGGCCCTTCGATGTTGACCAAACCATGCTCCACCGCCAACTTCACGTTTTTGGGAACTTCAATGGGTTTTTTTCCTACGCGCGACATGAACTCACCAAACCTTGCAAATCACTTCGCCGCCGACGCCTCTTCTTTTAGCTTGTTCGCCCGAAAGAAGGCCCTCGGGGGTTGACAGGATGCAGACCCCCAAGCCATTTAAAACGGTGGGGATCCTGTCTTTTTTGGTATAAACCCTTAAACCCGGCCTGGAAACTCTCATAATGCGGTTGATCGGACGTGCCATGGGTTGGTCATCTTTTGAAAGATAAACTCTCAAAATCCCCTGCTTTTTGTCCTCAATCAGCCGGTAATCAAATATAAACTTTTCCTGCCGCAGAACCTTTAAGATGGAAGTCACCATGGCAGAAGCGCGAAGATCAAGCCTCTGCTTCTTGACTCTTACGGCGTTGCGTATACACGTCAGGGCATCCGCGATCGGATCACTCAAAGACATTTTTTATTTTTCTCCTGTAGCTACCAGCTTGCCTTAATCACTCCGGGAATGTCCCCCTTGGAGGCCAGTTCCCTGAAGCAAATTCTGCAAAGTTTAAATTTTCGGTAATACCCGCGCGTACGGCCGCACTGCATACAGCGGTTGTAGCCCTGAGTCTTAAACTTCGGCGGCCTTTGCTGTTTGACCATCAACGATAATTTCGCCATTGATTTTCCTTAAAAATTCCCTTGTTTTTTAAGCGACCGCGGCCGTTTGAGGCGCCGGAGTCGGAGCTGCTTTTTCTGTTTTGGTCCTAAAGGGCACGCCGAACAAAGTCAGAAGCTCATAGGCTTCTTCTTTGGACTTCGCCCCGGAGAGCACCATCGTGATATCCATGCCCTGGGCGCGCAACACCCGGTCCGTCTCGATTTCGGGAAAAATATTTTGTTCCTGGATCCCGAAAGAATAATTCCCGGCCTTGTCGAACCCCCGGGGGCTTAAACCCCTAAAATCACGCACACGCGGCAGGGCTACACGGATCAGGCGTTCGAAAAATTCATACATGGTCCGCCCTCTCAAAGTCACGCGGCATCCTACCGGAGAATTCTCCCGGATCTTAAAATTAGAGATGGCTTTCTTGGCGCGGGTGATCACCGCGTGCTGGCCTGAAATGGCGCTCAGCTCACTTTGAGCGGCTTCGACGATTTTGATATCCTCCGCGCCCTTTCCCACCCCCATGTTCAAGCTGATTTTTTTGAGTTTAGGGACTTGCAAAGCGTTCTTGTAACCGAATTTTTTCATCATCTGGGGAACGATCACCCGGTCATAGTGTTCTTGAAAAGTAACTTTCGGCTTCGAAGTCATGAGATCACCGCCTTGTTCTTGGACGAGATCCTTTGCTTAGAGCCATCCGCCGCGACCAAAGTCCGGATCCGCGTGGATTTCTGCGAAACGGGATCCAGAAGGCTTAAATTAGACAAGTGAATCGGAACTTCTTGATCTAAAATAGCCCCTTGGGGGTGCTGCTGGCTTTTTCTAAAACACTTCTTCATCAGGTTGATCCCTTCGACCAGCGCGCGAGCTCTTTCAGGATAAACGGAAATTACCTTTCCGGTTTTCCCCCTGTCTTTTCCGGCCAAAACCAAAACTTTATCGCCTTTTCTGATTCTCATACCCATGCTTTAGATAACCTCCGGAGCCAGAGAAATAATCTTCATAAATCCCTTGTCCCTGAGTTCTCTGGGGACGGGCCCAAAGATGCGCGTGCCCTTCGGATTTTTTTGCGTGTCAATGATCACAAGCGCGTTGGTGTCAAAGCGAAGCGAAGTGCCGTCCGCACGGCTGATTTTGTTCCGGGTTCGCACCACGACTCCTTTGACCACCTCACCTTTTTTCACCGCGGCGTCGGGTGAGGCTTCCTTGACATTGGCGCTGATGATATCACCGACTTCGGCGATCAATCTTCCGGACCGGCCGATCACCCCGATGCACGACGCCTTCTTAGCGCCGGTATTGTCCGCCACGTCCAAAATCGTCCTCATACGAATCACGAAGCAGCCTCACTTTTTAAGTCCTGCGAGGAATTCTGGCGCACGGATCCAAGAATTTCGACCAAACGCCACCTTTTTTCCTTCGAAAGAGGGCGTGTCTCGACGATCCGCACTTTGTCTCCGACCTTCGCTTCATTTTTCTCATCATGCACTTTGAACTTGTTGGCTTTGGTGATTACTTTGCCGTACAAAGGATGCGGCCCTTTTCTCTGGATCCGCACGACGATCGTCTTTTGCATTTTATTGCTCAAAACAATGCCGACCTTTTCTTTCCTTAAATTATCTCTCTTTATCTCAGGGCTCATGTTATTTCTCTCTGGTAACAGTCAGGATCTGGGCAATTTGACGGCGTGTGTGTTTAAAAAAATGCGGCTTATCCAGTTGCCCGACTACCTTTTTTTGCCTTAAACTATGCAGTTCTTTTTGAAGGGCCTCTTTTTTTTGAAGAAGTTCCTGCTTGCTTAAATTTCTTAAGTCTTTTGCTTTGGGCTGGCTCACAGAGCACCTCTCCTTGAAATAAAACGCGTCCGAAAAGGTATTTTGGACGCCGCCAGTCTCATGGACTGCTTTGCGAGCTCCTCGGGGAGGCCCTCGATTTCAAATAAGATCTTGCCGCGTTTGACAACCGCCACCCAGAATTCCACGGCACCTTTGCCTTTTCCCATACGGGTTTCGGCGGGTTTCTTGGTCACCGGTTTATCCGGGTACGCGCGAATGTAAACTTTACCGGTTTTGACGTTTCTTGAAATGGCCACGCGTGCCGCCTCGATCTGGGTGTTGGTCAACCAACCGTTTTCAAGCACCTGTAGGCCGTACTCTCCAAAAGCCAACTGCGAGCCCCGCTGAGCGGATCCCTTGCGGCGGCCGCGCTGAGTTTTGCGGTATTTGACTCTTTTAGGCATCAAGAGCATGAGTGGCCTCTACGTTTTGAGTTTCTTCCTTCTTTTCCAAGCGCACGGGCGCCTCTCTTTTAATGATATCGCCTTTATAAACCAAAACTTTTACGCCGATCTTTCCATACGTCGTCATCGCCTCTGAAAATCCATAATCAATATCGGCTCTCAAAGTATGCAGAGGCACTTTGCCCTCGAGATAACCTTCTGCCCTGGCAATTTCAGAACCGGCCAGACGCCCTTTGGTCTGGACCTTGATCCCTTTGGCGCCGGAGTCCATCGCCTGCTGCATCGCTTTTTTCATCGCGCGGCGGAAAGCGATTCTTTTTTCAAGCTGAAGCGCTATATTTTCGGAGATCAACTGCGCGTCGGCCGAAGGATTCTTGATCTCACGGATATTGATGTGAATCTCTTTATTGCCCGTGATCCCCTGAAGGTCTTCCCGGAGGCGGTCAATGTCCGATCCTTTTCTACCGATGATAACCCCGGGCCTGGCCGTGTGAATGTTCACGCGAATCTTATCGCTGGCGCGCTCAATCTCGACTTTGGCAATAGCCGCCTGGTTGAAAGCTTTGAGAACATGCTTGCGGATCTTGATATCCTCGTGCAAAAATTTTGAGAAATCTTTCTTGTTGGCATACCAGAGCGAATTCCATGTCTTGATAACGCCTAGCCTGAAGCTGATCGGATGTACTTTCTGGCCCATTATTTGGCTCCTACAAGTTTTTTGTTGGTCTTCTTGGCTTCAGCCGCCGCATGGCCTTTTTTGGCTACGGGGCTTTCTTGTTTTTTCGGGCTTTGACCCCGGCCTTCGGCCGCTTTTAAAGGTGCCAGCGCCTTTGTTTTCTTCGCCAAATCCAATTCAAGATGAATGTGGCTTGTCCGTTTTTGGATCACCGAAGCGCGGCCCATGCTGGCGGCCCTAAACCGCTTCATCGAGGGGCCGCCGTCGGCGGTAATCTTGGAAATCATAAGGTCCTTGGCATTCACTTGAGAGTTTCTCTGGGCCGCGTCAACGGCTTGGTTCAAAAGTTTCCTGACAATCCCGCTGGCACGGCGCGGTGAGCCATTCAAAATCCCTTGAGCTTCCCCGACTTTTTTCGCGCGGATCAGGTCAATGACATAGCGCACTTTCCTCGGCGCTATCCTTACAAATACGACTGAAGCTTTGGAGATCATCGGTTCCGTCTTTATTTAAGTGAGTTCGGAGGTCATCTTCGTGATGCCGCCGTGTTTCTTGAATGTCCGCGTGTGGGAAAATTCCCCAAGCTTATGGCCCACCATATTTTCCGTAATAAACGCCGGAATGAACGATTTTCCGTTATGAATCATCATCGTAAGGCCCACAAAATCGGGAGTCACCGTCGAGCGGCGTGACCAGGTTTTGATCGGTTTTCTTTCTCTTTGCTTTTGCATTGAGACGACTTTTTTTAAAAGTTTTTCGTCAACAAACGGCCCTTTATGGATGGATCGGCTCATGTCCGTGGTCTCCCGCTTACGATGTATTGAGAACTAAGCTTCTTCTTTCTACGCGTCTTGAAGCCCTTGGCGAGCTGTCCCTGCCTTGAAGTCGGCTGTCTCCCACCGGAGGATTTGCCTTCACCGCCGCCCATCGGATGATCCACGGGATTCTTGGCCACGGCGCGTGAAGCGGGCCGGCGTCCCATCCAACGGTGCCTTCCCGCTTTGCCCAAAGAAATATTTTCATGATCAATGTTGCCTATTTGCCCTATCGTCGCGTAACAGCCTGAGGGAATGAGGCGAATCTCGCCCGAAGGAAGTTTCACACTGGCCATCGGGCCTTCCTTGGCCATCAAAATGGCGTAACCGCCGGCGCTGCGCACGATCTGGCCGCCGCTGTTTCTTCGGTATTCAATATTGTGAATCTGCGTACCCAGCGGAATGGCGCTCAAGGGCAGCGCATTGCCGGCCTGGATTTCAGATCCGGGGCCGCTGGAGACTGTCATGCCGACGGTCAATCCCACGGGTGCTAAAATGTATCTTTTTTCCTTGTCCGAATACTCAATGAGCGCGATTCTGGCCGTACGGTTGGGGTCGTATTCGATGGAAATGACCTTGCCCTGGATGCCTTCTTTGTCCCTCTTAAAATCAATGATTCTGTATTGCCTCTTGTGCCCGCCGCCGCGTCTGCGCGAAGTCATCCGTCCGTGAGAATTACGGCCACCGGAGCTGTTCAAACTCTCCATCAGTGACTTTTCGGGCCTTTTGTGCTTGGGACTAATCTCAGAAAAATCGGAGATCGCCGTCCATCGAAGCGAAGGGGTGCGTGGCCTAAATGTTTTGATTCCCATATCTTTTCCTTTTAAGCTAGATCTATTTTGTGGCCATCTTTAAGCGTGACGACCGCTTTCTTCCAGTCTGGGGTTTTCCCCAGCTGTGTACGCACCCGTTTAAGCTTACCGGGGACCACCTGCGTGTTCACTCCCGCCACTTTGACTTTGTAAATATCTTCAACCGCCTTTTTGATCTGAATTTTATTGGCGCTTTTCCTGACGGAAAAAAGGTATTTTTTTTCTTCAGCCTGAATACTGCCTTTTTCCGTACGTAAAAGCGTGTTCAATATCGAATAGGCTTCACTCATGATTTTTTAAACCTCTTCACCAAACCAGTGTAAGCGGCCTCGGTCATGACGCATTCACGGTGAGCCGCCACGTCCAAGGCGTTGATCTCAAGCGCCGTTTTGACCGCGACTCCTTTCAAGTTACGTGAAGCCAAAGTCAGATTTTGGCTGTGCTTTTCTACCACTAAAAGCGGCTTTTGAAGTTTGAGCGCTTCCATCACTTCAACCACTTGAGCCGTTTTAGGTGAAGGCAGTTCCAAATGATTGACCAAATAAAGTTTTCCTTCGCGGATCCTGCTTTTAAGCGCCTCAATGACCGCGCTTCGGCGTATTTGCCTGGGGATCGAATAAGAATAATCTCTCGGCATCGGGCCAAACGTCGTACCGCCGCCGCGCCAAAGAGGCGAACGCCGAGATCCATGACGGGCTCGCCCTGTCCCTTTTTGCTTCCAAGGTTTTTTACCGCCGCCACGTACATGGCCGCGGTCCTTGGTTGAGGCCGTGCCTTCTCTTTCGCCGGCACGATACTGCAGGATAGCCTGATAAAGCACGTCCGTATTGACCGGACCTTCGTTCAAGAGCGAATCCAAAGTCAGTGTCCCGACGGATTTGCCTTTCAAATCACAAACCGAAAGCGATCCATCCGTTTTTACAGCGGCGGCAACAGGCTTTCGGGCAGCTCTTTTCTCGGCTTTTTTCTCGGCTTTTTTCACCTTTTTGGAGACGACGGCTTTCTTCGGCTTTCTAGCCGCGTGGTGTTTGCTGCTTTTTAAATTTTTCTTCTTTCTTTTCTCGGGCATTTTAAAAAAATCCTTATTTTATTTCTTTTTTCCGGCCGCGGCGGCTTGCTTACTCGCTTTGAGCGGATCTTTCTTTGTGGAAGTCTTCGGAGCCATCTTGGGCTTCACGCCTAAGGGCTTCTTTAAAGATCTCCGGATATAAAGAAGCGCGTTGTCTCCGCCCGGAACCGAACCCTTCACTAAAATTAAATTTCTTTCCGCGTCAATTTTAAGAACCTGCAAATTCTGCACCGTGATATTCGCGTTGCCCAGGTGTCCGGGCATGTGATGGCCGGGCCAGGTCCTTGAGGGAAATGAACTGGCGCCGATTGAGCCGACCCTGCGATGAAACATCGAACCGTGGCTTCCCGGACCACCCTTCCAATGCCAGCGCTTCATGCCTCCGGCGAACCCTTTGCCGATTGAGCGCCCCTGGATATCCAGAAGGTCTCCCGCCTTGAAAACGTCCACTTTGATTTCCTGGCCGATCTCATAATTTTCGTGATCGTCAAGCCGAACTTCCCTGAGCCATCTTTTTAAAGGGAGCTTTTTTTTCTCGAAATGAGTACGATAAGCTTTGCTGAAGTTCTTAGGTTTCACGTCATCGCCATACCCGATCTGTGCCGCTTTGTAGCCATGCTTTTTCTCATTTTTGAGATCCGTGACGACACAGGGGCCCGCTTCCAAGGCCGTCGCGCACACCAAAGCGCCTTCGGTGTTGATGAACTGCGTCATTCCAATTTTTTTTCCTAAAATCGCAAGCATTTTCTTTTCCCTACTTAATCTCTACGTCCACGCCCGCCGGAAGATCGAGTTTTCTCAAAGCATCAATCGTCTTGGCCGTGGGATTTAAAATATCCAGCAATCTCTTGTGTGTCTTCATAAAAAATTGTTCCCGAGATTTTTTGTCAATGACCGGCGAACGGTTAACCGTTATAAGCTGGCAATCCGTCGGCAAAGGAATCGGGCCCGAAACCTTAGCGCCCGTTCTTTTAGCGGTGTCAACGATCTCAATCGCGGACTGATCCAGCACCCGATGATCGTATGCTTTCAGCCTGATCCTGATCTTTTGCTGTCCGGGATTTGTCATGATTACCCCAAAATCTCCGAGATCACCCCTGCCCCTACCGTGTGTCCGCCCTCACGGATGGCAAAGCGAAGTTCCTTCTCCATGGCGATGGGAGTGATGAGTTCTGCCGTGACGGTGACGGAGTCTCCGGGCATGACCATTTCCACGTCTTTGGGAAGGTTGATGATGCCGGTGACGTCGGTGGTTCTAAAATAGAACTGGGGTTTGTAGCCGTTAAAAAAGGCGGTGTGACGGCCGCCTTCTTCTTTGGTTAAAATATAGACTTCTCCCTTAAACTTGGTGTGGGGGGTGATGGAGCCGGGTTTGGCCAGGACTTGGCCTCTTTCCAGCTGGTTTTTATCCACCCCT
>OBEQ011434745.1_pt1 | contig 12165 bp, 5 predicted proteins | sample 1670901 | NCBI WGS metagenome assembly OBEQ01 (sample SAMEA104232315, study PRJEB22302) | groundwater metagenome | biome: forest; feature: aquifer; material: groundwater | place: USA | collected 2011-08-07 | depth 5.4 m | reverse complement strand
TGTATTCGCGTTGACTGCGCATCAAAACGAGGATGTAAAAGGCAAAGCGCATGCCCATGGTATGGAAGAAGTTTTGACGAAACCTGTCGATAAAGAAACTCTAAGCAAGGCGATTACCAAATTGCTTTGAACCTTTAAAGCGATTACTCGCACTCACCGATCAAGTACGTAACCAATCACATCGATAAAAATAGTGTTCTCTTCAAGAGCTGAATTCACTATAATGACTGCTGCCAAATAACAACAATAAAATATAACGATTACAATAAGCTATCTAGATGAACTGTCTCTATAGCCTGAGGTATTTCGGGACCCTTTAGGTATGGACAATATACTGACCAAAAATTCCCTCTATCTACGAGCCTTACGATTGCTCGCTGCAGCTATTGTTTGCTGCATCCCATTGATGGGATTCATATGTACAACGTCACCAGGATTCAAGACCGGTAATGGCCAATGGTTAAATTGGGGTGGCGACATTCGCAATACCCATAATGCTGTAAACGAAACGATGATCACACCTGAAAATGTTCATTTGCTCGAACCTAAATGGATTTATAACACAGGTGGTTCTGTGTCAGCGATTCCAACGGTTATTGATGACACTGTCTACGTCACCGATTGGGGGCCAGTATTCGGCGGTGTTTTTGCTAATCCGCGCTTCCCTGGGGGTTCTTTGCATGCAGTAGATCGTTGGTCTGGAAATGCGATATGGCGTAAACCTATTGGCGATTACAATCCAGATACAGCAAATAACATTTCTCGCTCCAGTCCAGCCATTGCAGGTGATCTGCTTATATTTGGCGACCAACTCAATTTTCAAGGTCTTATAGTTTCGACTATTGCAAAACAGCTTAGTGGCAACAAGCCAGAGCCTTTTCCGATGAAGCCTGCTGTGGGCGCTCATATGTACGCTGTAAATCGCCATACCGGCGAGCTTGTTTGGAAAACCAAGGTAGGCGAATTAGAGTGGGATATCATTACTCAATCGCCAACTGTCTATGGCAACAAAGTTTTTATTGGTGTGTCTACGCAAGAATCTGCGCTGGCCAAAGATGCCAATTTTCCCTGCTGTAAATTTCGTGGAAGTTTTATGGCTCTTGACTTACAAACTGGTGCAATTCTTTGGCGTATTTATACTGTTCCGGATAATCACGGTGCTTTAGATCAATATTCTGGTGCGGCAGTCTGGGGCAGCTCGCCCTCCATTGATGTTGCTCGTAATCAAGTCTACATTCCTACCGGCAACAATTATTGGGTACCAAAAGAAATTCAGGATTGCATATTGGAAGCAGGCTCAGATACTGAAGCGCAAGAGTTATGTACCCTCTTTGTGGATGAAGAAGACAACCATTTCGATTCGATACTCGCGCTCGATATCGATACCGGTGAAATTAAATGGAATGCCAAACCATTGCTTTATGATCCTTGGAATTTAGCTTGTGATCATGCCAAGATCGTTCCGCTATTACCCGGTTCCTCAGCAAATTGTACTAAACCCAAGGGACCCGATGCAGATTTTGCGCAAGCACCTATGTTAATCAACGTAGATATAAATGGCACACCCACTGACATCTTAGCTGTAGGACAAAAGAACGGCGCATTCTGGGCATTAAATCCTAACAATGGCAATGTGATCTGGGTTACTCAAGTTGGACCACTAGGATTTATTGGCGGTATGGAATTTGGTTCAGCAACCGATGGACAAAGAATTTTCTTGCAAAACTCCAACTCGAATCACCAGCCGTACACACTCACGACTGGACCGAATGCAGGTAAAATTATCGATAGCGGATTTTGGGCCGCGTTAGATGCGGCTACCGGGCAAATCCTTTGGGAGACTCCAGTCCCAGCGGGTGAATTGCCGAAAAAAGGTATGTGCAATGCAGAAGGAATTGCCAAATATGGAGCATTCGTCTGTGTGCATCCCGCATTCGGCTTCGACAAAGGTCCTGGCTTTTTTTCTTGGGCAGTCGGACCCTTGACGCATGCTAACGGCGTAGTGTTTGCCGGTGCATCAGATTTAAAAGGTACCATTTACGCTATGCATGCCCAAACTGGCGAGATTATTTGGAGCTACGAAACTGGGCAATCATCCGTCTCAGCTCCTTCAGTCGTTGATGGCAGACTTTATTGGGGTGTGGGCTATAAATACGGTGTTGAGGGAACTAAGCTCTATAGTTTTGGATTACCTCTCGAAATGGAAAAACAACTGTTGGGAGTCGACTAAGACTCCCACACTATTTAATTTTGCCACACCGCTTCAGATTATCACCTACTTTAGTTGAAAACTCATTGTACCCGACCTCCCCAAACCTACCTCTAAAACGTCCGAGTACCTGGAAATCTTTTCGGATTAGTACACTAATACAGCATATCACTCATGTAGTTGAAGAGATCGACAGTAACGTCGCAAATTTTCATCAACACTCTGGCTCGATCTGGCTATCGAGCTTTTCCACTCACCCCTTTCGGTTATAACTTGGCCTTTACACTTTAAGCAAAGCAGGTATTTTTAGCCTATTTTTTCAATATTTAGTCACTATAATATGTTGATTCTTGAAAACATTGGATGGTTCGATGGCGCATTCAAGGTTGAATCATTAAACGTAATGGAGACTTGTTGGGTGTTGATAGCAATTAGTACATTGCTTGACAGCGTTGAATTATTTTTAAACGGATTGCAGTATCTTAGATACGGCTCGAAATCGTCGGGCACAGTCGGTAGCAAGGGTGATTATGAATGCGGTTGAAAACCTCTAGCGCCATATTTATGTTTATTTGTGTCGCGCTTGTGATGCGGCCTGCGTTTGCGTTAAATGACAACGAGACCACGATTGTTTTTTCCAATGCGAAAAAATCCGGCCCTTTAGCATTTATTGATAATAGATCGAGTGAAGAGAAAGCGCTGGAAAAAAATATTCGGCTGCACTTACAAAAAGCCGATGTGGATCTAAATAATCTAAATGCCAAGGATTCACTTACTCAGGTTGTGACACGTGCCTTACAGGCGCTCGGTTATTATCTCTCGACGATCAATATAATAATTAATGACAGCGATGTAACCATTGAGGTCGATCCAAAATCTCGACTTACTTGGGACACACCCGACATAGAAATCCTTGGTAGCGCAAAAGACGACAGCGACATTATTAGCTATCTGCAGAAGAATCCGATCCAGCAAGGTGCGGGACTTAATCAGGGCGATTATGAAATTGTTAAACGTGATCTGCTCGAGATATGCCAGGGTAATGGTTACCTGGATGCCAGCTACAAAACAAATGAATTGCAAATAGATCTCGCTAAAAAACAGGCCAAAGCTAAATTAGTGCTCGACTGTGACGAGCGTTTCAAGCTTGCCGATATCGATTTCCAAGGTAGTTCGATTGATCAATCGGTATTAGATGTATTTAAAACGAATCTGGTTGGCGAATGGTACCATCGCTCGCAAATCCGCACGCTCTATCAAGAGCTTGCCGATAGCGGATATTTTTCCACGATTGAAATTGAACGTAACAAGAAAAAGAAAATCGAAGGTGACCATCAAGCCGTCATATTGGATGCCATACTGCAAGATGTTTCGCCACACCAAGTGTTGGCCGGTGTGGGTTTTGGTACCGACACTGGACCAAGGGGACGATTGCAATGGGATCGCCCTATCGTCAACCAATATGGACATAGCTTTTTTAATGCGTTAGAAGTTTCCAAAATTCGACAAACTATGACTAGCCATTACCGTGTGCCAGCGCCACATCCGCTCTACCAATTTATGGAATATCAATTTGGGGCCAAGCGGGAAGATATCCAAAATAAACGCACTGACATCGCTTCCCTGGGCGTGAGCTGGCATAAAAAGTACCCCACCAACTGGCATCGTGTAATGAGTTTGGACTTTGAACACGAACAAAGTCAGGTAGAAAACGAATCGAAACAGGAATACAACTACTTAATTCCGCTCATCACTTTAAGCAAAACGGACCAATCAAGGTTCTTCTTCATCAAACGTTATCGCGGTTGGCTAACAATTTTAACGGGCAGCGAGTTGCTGGGAGCAGGAACTAATTTTACTCGGTTGCAGCTGGGCGGTAAGTTACTGGTTCCTTTAGTGCCATTACATTCAATATTATTAAGTTCAGAGTGGGGTGTTATCAAGACCTCTAACCTGGATGAAGTTCCAATATCAAAACGTTTTTACACGGGTGGTGATCAAACCGTGCGGGGGTATGAATATGAGGCTATTGGTAGCGATAATAAATTATCCGATTTAATAAAAGGTAGCGACAATGAATTGTCCATGATTGAAGGCGGTCAATATCTGAATGTTGCCAGTGCTGAATATGATTGGCAGTTTAAACCAGCCTGGCAATGGGCGATCTTTTTCGATACTGGGAGAGCCTACATAGATCCAAATGAACGTTTCAGTTCGGGTGCTGGTGTTGGTGTGCGATGGCTCTCGCCAGTAGGACAATTACGTTTTGACATCGCCCAGCCAGTGGGTAACCCGGACGAAAACTCAGTGCGATTCCATCTGTTTTTGGGAGCCGATCTGTGAAAATAAGCATGATCAAAGGCGTGATCCGCTCCTTGATTCGATTCTTATGGTTGTTAGTGAAGATTATATTCGGACTAGCCGCCACGATTAGCATGCTTTTAGCCGTCTTACTTTTTACTCCGGTTGGGTTAAAATTGTCGACGGAGTGGATTACGGAAAAGATGCCTGCTATTGAGATAAGTGGTATGCAGGGTCGTTGGCTCGATGATATTACAATAGCGCAAATAACCTGGACCACGCCGAGTCAACAACTTATCTTAAACGATATTGAATTTAGATTAGCGCCACAATGCCTTCTTGCTGTCAAACTTTGTGTCGATAAACTCAACATTAATTCAGTCAGTTTCAAATCGCAGACAACAAGCAGCAATACTCCCATAGTGCTACCGAACTTAGTCAGCATATTGCCCATAGAGATACGCGACTCCGCGATTAATCGAATTGAGTTAGCTATGAAGGGAGGGCAGCATGAAGCAGAACCACAGCAGATCGATGATCTCCGGTTTGAAAATCTCCGACTATGGGGATCTACTTTATCGGTCGAAAATACCAGCGTGATTATTGCTGGATATGCGGTGAGTTTTAACGGCCACATCCAATTAAAGGATAATTATCCGCTAAATTTAACGGCGGATTTTTTACATGCTCAAAAAAATCAACTCTGGTCCGTGGATCTTAATGGTGATTTAGAGAAATTAAACTGGTCATTAAAACCTACCAATCAATATGGAATACGCGGCAGCGGAACGGTTGATTTAATCAAAGATTCTCTGCCCTTCAACGGAGAATTCAGTAGCGATAAACCCAATTCATTTTCACAGGCTGATAGCAAAGTAGATATTAAAAATCTTAACGCGGCGGTTGTGGGAAAACTGCGGAATGCCGATAAAGGCCCACACCTGACATTTAATTTGCAATCTAACCTCAATGAACTTTCCAAAGCGGACAAAACTATTAAGAATATTTTGCTCACGGCAAAAGGCGGTTACGAACAGAAAACCATACACTTTGAAGAAATTCAATTGCTACAAGACAATAAAAATAAATTAATTTCACAGGGGGTCGTCAATATTGATGAAGGGATCCACTGGGATTTACAAGTCCAAACGGATTATTTTGACGTTGCTGGCTTCGTTGATAATCTAATAACAAAGGATCCTTCACAAAGCCGTCCGCCACAAGTTATTACTGGAAGTGCCACAGTAAAAGGTGCACTGCGTTCAGAGCATGATTATATTGAGATTAGCCAACTGACGGCGAGCACTGAATATGATGGACAAGTTGCGAAGCTTACCGGTGATGTTAAATATCAACAAGGAAATTTTCAATTTGGAAATGTATTTTTTAATCTGGGAGAAAATAAATTGTCATTCGATGGCAGTTACCCAGATGGTTCAATTGTTAGCGACTTTAAATTAACAAAACTAGAGGATTTACCCTTTCAGCAATTGGATGCTCGGCTGAAATCTCCTATCTATGGTAGTGCCATTGGACATATCCAAATGACACTAGTTAAACACCAAATCCTTTCAATGGAAAGTAATGCGCAATTTCAAAGGCTGCGCTATGACAACTATGCTATCGATAGTGCAGAGATGAATTCCGTTATAAATAATAAGAGCTCCACGATAAAAGCCAATCTCGTAATGCACACGCTGAATTACGGCGATCGTGGTTTGGGTGATATCAATCTCAACGTCAATGGGCCGCATTCTGCCCCGGAATTAGCCTTTACCTGGCAGAAGAACGCTAATGAAAAAGTCGATGCCCATTGCGTCGGCAAATCAAATCGCAAATTGCCGACAATTGCATTTGAATGTAATCAAATGGCGTTTTATAGCGCGGATGAGCAAGGACAATTCAGTTGGCAGCTTGCCGACCTTTTTAAACTTACCATCAATAAAAAAGAGAAAAAGATCTATGGCAGTCCTTTTTGTCTGGCTAATGGCGAACAACATATCTGCGCCACATCTGCCTTCCTCTTTTCGCCTACAGGCATTGCAGATCTGTCTTTGCATGCGAATCATTTGTCCTGGCATTGGTTAACTCCCTATATGCCTAAAAACCTGCAACCCAAGGGAGACTGGTCCTTAGAGATAAATGGTTTGTCTCTCGCCAAGTCAGGAGATTTAAAAGCTAACGCTATATTTGAAAGTAAAGATACAGCGTGGCAGTGGAAATTAAACAAAAAGAAATCGGTGGCGTTTGTATCGCCGGAGATTGTCGGTCATTTTGAGCTGAACAATAAATCGATTACTGGCAAGTTGCATGTCGCCACAGATCTATTTGGTAATGTCGATATTGACGTAAATCCATTAGACCATGGCAACCATTGGGCGCTGGATTTTAAAGAAGTAGACCTTGCGCTCTTAAATACGTTTTACCATGTAGCAAATAAAATAGAGGGAAAACTTTCTGGCGAAATTGGTTTTGACTATGTGGATACACTAGAAAATCTTTCCGGTCAATTTTCTATTGAAGAGGGGGAATTGATAGCGAATTGGGCGGTGGTACCGCTGGAACAGATTAACGTCAATGGAAGTATTAGTCAGAACAATGTACAGCTGGTTGGTGATTTTATCACTCGAGGCAGTAAAGGACAGCTTGATGGTTGGTTCAATGTTAAACCCAATGATTTTACTGGTGAGTTGCATATCAATGCTCAAAACGTTCTTTATGAGCCGTTACCTCGCTCATGGACGCGAGGAGATCCAGTTCTTGCAGTGATATTTAAGGATCGAACCATTCAAGTTGTTGGGCATGTTGAAGCGAAAAAAGCACGTATCAAAATTGATAAGCTGCCTGAAAACGCAGTCGATATTTCCTCAGATACAGTTATTGTAGGCGACATCCAGAAAAATAAGTATTGGCCGTTCTCCATGAAATTATCTGTTAACTTAGGGGATGATGTGAAATTCCGTGGTTTTGGTTTGGAATCCGAATTAAAGGGTAACTTTATTTTGTGGCGAGGGCCTGGTGAAAAAATTAAAGGCAAAGGTGTTATATATATTAAGAACGGATCTTATCGAGCCTATGGACAGGATTTAAAAATTCAACAGGGAAAACTTATCTACACCAGCAGTATCGAGAATCCTGACCTCGATATTACTGCTGTGCGTAATCGTACACCAGAGGATGTAACGGTGGGATTAAAAATATTTGGCGAGTTGTCCCAGCCGAATATTTCCTTGTTTTCGAATCCTGCCATGTCTGAAGAACGCAAAATCAGTTATTTGTTGACAGGTAAATCTCCTGACACTAAACAACTGGGAAGCGCTGAACCACTGGATAAAAAGACCCAGGCACAACAATCTGCATTGTCGCTTGGTCTAAGTCTTAGCTCAGCGCGCACTGAAAAAATTGCCTCGCGCATAGGTATCCAGGATTTCCGTATCGGGACTGTTCAAGGTAACACGGGACAGGAAGTACAATTGAGTGGGCAGCTATCCTCTAATTTAAATGTGCGTTACGGTTATCAAATGTTTGATCAGGTCAGTACAATCACCGCGCGCTATCAATTGAAGCGCGATTTTTATATTGAATTATTTCGTGGTACAGCGAACGCAATTGATTTTTTATGGCTGATCACAGGGCATGATGAATAAATCCAAAGAATTTATCTTTGTTTTAGTCATTGAACATTAGAAAATTCAATTGAACTGTCTAAGTCCAATTGAATTTTGATTGCTAATTTGAGTCGGTGCCAAACTTTTCCATAGCCCTTTTCCAAATATTGCCTTTTGTAGCAACCGGATTACTTCGAGGAGCTGCATTCTCCTCGGTTCGTTTGCTGTAATTGGGTTTTGGAGCGTGACTTCTTTTCGGAACTTCAGATGAATTTTCTTTTCGAGAGTTGTTATTGTCTTGTCTCGGTCTATTAGGTCGTATTGATTTTTTAGCTGCTGGTAACAGCTTGGTTTGCGGCGTTCTTTGTCCGGCCTCAAAGCCTGTAATAGTTTCTTTGGGTATGGTCTTCTTAATCAAACGCTCTATTGCCACAAGTAGATCTTTTTCATCTGGGCTGACCAGTGATACGGCCTCACCGGTAGCGCCTGCTCGACCAGTTCGACCGATGCGATGAACATAATCTTCAGGAACATGGGGAAGTTCAAAGTTGACCACTTGGGGCAATTGTTCGATATCCAATCCTCGCGCAGCAATATCTGTGGCGACCAAGACACGAACTTTACCCTGTTTAAAATTAGCTAATGCCGCAGTTCTCGCTCCCTGACTTTTATTGCCATGAATCGCCGCCGATTGTATACCGCTCGCGATTAAATTTTGCGAAAGTAAGTTGGCTCCACGTTTGGTTTTGGTGAAGACCAGAACTTGCTGCCAGTCGTTTTGTTTGATGAGATGAGTCAACAATTGAGTTTTACGCGACTTATCGACAGGGAAAACTTTTTGTTCAACGGACTGAACGGTGGAATTTTTCTGGCCAACTGCAATTTCTATGGGTTCGTGCAGAAATTTTTGCGCGAGATCTCGAATCTCTGGATTAAAAGTGGCAGAAAACATCAATGTCTGTCTTTTTTTAGGTAACAAAGCGATTATTTTTTTGATGTCTTTAATAAAGCCCATATCGAGCATTCGATCGGCTTCGTCAAGGACAAGAATTTCAACTTGGGAGAATTTAACCGCATTTTGTTGATACAGATCCATTAATCGACCTGGTGTGGCAACGAGTACATCAACGCCGCGACGAAGCTTCATCATCTGCGGATTGATTTTAACGCCACCGAAAACGACTGTAGAGCGTAAGGGTAAAAATTTACCGTAAGTTTCTACGGATTCAGCGACCTGAGCTGCGAGTTCTCGCGTCGGAGTTAACACCAATGCACGGATCGAATTGGGAGCAACTTTCGGTCCTTTTGATAATCGTTGTAACATCGGCAGGGTGAATCCGGCGGTTTTACCGGTGCCGGTTTGGGCCGCAGCCATTACATCCCGATTGGCTAGCACAGCCGGGATTGCTTTTAGTTGAATGGGTGAAGGTGTTGCATAACCTTCGGCAACCACAGCTTGTAAAAGTGCCTGATCAAGGCCTAGGTCTGCAAATGAGAGAGGCTCAGACGGGACTTTAGTAGCGGGTTTAGATTCAGTTAAAGGCAAAGATTTGTTTAAAGATATAGGTTGAGATAAAGACATAGATTTATAGATTCAAGTTAAGAACACGAATGGCGTGCGCCATAAAGAGACTTCTTGAGATGCATTCGAGTACGACAGGGGAAAACCAGGTACGACAAAGAAAACAAGAAAAGCCAAATACCCTAAATAGAGGAAAAGATAGGAAAGGAGCGGCGATCATACAGCAACAACCACTCTATATCCAGTATAGACGCTATGGGAATAAAAACATATTAGCCAAAACAATAAGTTAAAATTCTCTCATAATGGATTCTATGGAAAAATTACACTGAAAAACAATTAGCGACCTGATCGTGAAATACACTATACTAGCGCCCCGCTTTCAATACCCAGGTATACTCTAGATTCAGTTAGCGCGCACCACGCCACTAGGCCGTGTAATGAAATGCTCAGGCGCGCGATTGGAATGATCACTAATAAGGGCTATCAACAAGGACTATTATTTTGCTTTCTACTGCCAATATCACCATTCAATTCGGCTCTAAGCCTCTGTTCGAAAACATTTCTGTCAAATTCGGCGACGGCAACCGTTACGGTCTGATCGGCGCGAATGGCTGCGGTAAATCGACGTTAATGAAAATTTTAACGCGCGAATTAGAACCCACCTCAGGTAACGTCTCAGTCGACGCCAACGAACGTATCGGTAAACTCAATCAAAACCAGTTCGCGTTTGAAGAATACAGCGTTATCGATACCGTCATTATGGGACACGCTGAGTTATGGCAAATTAAACAGGAACGCGACCGTATCTACTCGCTGCCAGAAATGAGCGAAGAAGACGGCATGTTGGTCGCTGAACTCGAAACACGTTTCGCCGAACTCGATGGTTATACTGCTGAGTCCAGAGCCGGCGAATTGTTATTGGGTGTTGATATACCATTGGAACAACACTACGGTCTGATGAGCGCTGTCGCTCCCGGTTGGAAATTAAGAGTGCTGTTGGTGCAAGCCCTGTTTGCTGAGCCAGACATCCTGCTACTCGACGAACCCACTAACAACTTGGATATCAATACCATCCGCTGGTTAGAAGACGTTTTGAATGAACGTGAAAGCACGATCATTATTATTTCTCACGATCGGCATTTTCTTAACAGCGTTTGCACCCATATGGCCGATCTCGATTTTGGTGAGTTGCGTGTTTACCCCGGTAATTATGACGATTACATGCTTGCTTCAACTCAAGTACGTGAGCGTATGGTAGCGGACAATGAGAAGAAGAAAGCGCAAATCGCCGATCTGCAAACATTTGTCAGCCGCTTCTCCGCGAATGCCTCTAAAGCGAAACAAGCCACCTCGCGCGCTAGACAAATTGATAAAATAAAATTGGAAGATATTAAACCTTCAAGCCGCGTCAGTCCGTTCATTCGTTTTACCCAAGAGAAAAAACTCTATCGCTTAGCACTCGAAATAGAGGGCTTAAATCGAGGATATGGCACAACACCTCTTATCAAAGATCTAAAATTCATGATTGAAGTGGGCGAACGGGTTGCGATAATTGGCCCTAATGGTATAGGTAAAACCACACTGCTACGCAGTCTGGTTCAAGATCCTAAATTGGCGAAGGACCTAACCATCAACAGTGGCAAAATTAAATGGTCTGAAAATGTGGATTTCTGCTATTACGCGCAAGACCACGAAGACGAATTCACCCAAGACTTATCTCTCTTCGAATGGATGAGCCAATGGAAAAAGCCCGGCGATACGGAACAGACAGTCAAGGGCGTATTAGGTAAGCTGCTATTTTCTCAAGACGAAACCAATAAATCTGTGAAAATTATTTCCGGTGGCGAACAGGGCCGCATGCTGTTTGGCAAATATATGATGTGCAAACCCAACGTCATGATTATGGATGAGCCTACTAACCACTTAGATATGGAGTCGATTGAGGCACTCAATTTAGCGCTAGAGAATTATCCTGGCACGCTCATTTTTGTCAGCCATGATCGCCAATTCGTATCATCGCTCGCGACGCGCATCATTGAACTGACACCACAGGGTGTGGTTGATTTTAGCGGTAACTACGAAGACTACCTGCGCAGTCAAATACAGGTGCTCCAAGCTAAAACCAGATGATTTCGAATCCAGGTAATTTAATGAAAGTGGGAGGGACATTGCTGTCCCTCCGGAGCAATATAATTTGACCAATCAATTCACGGATATTTCCCTCTCACCCGCCCAATACGAAAACCTAGAAAGTTTAGGTTATCACTCGATGACACCGATTCAAGCGCAGAGTCTCCCCATTGTGTTAGCAGGCAAAGACTTAATTGCCAAAGCGAAAACCGGCAGCGGAAAAACCGCGGCTTTTGCAATTGGATTATTAGAAAAACTTAATCCACGTTTTTTTGGCGTACAGGTTTTGGTGTTATGTCCTACACGCGAACTCAGTACACAGGTGGCAACAGAATTTCGCTCACTCGCTCGGTCTCAACCCAATATAAAAATACTGACCTTGTGCGGAGGCC
>OBEQ011655511.1_pt1 | contig 12166 bp, 9 predicted proteins | sample 1670901 | NCBI WGS metagenome assembly OBEQ01 (sample SAMEA104232315, study PRJEB22302) | groundwater metagenome | biome: forest; feature: aquifer; material: groundwater | place: USA | collected 2011-08-07 | depth 5.4 m | reverse complement strand
TTGAAAATTACATCAAAAAATACAAGAGCTTCCTCAACTGTCATATTTAAGACATCACTGATTGAAGCTCCTTTAAATTTCACTTCAAGGGTTTCTCTGTTATATCTAGCACCTTTACATACATCACACGGCACAAATACAGAGGGTAAAAAACTCATTTCAATTTCATTTAATCCTTCTCCACTGCATGCCTCACAACGACCACCTTTTACATTAAATGAAAATCTTCCTTTCTGATAACCTCTAGCTTTTGCTTCATTTGTCATGGAAAAAATTTCCCTAATCACATCAAACAATCCTATATAAGTAGCCGGATTACTTCTTGGTGTTCTGCCAATAGGACTTTGATCAATTACTATTACTTTGTCTATGTTTTCAACACCCGTTACATCATCCAGAAATGATGGCCTTGGAACACTGCCATAAGTTTTATGTTGTAAAAATTGAAACAAAAGATCATTTACAAGACTTGATTTTCCTGAACCACTTACACCAGTTACAGCAACAAACTTTCCAAGAGGGACTTTTACATTTAAATTTTTTAAATTGTTTAATTTTGCACCAATTAGTTCTATAAATTTCCCATTCCCATCCCGCCTGTTTTTTGGGATTTCAATTGTTTGTTTCCCCGATAAATATTCACCAGTTATAGAATTATCAGCTGCAATAATATCTGGTATTCTGCCTGCTGCTATAACTTCACCGCCATGCAATCCTGCCTTTGGACCAATATCTATAATCCAGTCTGCTGTTCTTATTGTTTCTTCATCATGCTCAACAACAAGTAAAGTATTTCCCAACCCTCGCAAATGTTTTAACGTAGTTAATAGTCTAGAGTTGTCTCTTTGATGCAAACCAATGCTTGGTTCGTCAAGAACATATAAAACACCTGATAGTCCAGATCCAATCTGTGTAGCCAGCCTTATTCTCTGGGCTTCACCGCCAGATAGAGTATTTGCTGATCTATCTAAAGATAGATAATCCAAACCAACATCTATTAAGAATTTCAACCTGGATTTTATTTCTATTAAAAGCTGATGTGCTATTTTCTTTTCTTTTTGTGAAAGTTTCTGCGGTAAGCCTATAAAAAAATCCATTGCCTTTTTTATAGAGAAAGAACAAAGGTCTGATATTGAAACATCTCCAACAGTTACACCCAATATATGAGGCTTCAATCTTTTACCATTACATGACTTACAGGGTGTTTTTGTTAAGTAGTTTTCAAGATCTTGCTTATATTTTTCTGAATCACTTTCTTCATATCTTCTTTTTAGTTGATTTACTACTCCCTCAAAAGCACTTTTATAAGTCCAGACTTCGTCTCCATCCCATGAGTCAACTTTAAACTTAACTTCTTCATCATCTGTCCCATACAATATGGCTTTTTGAATTTTCTTGGGAAGATCTTTCCACGGTAAATCAAGATCAAATTTATAATGCTTTGCCAATGAATCAAATAACTGCTTATAGTAAGGATTATTTGTTTTTGCCCAGGGTAAAACCGCTCCATCACTTAAAGATTTGGTTTCATCCGGAATTATAAGGTTCGGATCAAACTCTGCATGATGTCCAAGTCCGTGACATGAACTACAAGCACCGTAAGGACTATTAAAACTAAAAGCTCTTGGGGAGAGCTCAGGAATTGAACCATGACCAAATGAACATGCCAATTTTTCACTGAATACAAAATCTTTTCCCTCATCAAGATCTTCTACTAAAACAATTCCATCAGCTCTTTTCAAAGCCAAAGAAATACTGTCTGCAATTCTTGATCTGCTTTGTTTCTTAATAACTACTCTATCCACAATCAGTTCAATATCATGCTTGAAATTTTTCTCCAGTTTAATATCTTCTTCAAGCAAACAAGTTTTCTTATTTACTCTAACTCTTGCAAATCCTTCATTTAGCAGTGCTCGAAACAATGACTGATATTCACCTTTTTTACCCTGAATAAGCGGAGCTAAGATATGTGCTTTTGTACCTTCCTTAAGTTCCAAAACTTGATCAACGATTTGATCAATTGTTTGTGGCTTAATTAATTCTCCACAAACATGACAATGCGGCAATCCAATTCTTGCAAATAATAATCTTAGATAGTCATAAACTTCTGTAACCGTTGCAACGGTAGATCGTGGGTTGTGACTGGTTGATTTTTGATCAATTGATATAGCTGGGCTTAATCCTTCTATAGATTCAACGTCGGGCTTATCAACCTGACCTAAAAACTGCCTGGCATATGAAGAAAGGCTTTCTACATAACGCCTCTGCCCTTCAGCAAAAACAGTATCAAAGGCAAGTGAACTTTTACCTGATCCACTTACTCCTGTTATTACTACCAGCTTGTTCTTCGGTATATCAACAGATATATTTTTAAGATTGTGTTCTTTTGCCCCCCTTACTTTTATATAAGAGGCATCTGTCACTGTACCATTTTCAATATTTTTTTCTATAACTTTTTCAGCTGGCATTTTTATTCCTAACCTACAGATGAATTTATAGCTTACAGTATATAGCGAATATGTTAACTAAATACAAGTAGTTATGTAGGCTGTTTTTATAGCCGAGGGGACACTTTTTTGTGATCTGAGCCATAGGGAAGAATCAAAAAAGTTTGTCCCCGACAAGAGCTATAAAAACAGCTGCATATATAAAAAATTAATCGGATATTGATATATAACTGATAAAATTAAAAAGACATATTTTTGAAGCAAATATTCAATTATGAGACTAAAATCAAAAATTAAATTGTTTCCAGCAGTCATACTGTTTACAATTTTAATTGCCTGCATAGTTGTTTTACTAAAATCCAATTCAATTGAAAGTATTCCCTATGAAGATCCAAAAGACCAAATCAAACTGAATAAAGCAATTTCAATAAGCAAATACAGTGTTAATGAGGGGATAGCAGAACTTGAAAAATTAAATAGCTTTCCTGATTACACTGACTATAAAAAAAATTATATTCTTGCAAGGTTATATGAGAAAAAGAATGATACCGAGAATGCACTTATTATCTATGAAAAACTTCTAAATAAAAACTATCCTTTAAAGGAAAGAGTTTTATTTCACTATGCAAGCATCAGCTCATCAGTAGGTGATGACTTAAAAGCACTTAAGTATTTAAATAAACTTCTCAGTGAGTTTCCAAATTCAAAATCAGCCCCCCAAACAAAATATGTTATTGCCCAAATACAGTTAAGGCTTAGGTTCACAAATCAGGCAATTAAAACTCTTTTATCTCTAAGATCTCAGTACCCAAAAACCCAATATGGAATTGCTACGAATTATTACCTGGGTGAATATTCCTACAATTCAAAAAAACATGAAGAAGCTTTGCAGTATTGGAGACAATATTTAAAACTAAGTCCAGATGGAAGATTTGCAAATGAAATAGCAGACATCCTTGAGTCAAATAAGTCAATAATTTTAGAACCTTCTGATTACATACTTTTAGGAGATGTGTTTTTTCACAAAAAAGATTATAAAAAAGTTGTACATTATTACAAACATGGAAACAATTACAAGAAATATTACAACCTTGGTTACTCTTTATACAGAATAAACAATAAAAACGAAGCAATAAAATATCTCAAAGAATATGCTTACAAATTTCCAAAATCTGACAATGCCAGGTGGGCTCTTTTCTATGCGGGTGTTTGCACACCGTCATTCTTAAGAAAAACATTCTGGGGACAAATATCAAAAGACATTCCTGAACTCTCTTACTATACAAGCTACAAAGAAGCCGTTACAGAGCAAAGCACACACTTAAGAGAAAAACTATTATCAAACTACATTAAAAACTTTCCAAGTAGCATATTCACCCTGGATGCCGTATGGGAAATTATGTGGCAAAAGATTAAAAACAAAAATTATACAGATGCATATAAAACAGGAAAAGAGTTTTTTGAATTAAGCAAAAATTTTACTAATGAAGGAAACGATACAAGGCTTAAAATTGGTTTTTGGTTAGGTAAAATTTCAGAAATTAATCACAACAAAGAGGCTGCTCTTGAGTACTATAAAGAAACTCAATCAAGGTCTTTTGACAATTACTATTCACACCGCTCTGGCAGTAGAATTTCTGCATTAAATACCAGAAACGATCTTCAATGGAGATTACAAAAAAATATTAATGAATTTACAGAACTTAACTGGCTTATACCAAATGTTATAAAATCTGAAACCATAAAAGCAAAATTTGGCGCAACAGTTGTTGAGCTTATAAATCTACAACAATTTGACGAAGCCATGGAATTAATTGGAAGAACCGAAGTCCCTTCAAAACAAATAACTGTCTGGCTTAAAGCATTAAATAAAGAATATGAAACTTCAATAAGCTTATCAACTTTCTTAGCAACACATTATAAATATCATCCCAAAAATCCTATTTGGAAATTGGCATATCCTTTACATTTCTGGCAACATATAATCGCTAACTGTAAAAAATATCCAGATATTGATCCATTTTTAGTTTGTGGGGTAATTAGACAGGAATCAAGATTTGATACAAATGCACTTTCCACATCAGATGCCCGAGGATTAATGCAACTTATACCACCAACTGCAAGATCACTTTCAAGGCAGTTAAACATCAATCTAAATTCATATGAATTACTAAATGATCCTGCTATAAATATTGCTCTTGGTACAAAATACTTATACGGATTAATCAGTGACTTAAATAATCCTTTATTTGCAGTTGCAAGTTACAATGCAGGACCAAATGCAATAAAAAGCTGGGTAAACAATTTTCACGAAAAAGATCTGGACTTTTTTATTGAAGAAATACCCTATGACCAAACAAAGGATTATGTAAAAAAAGTGTTTTCTAGTTACTGGACATACTTAAAGATATATAGCCAATAGATATTGAATGACAATATATACAAAGAGTTTACTTAGTATTAATGGTTTTATAAATTTGGCTTCCTCCATCTTAAATCCTCATTTTTCTTAGGTAAAGTAGATTATAAATTAAATATTAATATCCGATTTTTAAGGGAAATTATTATTTATTTCTTAATTTTTATATATATGTCTAGTATTTGATGTAACTTTTTAGGTTGATTACATCTTATCCATTCAATGAGGGAAATAAATGATAGCTACCATGGAACAAAACATAATAAATAAAAATATCAATGACTTACCACCAAATTTTCTACTAACAGAACAAATAAGCGTACAACAACTTATTGATCTAGTTATTGATTCAGGAAGTGACCATGTTGGTGTCAAAATAAAACAAGAGCTTTTTGAAAGAGGAAAAGACAATATAAAAATCAGAATTGAGATTAAAAAACTATGCAAGTCAAGCATTCAAAACATTGAGTCTATTTTAAAGGAACTTGATAATGAAAGAAATCCTGCTGAAACAGTTAAACAATACAAACATAGATTCCTAAATGCCCTAAGCATATTAGACAGGTTACAGATAGAATGGCAAAAACACGATCTTTGCTTTAAACACTAACTTTGACTTGCTAATTTAAAAAATATCAAATATCATTGTTCTAAATGCAGGAAATATTCATTTTAAGACATGGTCAAGCTGAAGAGCTAAATGAAAATCAAAGCAAAAATGACTTTGAAAGAAATTTAACTGAAGAAGGTATTGAAAGGACTAAAAAACTTAGTTTACTTTTTAACAAATTAAAAGAAGACATAGATATAGTTTTGTCCAGCCCTTACATAAGAGCAAAAAAGACTGCAGAAACTTTTGTAAATAACTTACTGGTTAAACCGGGGTTTAAAGTGGTAGACTTTCTATCTAGTGGCGCAAGCTGCAAAGACATTGCAAAAGGATTACTCCCTTATTCTTCCCACAATAAAGTCGTGCTTGTCGGACATGCACCTGACTTAGAAATGTTTCTTGGAAAACTTATCGGTGCTGACAGGATAAAGCTAAAAAAAGGAGCTTTGGCAAAAGTAGTATTAAGTAATAGTATTGAATTATCTGGCGAGCTTGAATGGTTAATAACTTCAAAAATAGTAAAGAGATTAAAGGTTAAAGATAAAACAACCAAATCTGTTGGAGTGGTAAAGCCCTAAGCATTTAGTTTTGCTAAAAGCTTCCTGGTTCTTTTAAGCGAACGTTTTTTCATCGGCAAAACAATTCCTGCTTTAAGCTCAGGATGTGCTTTTAAATATGATGCAGCCACCTTTAGTTTTACTTTTTTGCCATTAACTGTTGTTCTTATGGTCTGTAGATTTACCTGAAATCTTCTTTTTGCTGTTGGATTATAGTGAGCACGTAAAAAGGAATATCTCATCCCTTTTTGTGCTTTTTTCCCAGATAACTCACATTTCCTTGACATAATTTTTTCTCCAAAAGCTTTTATGAACCATAATTAATAAATGGCAACAAACTCATTTGCCTAGCTCTTTTAATTGCTCTAGTAACTAATTTCTGTTGTTTTGAATTTAATCCGGTAATTTTCCTTGGCAAAATTCTTCCACGTTCAGTTATAAAACGCGACAAAAGTCTAACGTCTTTAAAATCAATTTCAGTTACACCAGGTTCTAAAGCTGGCAACCATTTTCTTTTCTGAAACCCACCAGGTTTTTCTCTTCTCATCATTAAATAAAATTGCTCCTTTAAGGCTAGAGAATTAGAGTATCAGAGAAGTACTTAATATTGCAAGTCAATACAATACTTGCATCTATAAACGCTATTCAAAACTTTAGAGAAAAATTGAGCAGATTTCTAAAAAAACTTAAAATGGTCTTAACCCAGCTTTAACAAGCCTCAATTTTTGGACTTTAGTATAAATTTCCTACCTCTTTAGACTTTGTATATTACAAGACTTTTTTACTGATCGATCTCAGGGGTGGGATATGACTACAGCTGCAACACAAATTGCTGATAACAGTTCCTATAGAATAGGTCAAACACCTATAAAATACAACCTGCCACTATCAATAAAAGATTCTTGCCAACCAAGTAAATCCCCAATTGACACTGATGAAGTAATACTTACCGAGAATCAAACAACAAAAGAACCTCCAGTAAAAAAATGCTTTAAAACAAAATTTAAAAATTTTATCTGTAGGTTTATTAATGACTTGAGAGATGCTTGGAAAAAAATAAGAATTTTCAATCCATTTACACACATTTTAAATCTTATTGAATACATAAGATGCTCAAAGCACTTAAAAGCTGCAAAAAATAGAAATGGTGCAAAGACTGAGGAAGAATTAAAAAATTATCACAAATCATTTGAGTTTGATCCTAACAATCCATCAGAAAAAGCTCTATACTCAACAAATTTTCAAACTGGAAACAAGCAAAAACCTTTAGTGGTAGTGTTCTTAGGAAATAACCAAACATTACTAACACCACATAATCAAGCTGGCATAAATGAACTTTATGAAAAACTCAAAAGAAACAAAAATATTGATCTTGCTATTTTTCGTGTTGGGGAAGCAAGCTGCGATATAAAGCACAAGCTTTTTATGGGAAGTTGTTCAATGCACACAGATATTGTATTTGAAAATACAAGCAACATTCTTGAAGACATGGTCAAAGGGAAAGGACGGTTTGAAGGAAGAAATAAGCCGTCTCAAATAATGCTTGTGGGTTACAGTTTTGGCGGTGGAACAGTTGACAAGCTCTTAAAAGAAAAATGGAATAAAATAGGAAAAGATATTACCACCTCAAGTATTTGCATTGACCCAATAAAACTTGGTGCATATAATCTCGGATGTCCTGTAGAAGAAAGACCTCCACACTCAAGAGAGCACCACGTTTTTTATCAAAAAAACTCAGCAGCAATAAACGGCTGTGCTAATAAAATCCGAAAATGTAATGATTTTTCAACAAAAATGATAAACGATGATCACGAAAGCATTGATAATAACCAACACATACATAACTATGTACTTAAAAAAGTAAGAGAGTTAAGTTGTCAAAGCAAGTAACAAATTAACCATATTGACTTAAGAAGATTTTTATTGTATTGTTTCATCAATAAAGTTTTATACACTTATTTAAATTTCATCAAGGAGGATGGTATGGTAGCAATAGCTCAATCCAAGGAAGTCAGCATACTTTTGAACAATATTAAAACACAGGTAGATTCATTGATTTCACAAAGTGGTGTCTCTTATAAAACTGGTTTTCTTGCAGAAGAACCTTTAAGATATTTACCAAAAGATTCCAATAAAGAAAAAAGCGAGTACTTTTCACAAGTTGATGAGATAGCACACTCTCTAGAAAAGCTTATAAAAGAAAAGAAAATAGCCGAAAGTATAAAAAAGCTTAAAGTTCCTACTTTCTCATTTGATGATTTACCTTGGCCTGTTGTTACCAGGCTTATGCTGGCAATAGCAATGACTACTCATGCATATTTCAGAGAAATGCTTCAATATAAAAATGTTGGAGAACTAATGCAGGATTCAAGCATTAAAACCTTGCCAGCACAGCTTGCTGTACCACTGTGGAAACTATCAAAAATTACAGGCATTGCACCTTCAATGTCCTATGGACTATATTCTCTATGGAATTACTACAAAAAAGATCCCAAACTTCCAATAACCTTAGATAACGTTGAAATGATTCACACATTCAGCGGAACTCTTGATGAAAAATGGTTTGTTTGGATTCACCAGGTCGTAGAAGTAACCTTTTCGCAAGCAATTCCAGAACTTTTAAAAGCATATTTTCTATCTTCATCCAATGAATCAGATCCTAAGATTACTGAAGAGTTAATAAAATGCTTAGATAAGTCTGCAGTAATTATGAGGGATGTTGTAAATGTCCTTGAACATATGAGGGAAAATTGCAATTATAAAACTTATTTTGATTCAGTAAGATTATTTTATTCTTTTCCAAAAAGCGTAGTCTTTGAAGGAGTAGAAGAGTTAAATGGCAAGCCACAAGAGATTTTTGGAGAAACTGGCGGACAAAGTCCCTACATGCATTTTCTTTTAGCTGTGCTTGGAGTAAGCCATGGAGATGATACTTACTTTCCAAACATGCAAAGGCATATGCTGAAAAACTACAGAGAATTAATCATGAAAGTTAGAGATTCAAAGCTTCATGGCTATGTTGAATCCCATAAGCACAATAGAATACTTGTAAGAAGGTACAACATGCTTGTTCAATCAGTATTAGACTGGAGAGCTGAGCATATAAGCCTTGTAGATGATTTTATAAAAGCATTTGGGGAAATACATGGAACAGGAAAACCACCATTAGAGTGGCTAAAGAGTTTATATACAAAGACAACAACTTATCTAATTGGTATTTAAGTTTCTACTGATAAATTATAGATTGCTTTAAGTACTAATAGACAAATATCCATGATGCGAGAGCTCACTACTGCTAACCGACTCAACAGCTTCAGCTGCCTGAGCTAAAGGACATCCACCTGCAAAGGTAGGAACATACATGACTTCTTCACAAGCAGAAGTCTTATTAGAATATTTTGCTAAAGCCTTATCAAACAATTTTCCTCCACTTATAAAACCAGCACCTAGTGCAACTGACTGAAAGCATATTGTGCCAATCTCTGCTATCCCTCTAATAAGCGGGTTGGTAATTTCTGTTGTTGACTTATGAAGCGCTTTAGTCGGCATACCTATTAGAGGCGGAATAGAATTAATTAGAAGCTCTAACTTTCCAAGCGCAAGCATAGAATCTTTTGTCATTAGAGATTTAATATTGCCTCCCTTATTTTTAATACTTCCAATCATATAAACTAATAAGCCCATAAACGGCCTTATTAAAGTTCTTGGTAAATTATGATTTTGAACAAGGTAAGTAAGTCCAGCAGCAGAAGCTGCTGTAAGAGATATTCTGGCAGGATTTTTAAACCCTTTATTTGCAACATGCATAAGACCAAGTGATGCAGGAATTGCAACATAAGGAGTCAAGTAAGGCATGGATAATTTTACAGCGCTCAGCGCAATAAATAAATTACTAGTCATAGACATCATCTGTTTCATGGTAATGCTGTGAATATATTTTTCAAGTCCAAGCTTTCTAACAAATTCTCTATTTACATTCTTTTTTATTTTATTTTCCAAAGGAAAGACTTTGCTTAATTTAGTATCAAGAGCAAATGATTGATTATCAGAGGCTTTTAAAATTTGGGCTGGTTTTGAAATAGCTGCTACTGCAAGACCTAAGACTCCTAAAACACTATGCATACTCAGTCGCTTAAATAATTCAGGTTTTTCAACATCTCTGAACAACAATGGTACTGACCATAAAACCCCACCTATTGCAGTTACAACACCCAAGACTCTACCTAAAGATGTGTTCGTAACAGAGTATAAATCTTTATTTTTTTTATTCTCAAAGATTCTTTTTTGAAGAAGTGAAAGAGTTTTGTTTCCTTTATTTAACTTGCCAGTAGGTACAGATATTTTTGCAAGCAATGCGGCAATTACAGCAATTGCAGCATTCATAGACAATGGCTTATAAAGCCACGATTCTCCCCAATGTTTTAATGCTGTATTTGCTGCCATAAGCAAACTGCCAGCAGCAACAGCAATGCCAGACAATGTCCCAATGCTAGTATTCATCGGTGAGTTAGGATTCCAGCTTTTATCTTTTCTAGAAGAAGTATTTTCAAAAACCCTTCTTTGCAAAAATGAAAGGAAATTTGATTTTTCATATTTAGAAAGGGTTATATTAGAGACTTTAATCATGCAAGCTTATTTATTCCCATTTCTCTCAGCCATCTTTCCCTAACACTTTCTACCGAATAATATTTTTCAGGATCAAATCCCACTATTGGATTAAATACATCCATTTCTATATTCCTAATCCTTCTTTGCAAAATCACAGGAAAAGAGTCATCAACTATTTCTTCTGGTTCAAGCCAGTGAGTTTTATCTGCAAACGGTCTAAGCTTATTTTCATTTCCTGTGTTTACTGAACTCACATTTACAAAAACACCTTTTACCTGAATATTGCTGCCATTTTGTCTGGTCCTCACAGAAAAATACTGCCTTAAAATGTCTTTTGCTCTTGAATAAGATAGCCAAAGAGGAACTTTATACCTGTCACTAACAGATCCAAAACCACAAAGTAACAAATCAGTAATTTTCCCCTGCTCTTTTACAAGTTGAGCTAAAGGACCTTCTATATTTTTAAATGTGTTCACGTTAGACGCATAAACTTCATCATCTATACCATCATCATCTCTATCTATCTCAGGCTCTTGGTTTTTTTCAAATTTAAATTTTCCAACCGGGTGTACAAGCAAAACTTCTGAAACATCATCCAACGGAAGATATCTATCTGCGAGTATTTTTGTCCTCTCAGGATCTAAAAGATCAATATTTTCTATATAGGTTACCTTTGGACTTTTATCAGGCACTACGGATCTGGAAATTCCAATACATTTAAACGCATCTTGAATAGCAAATCGATTTGCATAAGCTCTTCCTAAGGCACCATTTACTCCAGTAACTATTGCTAATTTCATAAGATTTAATCCTTATATTATATTAAAAATTTTTGAATTAGCTAATTTTCAAAGCATTAACAGCCATTTTCATATAAATACCATTTTAACCTGCTTGAAACAATTACCAATAACTAAGATCATTTATTTAAGTTTTAGATGTTTAGGAAATAATTTTCCAGAATGATTATCAAAAAGCATATGGAAGTTTATTAACAGCAGAAAATAATCAATTAACATGACTACTACAATAAAACCTACAATAAATTTAATAGAAGCAATTTTTTATCTAAAACAAATTTAACCTGTCAAGTTATAGAACAACAAACTAACTCTTTTTGCTAAAAAGAGAGCAATAAATAGACATTCAGCAAGGCATGTTAAAATTAAAACTCTTATTTAGATTAGATAAACAAGAAAAAACCATGAGCAAAACCAACCAACAAACGGTAGATCCAGAGATAAAAGGCATTAAAATCAGCGAAGCTGAAATAATTTATTCAAATAATTCAAATCAAGAAGAAGTAATATTGCCAACTGAAGATCTTTCTAAACAAAAAACAGAAAAGCTTGGATTTGTAAGAAAAATAGAAGCATTTATTGGAAAATTATCTACAAAAAATAATTTCTGGAATAAACTTTGTTCTTTAATATGGCTACCATTTGCTTTTTCAAGCGGGCTAATAATGACTAAAGATGAAAGTGTTGCAATACTTCCATTCAGAAGATTTAATAAAAATTGGTAC
>OBEQ011927338.1_pt1 | contig 12168 bp, 11 predicted proteins | sample 1670901 | NCBI WGS metagenome assembly OBEQ01 (sample SAMEA104232315, study PRJEB22302) | groundwater metagenome | biome: forest; feature: aquifer; material: groundwater | place: USA | collected 2011-08-07 | depth 5.4 m | reverse complement strand
TCCAGCAAGCCGCCCGAACGCCTCCATCCTCTGCGCGCCCCGAAACTGCTCTTCGAGTGCGGCCTTCTCGGCTTCCGCTTTCTTCCGCTCCGTAAGATCGCGCGCCACGAGGAGTCGTCCGACCACCTGCTCGCCTTGCTTCACACTGGCGGTGTTTACCTCGACCAAGACTGAGTCGCCTTGCGCCCGGACAATGTCGAACGTGATAAGAGCCGGCACGGACTCCCCTCGGCGAACGGCAGCCAGTCGGGCCTCGGCGACGATTTGACCCTCAGCCGAAAGAACGGCTGTAAAGGAAGATCCAGCGAGCTGCTGGAGAGGGCGGCCCGTGAGCACTTCGGCCTGGCGATTCGCCCACTGCACTGTCCCATTGAGGTCAAGAAAGAAGATCGCGTCGGTGGCATGGTCAACGGTCAGCTGAAAGCGCTGCTCCAATGTCTGAAGAGCCTCGGTCCGTTCTTGGACGCGCTGCGTAAGCCGCCTATTAGCGTCCTCGAGCTTCTCCCGTTGAGCCACGATGACGCGCTGCATCTGCTCAAAGGTTTCTTGCAGGTGCTCCACTTCATTGCCCAAAGGGACAGACCCGAGTTTCAATGAAGAGTCGCTTTCCTGCGCTCCGAGTAATCGAAGCCTGAAGGCGAGCTCTGTTAGCGGGCGCGCCACGATCTTCTCTGCGCCCACCGCTACAATCCCGATAACCATCAGACAGAGGACAAGCCCCCCGGCAATTGCCACAAGAGTGTCCCGCCGACTTTCCTGTAGATACTGATCCATCGGGATGACAATCTCCAACCCCCCCATCAGGTCGTTCAGTTTGAAATCGTGCCGGGGGGACGAAGGATGGGCGTTGTGGCAGTCCACGCAAGACTGGGCGGTGGCACGATCAGCCATGAGGGCCCGCAGAACTACCCGACCATCTATCGTGTCGGTTCTGAAAAACTGCCCTGTAGGGTGATCCTTTAGGTAAGCAAACGCCTCACGCTGGAACGGATCGCTGATGCCTTTGGCGGGATTAATCGCCCAAGGGCTGATAAGGCTTGAGGTATAGCCCTCTTGGGCTACGGCAGTTAGTTCCGAGACTTCCCGCACAAAGGTTGCCGGCAGAGGGAACCGCCCATGGACGCGGCGAAAGTCTGCCCCTAGAGACCCGCCGAGTTCGATCACACGCGGCACGATGACCGAGGCGTAGTATTCTCGATCTGCCATGATCTGGGTGTTAAGGCTGCGAGCTCGTTGCGTGAGCATTGCGTCAAGGTTCGCCGCGCTTCTCGTATATACCACCCACGCTGCTACTGCCGTTACTGCAACGATCAGTGGAACAGTGAAGGCGATGAGCTTGGTCCCAGTCCGCCATTGGCTTGGGTTCCACTTGCCCTGAAAGGAAGTCTCTTGAAAGACGTGATGCCATTTGTGGCGATCGTCTTTAGTTTCGCTTTTCATGGCGGCACCCCACCACTGCAGAAAATAAGAGAATACAATTGAGATATTGTAAGGGGTCCAGCACGACATCTGCAATCAACTGTCGTGCCCCACTTAAAATTTGCACGATTGTATACTGGACTCAACCATGCGAGCCTGCCATGATAGGATATGTCCGAAGACCCACCTATTTCCTCTAAGGAATTCTGTAAATATCAATGGTGCGCTCTCGTGAGCGCCTGGAGAGAGACATGGCTATGGTCTCCAGCCAATCAAAAGCAAGCAATTTTTACATTGATTGTTCTTGTTACAACGTGGATCGTTGTTCTTAAATTGGGGGCGCAAGAGGAGCTAGTCAATATAGTCGGCATTATCACTGTTGTGCCCCCATTAAAATTTTGACAGCTAGAATGGGCTGGAGTGAGCCTGAGTAGGCTGGAGTAGGGAGGCGAGAGCGTTTTCCTCGGGAATGTGCTGGATCCCGTGATCCTGCGGAACCGGCGCACGCACCGTCCCGACCCGTCACGAGTGTAACAATCGAAGGGGTTGCAAGACCCTACGGGTAGGGACGGTCTTCGTGTGGGAAAGGTGAATCCGATGACGAATGCGATCCGTAAGTTCGACGTGGAGATAGGCTGCGCTTTCTTCGAGAAGGGGATGGCGAAATGATGGCGCGACGAAGGACCCTGGTGTTGCTGGGCATTCTGGCGGTCCTGATCGGAGTGGCCGTATTCAGGTCCCCGGTCCAAGGGCGCGTCGGCATTCCCGCGCCCGAGATCGCCAATCCCGTCTGGCTCAACTCCGAGCCCAAGCACATGGCCGAGTTGAGGGGCAAGGTCGTGCTCGTCGAGTTCTGGACCTTCGGCTGTTACAACTGTCGCAACGTCGAGCCTTATGTGAAGGACTGGCACCGGAAGTATGCCGACAAGGGGCTGTTCGTGATCGGCGTGCATTCGCCTGAATTCGACTACGAGCACGACATCGAGAACGTCAAGCGGCACATCCGGCAGAACGACATTCGGTACGCGGTTTCGATCGACAACGATTTCACGACCTGGGATCGTTACAGCAACCGCTACTGGCCGGCGTTTTACCTGATCGACAAGCAGGGCATCATCCACTACACGCGGTTCGGCGAGGGCGGCTACGCCCAGACCGAGCAGCAGATCACCTCTCTGCTGGCCGAGCGTTAGGCCTCATGACTTGCTCTTGGAGGCGCGCATGATCCGTTGGGTGGCCGGGCTGATCGTGCTGACGGTTGTTGCTGGCTGCTCGTCGGTGCCGCGGACGTTCAACCCCGCGCAGCCGATTGCGCCCAAGGATGTTTCCCACGCGGCCTTCGACGAGATGCTCCGAGCCCACGTGCAGGACGGCGTGGTGAATTATCCGGCCATTGCGGCTGATCCCCGGTTTCAGGCCTACCTGCGGTTATTGGATCGGGTCGATCCCTACACCCTGCTGGCCCGCCAGGAGCGTCTCGCCTTCTGGGTCAACGTGTACAACGCCTTCGCTGTCAAGGGCATCCTGGACGGTCTGTCGCCGCGCACGAAGTTCGGGCGGTATCGCTACTTTATCGCGAAGGAGCATCGAGTCGGCGGCGCGACGATCAATCTCTATGATTTGGAGCGCAAACTCCTGATCCCATATTTCCGGGAGCCGCGGATCCACTTTGCGATCGTGTGCGCATCCATGTCGTGCCCCAAGCTCCAACCCTGGGCCTATGCGGCGGACAAGCTGGACGAGCAATTGGATCTGAGCGCGCGGGAGTACATCAACGACCCCGTCCGTAATCGCTTCGACCGTGAGCGGAAGGTTGCCTACCTGTCGATGATCTTCAAGTGGTTTGAGGAAGACTTCACGGATCATTCCGGGTCCCTTCTTAATTTCGTGAAGCGCTATGTGGCCGACCCGCAGCTGGCGCGCGAACTGGAAAGCGAACCCTACCGGGTGGAGTTCCTGGAATACGATTGGAGCCTGAACGGGATTCCCTATGCTGGTCCGTCCTGACGAACGGGTCCCGCTAGCCAGGCTGCTTCAATTCCTGGAATACGGCGAGCGCCTTGCGCACGATTGCGCCCGCGCGCAGGCCGCTCAGGCGCCGGAGTTAGGCGCACGCCGCTTTCTTCTGGGGCAGGCGTACCAGGAAGCGGTTCACGCCACGGTTTTTCATGGCGCCGTGCTGTGGCTGGCACCGCGTCATTTGGGCGAATGCCCCGTCCTCGTTCCGCTGGAACGCTATCGCGCTCTCATCGAAGAGGCCATCAGGGAAAGACGTTTTGCCGAGACGCTTCTGGCCGAGCAGATCATCCTAGAAGGGCTGGGTGAGGCGATCCTCAAGCGGCTAGAGGCCGGGCTCCTCAAGCGCGAGGCAGGATTCTGCCGTCTCCGGCGCATCCTCCTCTATCAGGAAGAGGCGCATCACGCTTTCGGGGAACGCACGCTGGAGCGGGCTATCTCGGCCGGCCAGGCTTCCCCCGCGGCTCTCAGGCTTCGCGCTCAGGAATATCTGGCTGTGACTGATGAGATGGTGCTGGCGCTGAGAGATCTGTTCACGTCTATCGACGAGGACGCAACCGCCTATTTAGCGGATGCCAGGCGTTTATTGCCGGAGTGGCTCGTCTGATGGTTTCCGTCATCGTTCCCACCTACAACGAAGAGCAGGCACTGCCTGGGACGTTACGCTCCCTTCTCATGCAACCAGGCGACTACGAAGTGATCGTCGTTGACGGGGGGAGCGCTGATCGGACCTGCGAGATCGCGCGGGCCGAGCCGAGAATTCGCTTGCTGAACGCGCCTAAGGGCCGCGCCTCCCAGATGAACGCCGGAGCGAAGGAGGCGAAAGGTACGTGGCTGCTGTTCCTGCACGCCGATACCCACTTGCCTGAAGGCGTCCTCGTGCGGCTCAACGCGATGGAGCCGGATCCGACGATCCAGGCCGGTGGCTTTCTGCATGGGTTTTCGGGCGACGATTGGCGGCTGCGGCTAGTGTCCGTTCTCAATAACTTCCGGTGCCGGCGCACCAGGATTCTTTACGGGGATCAGGCGATGTTCGTGCGGAGGGAATTGTTCGAGCATCTTGGCGGCTTCCCTGAGCAACCGATCCTGGAGGACGTGGCTTTCTGCGAGAAGCTCGTCCGAGTCACGACGCCGGTCTTGCTCGCGCCGCCGGTTCTGACGGACTCGCGGAAGTTCGTCAAGATGGGAGTCTGGCGGAGCCTGGTTCGAGTGCTAGTGATCATCTTCTGCGTTGAGTGCCGACTGCCGGTTTTCCCACGAGCCTTCTTCCAGGAAATTCGCTGACTGACCTGCCCTTCTGAAAACGGTCTAGGGTCCTTTTATCCCCGCTCGACCGCGCAAAGCCTTAGAACAGCAGCCTGTTCATTTTTGTCTCTCCGTTCCGACAAATAAATCGAGTCTGACCCCAATTCTCTTGCTTCGAATCTTAAGGTTCGCAAATCGTACGGCTCGGGGAGCCACCTGATTTTGACCGGCTATTCAAGAGCTTAGTAAGCAGAGCGCTGCTATGATTGCGAACTTCCCATGCATCTAGTGGAACTCATACTGTAAGCCGAAGGTGACGCGGAAGGCGGGGGAGTCCGCTCCTGCCCCAACTCCGATTCCTAAGGACGCGGCCGAGTAAGATGTGAGCATGTGTCTCAAGCCCGCCTCGACGAGATTGTCCGTCCTGCCTCTCGCCAACTCTTGTTCACGCGCGAAGTCCATGACGAGAACGAAATCGGCCGGAATGGAGTGGCTGTAGCCGAAGATCGCGCTATAGCGGTTGCTTCGCTCAGTGACCATGGCGGCGGCATTGTGGTTCCAGATCACATTCAGATGGATCCTGTGGTCGAGGTAAGTCGCCCCCAAAGCCTTTGTGCCGATGAACCTGAGAGTCGTATCGAGACCATTGTTCTGCCGGCCGGTGGGAAGATCCACGCCGACTGCGAGAGCGAGAGCGGGGGAATATTGAGATTCATGTTTGAAGTTGTTCAGCACCTCGAAGCCGAGATTGCCGCTGCCCGTTTTGTCACCTGAACCGAGCACAAAGGGTACTGTGACTTTGGATTGCCAATCTTTTGCGAAGCCGTAGAGGAACCGCGGGTTGAGGATGAAACGTTCCTGGTGACCCTTGAGTCGTTCGTAGCGAAACAGCGACTGGACTTCTGGCTTCAGGTAGTCGGACGCATAGGCGTCTTCGATCTCGGTGGGCAGTCCTTCTTCAAGGTTCCAGTGGTCGGTGGCGAGCGCCCGTGGCACCTCCAAGCAGGTGAGCACCTGTAGAGCAACAATCAGCGTGCACCGGAGAAAGCTAGCGCTCAATGGCATCTTGTGCTCATTTTGAGCGTAAGGCTACCACACCTCAGCGCATTCCAGCTTCCTAAGCCGCGTGTCATGGCAGAGGTCCGTAAGCTTTTCCTAAATGGCGGGTCGATGGGCGTTCAACAGGCCATAAACGCCTCTTCAAAGCCCAGCCGGTCTCTCGCGCTGGAGCGCCTCGTCGGCATCAAGCACCACCGCATCCGAGCCATCCAGTCGAAGCTCGAGAATTCCCCGTTCGCCGCCTGCTGGAAGGCCGAACTGGCCAAGGCCGGGATCACAGCCGAGCGGCTGTTACAAGCCCGCGCTTGACAGGTCCCCAGGGGTGGCCTGGCCTTGCCGTAATTCGATTAGTCTTTGTATGGGTATGGGATGCGCTTCTTCACTGCTTCGCGCACTGCCGCTGTGATCGCTTCGGCCCCAAAGGGCTTGGCCAAATACGCCACGACCCCTTGCTGGAACAACGAGTGGTCGCTGGGGAAATCAGATTTCCCAGTCACCACAATGATCGGAATAGAAGAGAACTTCGAGTGGAAATAGGTGATGGTCTCCATACCGCCGATCTTCGGCATATACAGGTCGCAGACAATAGTGACCACCTTCGAAGGGTTGTCGCCGGAGGTGAGAGCCGCAATGGCCTTCTCTCCATCTTCGGCCTCAATCACCTCGTAGCCAGCATTTGTCAGAACGAGGCGCAACATTTCTCTCAGTCCAGCGTCGTCATCGATGACCAGCACTCTACCTAAACTCATAGGAACCCCTTCGGTAATCGGAGTCATCGAGGTATTCTAGAACCCCAGCCCACTGTATTTCCACTGCGCCCGTTTGAGACCGTGACCTGCCCCCTTTAACTGGTTCAGGCGACTGTTTGATCCCCGCTCGACCGTGCAAGGAATAGAAAAATAGCCTGTCCTTTTTTCTCTCCGTTCCGACAAATAAATCGAGAGTGGGCTTGGAGAATAGCTACCGGGAAGGCGAGGGGTCCAGTTGGAAGCTGCAGGTTGCCAAGCTACAAACGGCGAGGTATGATCGGGAGCAACCCTCCATGGACGCCGTCACGCGCATCAAGACCCAAACGCCGAGCCCCTATCGGATCACGGCGATCCAGGTGGATACCCATGACACCAAGACCTTCCGGTTCGCCCTGCCTGAAAACGCCACTCTCGACATGCTGCCCGGCGACCACCTCTTCGTGCATGCCACGGTCAACGGCAAGGCGGTCAAACGTCCCTACACGCCGTCCTCCCTTCCCGGCACTGTGGGCGACTTTGCGCTGACCGTCAAGCGCTACGAGGCCGGGATCGTGTCCAGGCACATCCACGACCAGAAGACAGGAGACACCGTGCTGATGAGTGGTCCGAACGAGGGCGGCCACTGGGTGGATGGGATGGCGAAGAAGGTCGGGTTCGTGGCCGGCGGGACCGGCATCACGCCGATGATCGCGATCATTCGCTGGATTCTGGCGAAGGGGCTCGACGTTGAGCTGTTCTTGATCTTCTCCAATAAGACCGAAACGGACATCATCTTTCGGAAGGAATGGGCTCGGGACGTCCGCGAGCACACGAATTTTCACTGCTATCACGTGCTCGAGCAGCCGCCTACCGGGTGGACTCAAGGAGTCGGGCGGGTCACCGCCGACATCCTGCGCGCGCAACTCCCTCCTCCTGGTCCAGGCACGATTGTCTTCCTCTGCGGGCCCCCTCCCATGGTTGAGGCCCTGGAAGAGACCTTGCGCAAACTCGGTTATTCCGAAGAGGCCGTCATCCTGCCGTAAAACCGAACCGGCCTTTCAAACCGTTGTCTATTCGCGATGATTTGACCTGCCCCCTCTGAAACCGGTACAGGGCTCTTCGCAATGTGCATGACTAACATTGAAGGTGGTGCAACTATGGGGCAGGTCAAATTGCGCTAGCCCTTCTCCACCGTGGACCGCATCAGCGCATTGGCCTGTGGCGGGGAGAAGCCCAGAAATCCCTGATGCCGCTCGGTCAACTCCAAAACCGAAAAAGTCTCCCCGTTCACCGGTTCGGGAGCCGTAAATATCTGCCGCAGCGGCGCGCCCCGCGCGCCCACGATGTCGCCGGTAAAGACAATTCCTAGCGCCTTGAGCCGGTGGATGGCCCATTCGATGTCCTCCACCTGGGCAGCCACATGATGAAGGGCCCGGTCGCCGAACTTGGCCACCCACCCGGGGATGAGGCTGGTTCGCCCCCGGGCATCCGGGTACGCCTGGTCCACAAACAGCGGCGGGAACCCCGGGACCCGGTACACCTTGGCGAACCAGTCGTCATAGTTCAACGTCTCGGCGTAGCCATACCCCAGCCGGATGAACTCCTCGGCGCGCCGATCGATGTCGAGCGTCCGGATCGTGAGGTGGTCGACCACCGGCCTGAAGCCAATTCCCACTTCGTCCAACGACGCCTGCAGGATCCGCGCGGCTAGGTTCCGTGACACGTAGTCCTTGATGAGGCCGTCAAGCAGCGCGTCGAGTTCGACGCTTTTGTCCCGCACGCGTTTCATCAGTCAGTCCTTGTCTATCTGCGCCCGCTGGAGCCTGCCGCTGTAATCCACGTAGATCGTCTTCCATTCGCTGAACGTATCCAGCGCCGCCTGACCCGCCTCGCGATGCCCGTTGCCCGTCCGGCGCATCCCTCCGAACGGCAAGTGCACCTCGCTGCCGATCGTGCCGGCGTTGATATAGACGACGGCGGTCCGGATGTCGCGGATCGCCCGCTGCGCCTGGTTGATATCTCTCGTATACACCGACGTGGACAGCCCATACTCGATGTCGTTGTTGATCGCAATGGCTTCATCGAGATCCTTGACCTCGATCAGTCCCAACACCGGTCCGAAGATTTCCTCTCTGGCAATCCGCATCGCCGGCTTCGCGTGATCGAAGAGCGTCGGCGCGAAAAAGTGGCCCTTGGCGTATTCTCTGCCGGAGAGCGCCTTGCCCCCCGTCAAAAGGCGCGCCCCCTCCTGCTGCCCCACCTGCACGTACTGCTCCACTTTCTCCAATTGGGTGTGACTGACGAGCGGCCCGATATCGACGCCGGGCTTCAGTCCGTTCCCCACACAGAGCTTCGCCATCCGGTTCAGCAGCATCCGTGTCAGCCGTTCCTTCACGTCACGATGCACGATGAGCCGACTGCAGGCCGTGCAGCGCTGGCCCGTTGTCCCGAAGGCGCTCCAGGTGATCCCGTCCACGGCCAGGTCCAGGTCCGCGTCCTCCATGACGATGATGGCGTTTTTGCCGCCCATCTCCAGGGCTGCCCGCTTGTAGCGTGACGCGGCTTCAACCGCGACTTTTCCCCCGGTGGTCGTGGAGCCCGTGAACGAAATGAGCGCGACGTCCGGGTGGCGCACGAGCGCTTCTCCCAGTTCGGCACTGCTCCCCAGCACCAGGTTGACCACGCCCGGCGGCACCCCGCAATCTTCCAGGACCTTGACGAAGAGCGCGGCGGTGACCGGCGTCTCCGGCGACGGCTTGAGCACCACGGTATTGCCCAGGATCAGCGCCGGGAAGGCCTTCCACGAGGGAATCGCGATCGGGAAATTCCAGGGCGTGATCAGGCCCACCACGCCCACGGGTTCTCTCACGCACTGGGCCGACTTGTCGGGAAGCTCGGAAGGAACGACCAGACCGAACTGGCGCCGCCCCTCGGCCGCTATGTAATAGGCCATGTCGACAGCTTCCTGAACATCGCCCCTTCCCTCGGCCAGCACTTTGCCCATCTCGCGGGTCACCGTGCGGGCCATGGTCTCTTTATCCCGCAGTAACCGCTCGGCCACGCGGAACAGAATCTCGCCGCGCCGAGGCGCGGGCATCCGCCGCCATCCCTCGAACGCCTCCGTCGCGGCCTTCACCGCTTCATTAACGTCCTCGGGCCCCGAGTCCACGCACCGTCCGACCATTTCACCCGTGGCCGGATCGCGGCTGTCAAAGATTCGCCCCGCATGCGCGCCGACCCACTTGCCTCCGATATAGTTCTTCACCAGTGTCTTCATGGCAGCACCTCTTTCAGGACCGCCAGCCCTGCGTCCACTTCATAGCGGGAAATGCTCAACGGCGGGCTGATCCGGAACGAATTCCTCCCGCACGGCAGCAGCAGCAGCCCCCGCTGAAAGGCCTTCTGCACGACGGCATCGCGCTCGGCCACCGCCCGTTCCTTGGTCCGTCGGTCCCGCACCAGTTCAACTCCGATCATCAAGCCGCGACCGCGAATGTTGCCGATCATCCGATGCTGTCGCTGCAGGTGACGCAACCGCTCCTGGATATAAGCCCCCTGCTCGGTGGCATTGCGCATCAAGCCCTCTTTCTCGATCACTTCAATCGTGGCAAGCCCGGCCTCACAGGCCACAGGGTTCCCGCCGAAGGTCGAGGTATGGGATCCCTTCTCCCATGACATCACGCGCTTCCTGGCAATGATGGCGCCCAGCGGCAAGCCCCCGCCCAAGGCCTTCGCCATGCAGATGATGTCGGGCACAATCCCCACGTGCTCGATCGCGAAAAACTTGCCGGTCCGCCCCATGCCGGCCTGTACTTCGTCATCCACCAGCAGGATTCCATAGCGATCGCACAGACGACGGAGTCCCGAGAGAAAACGATCCGGCGGCACGATCACGCCGCCTTCCCCCTGGATCGGCTCGACAAAGACGGCGGCCGTCTCTTCCGGCGGAAGCACCGTTCGGAACAGAACGTCTTCGATATGGTGCAGGCACTCGCCGGCCGGGTCGCCCGTGCGACTCCGGTACGGATCGGGATAGGGAGCGTGGAAGACGCCCGGAAGAAGCGGCGCAAAACCCCGGCGCTGAACCGCCTTGCTGGCGGTCAGTGAGACGGCCCCCAAGGTACGGCCGTGGAACGCGTTGTAGAATGCCAGAACGTACGGACGTCGGGTCGCGTGGCGAGCGAGCTTAATGGCCGCCTCCGTCGCCTCCGTTCCCGAGTTGCAGAAGTAGACCTGCTTCGGATCGCGCCCGGGAGCGAGTCCGGCCAGACGCTCGGCCAGACGGATATACGATGGGTAAAAGAAGTCGGCGAAGGAAAAGTGGACGAGGCGGTTCGTCTGGGCTGTGATGGCTCCGACTACGTGCTTGTGACCATGCCCGGCGGCGCTGACGGCGACGCCTGCCGTGAAGTCAAGATAGCAGTTCCCATCCACATCCCAGACGTGACAACCGGCGGCGCGATCCACGACCAGGGGATAAGCCTGTGTGGCCGAAGGGGCGACGTACCGGTTGCTCCGGCGCAGGAGGGCGCGAGCCCGAGGACCAGGAGGGGTGATGCGGATATGCAGTGTCGCCATGGGGACGCCTCGCACGCGATGCGCCCGCCGCCGATCTCAGTGGCCGGCGCGATTGGCCGGAACAACCTAAGACCTTTACTATTATAGTAATAGTATAGCGTACTGCGCGGGAAGCCGGAGCGCAAGGAGAGGGGATCCGACAAGGACCTCAGCGTTTCACAGGTGTACTGCCCCACTTAATTTCTGGACAGTTTGTTGAACATTGGTATGACCTGCCCCCTGAAACCGGTCCAAGGCCTCTCGTTAGAGTTTCCCCGCACATGACCGACGATACGCTTGACAGGTCCCGACGGGCGGCCTAGTCTTGTCCTCCATGAAGCTTTCCCGATAGAGCGGAAGGTATCCTGCCGAAGGGGAAGGGCTCATAAGCAGAGGAACCTGGTATGGTCTAGGAAAAAGAGCAAACGATGTTAGCCGCGGTCAAAATCCTCGACTCCGGGAAGGCCGCGCCGTTCATGCAGGGAGTCCCGCACCCACGGAGGACATCAAGAGAGTATGGAAAGGGAGTTCCGTCAGCAAGCGATAAAAGTTCTCGAAGACAATCTAGGCAAGAAATACTGCTACCGCTGTTGGGGGCAGGCCGCAGGAATGACCTCGCCCGAGGCGCTACAACAACTCTCATCCCTTGCGGCGACGTTCGTCCAGTCTCCTGACCATACCGCAACCCTTGGGACGTGTCATGTGTGCAGAAAGGACACGTGGATCGTCTTAAAATTACCGTGAGGGAGTTATTGAGAGTGACGGCGACTGTCCACTCTTCAACCGGTACAGGCTACTCCCCCCCGCTTGACCGCGCAAGGCCTTGAAAAGTAGCCCGTCCCCTTTAATTCTACGAGAACCGGCGACTCGTCGCGGCGCTCCGTCAGGTCCTGACGGCGTGTTGATGAGCCGGGGGACGCAGAATGACCTGCCCCCCTTTAGACCGTTCGGGTACTATGTGAGGTTTAGGGCTCTAGCGCCGCTTTCATTTATCGAATCGGATACATGCCGGTACCTGTTTCGATACACAACACTGCTTTTACAGTCAGGTCTCAGAACTGCACGATAGCTCGACGTGCCCACCGAAGTTCCCTCGTTGCCTTCTGATTCTTCCTGTTTGTCGGCCGCGGCAGCGCGACCGAGT
>OBEQ011761286.1_pt1 | contig 12168 bp, 12 predicted proteins | sample 1670901 | NCBI WGS metagenome assembly OBEQ01 (sample SAMEA104232315, study PRJEB22302) | groundwater metagenome | biome: forest; feature: aquifer; material: groundwater | place: USA | collected 2011-08-07 | depth 5.4 m | reverse complement strand
TCGCCTAATGATCTAATTCGACAACAGTACGCTGAGGCTGCTGAAGCTAGGCTCCAAGCTGCTCGCACACAGTGGCAGGAAGCCAAAGCAAGGACTCTCCAAATCCAATCTCAACTTAGCGCTGAGGTTGTTCCAACAAAAGTTCCTCAAACTCTAGAAGAAGCCAAAAGCAATGAAGAAAGGGCCCGTCGGAAGTACAAAAGTGCCGATGCATACAATCGGTACCACAAAGAAGCCGCTGCCCTTTCGCCTGATGATCCAGTTCAACAACGGTACGCTGAGGCTGCTGAAGCTAGGCTCCAAGCTGCTCGCGCCCAGTGGCAGAAAGCCCAAGAAGTGGTCACCCAATTTAATAAAGCCGCGGCTGATATCCAACCTCCTAATGTCACTTTAACTGAGCAAACTCCAATTCCACTTTCTCCTGAGGAAAAAATCCATCAGAGAGCAGCCGCACGAGTTGCAGAGGCTGAACAGGCGCGTATCAAGCTTGAGGAAGATCTGGCTAGGCAAATGGCTTTGGAAAAAGCGGCAGAGATCCCTGGTAAAAAACCAAAAATTCCCGTTGAGGCGAAAGTTACGCAACCTCCCGAAATACCTCCAGAAATTCTCGCACTTAACACATCCGTAAAAGCTTTGGAAACGGAAGTTGAGAAAATTAGAGCAGAAGTATTTATGGGAAGAAAAGTCTCTGCAGACGATGTTGCCAGACTTTTCGAAGAGGCACGTGCTTTGGAGAAAGAAACTGGCGAGACTTTACAATCTCTGAAGAGAAGTAACCCAAATTGGGAAACTGTAAGAAATGCAAGGGATGCTGTTAGCGTGGCACAAGTGAAACTCAAACCAATCGTAGATAGAATACAACCTTCCTCTCCCGAAGAAATTGCCCGACGCGCAGCAACTAAAAAAGCTGCAGAACTGCGTGCTGAGCAATCATCAAAATCTACTCCTCCCAAAAACAACAATGCAGGTGCTGGTCCTAATGGGGGCGGAGATCGTAAACCTATTGATCCACCTCAGCGACAGAGCTTTCCCGAAGGCATCACCAATCCTTCTAACGTTAACGTGTTTGAGTCTAACCTAGTTAAAACCAAACCTTCCAAATTCCTGCGCAATGCACACTATGCTGGGAAGGTAATGTTTTTTGGTGCAATTGGAGCGACCGCCTGGAGTATGGCAAATGGTACTCCAGCAAACGCCAAGACAGAAATGGCTAATTTGGGTGTTGTCTTCTTTACTCCTGTTGGATCTCTTGATCCCTTCGGCATCTGGAGTAGTCCGATAGGAGAAGCGGCGGTAGCCGTTGTGGACGATTTCAGCGATATCGCAGGGGCTGCGTACAATGGGAAACTGCCAGGTAAACCGGTTTATTCTTTACCTCAGGATCTAGGAATGCGTGCACCTAAAAACTTTTTTGAAACCCAGCCAATTCCTCTGGCAGTTTTTTATGCTGGGGATAAAATTGCCACTTATTTAAATCCTCTCAAGAAAGCCCTTGCGGATGAATTAACAGATCTTGGGGATTCGTTGAGTAAAGAGTGGAAGAACATTGGGCCTACGGTTGCTTATGTTAATTCCATGTCACCAGAACAGCTGGCTCAAATAATGGCGACATTAGAGGCGACCCGTCCTCAAGCCACCGCAATCTTGATTCCTCCTTCTTCTCCAACCCAACCTTCTTTTCCAAAGCAAGAGACGAAAACAGCTTCGCTTCCTTCCATCCAAGTCCCAATAATTCCAGCATTACCATCTCAAGAAAATGGATTGGATTATGTGACCAAGGGCTCTTCCTACCATCTTTCACCGGATGGATTGTATCACCCGGCTCAATAAAGCCATCTTCAAAAGAGGATCTTTCTGATATCGAGTCTTTCCTGTTACAATCCTCAATCCTTCCCAAAGGGTTGTAGACGGCTTTGATAAAACTGTTTTGTGAAAGTACAAATTGAATAGCCATGCACAAACGGAGTTCTCATCGCTTGGATTTTTCGCCTTTTGTGCCCCCTTTTTCTTCTGCTCGCTTCCCAAACTTGAAACCGCTTTCCTCATCCGATAGTCTTCTTTTAGGATGAACGCACGCCTTTTACGAAGTCCTAAGGAAAAAATGGCCGGTTGGATGCATTTGCCACGATTTATTGATAAGATCCGCTTGCATCACGCAGCCAAATTGCCTGCCGATTATCAAAGCAACTTCTGCCGTGGTTTCGATGGTTCTTGGCTCGAAGCTTCAGGTGTTTCAAAAGAAACATTTTTGGATGTTGTCCGCAAAGCTAAAGACGATATGGAAGTCGAGCAATGGATCAAAACCCATGTCAAAAAAAGTCCCGCAATGATCGAGGCTTTTAATCAGAAAATCTTGCACTACGGTCGGGAGGGTGATGTTGCTGTCCGCCTCCAACAAAGGAAAAAGGAAGCAGGGCTAGCTCATCGCACTGATATTCAAACCTTCATTGATTTGATCGAGGTGGAAGAAGGACTCCGCTAATTCCAGATTTCGGTATGCGAATTACGGAATGTAAAATGGAAAAGACAGAGCCACGGACGAAACACGGATTAACAGATACTGTCCGTGTTTCGTCCGTGGCTCTATCGACCGGAGAAAATTATGTTTGATACCCTTTCTCAAAAACTCCAGGACATTTTCAAAAATTTGCGCGGCTACGGCAAGTTGAGCGAATCCAATGTTGCCGATGCGCTACGCGAGGTGCGTATCGCCCTACTCGAAGCAGATGTTAACTATGAAGTCGCTGTCCAGTTCATCGCCAATGTCCAACAAAAAGCTCTGGGACATGAAGTGATTCGTAGCGTTACTCCGGGCCAACAGGTGATTAAAATCATCTATGATGAATTGGTCGCTCTTCTAGGCGGAGCTCGAGCATTTTTAAACCTCTCGGGTTCAATTGCGCGAATCTTGATGGTAGGATTGAATGGTTCAGGCAAAACAACGACTACCGGTAAATTGGCACGTCTTCTCAGTAGTCAGGGACGTCAACCGCTTATGGTCGCATGCGATGTTTATCGCCCTGCCGCAATCGAACAGCTCAAAATTCTTGGCAACCAACTGGATGTGCCTGTGTTTTCGTTGCCTGGAGAAATGGATGTGGCGAAGATTGCCCAACAAGCTCTTCGATTTGCTGAAATTCAACAGCGAAATATTGTTCTTTTTGATACCGCGGGTCGATTCCAAATCGATGAACCTTTGATGGAAGAACTCGTGCGCGTAAAAGAAGTTGTGTCTCCTCAGGAAATCTTTCTTGTGGCTGATGCGACTACAGGACAGGAAGCGGCTCGTGTGGCCAAAGTTTTTGATGCCAAAATCGGCTTAACAGGCTTTATTCTTTCCAAGCTAGACGGCGATGCTCGTGGTGGTGCTGCACTCTCTATTTATGCGGTAACCCATAAGCCTATTAAATTTGTCGGCGTTGGTGAAAAGCTTGATCATCTCGAACCATTTTACCCCGACCGAATGGCCTCTCGTATTCTCGGAATGGGCGACATCGTGACGCTCGTCGAAAAAGCTCAGGCTACGGTCGATCAAGAAAAAGCTGCAACCCTAGAGAAAAAATTTCGTGCCAATGACTTTACTTTACAAGATTTCATGGAGCAACTTATCGCCATTCGTCAGATGGGCCCCATGGAAAATCTGCTTGCGATGATCCCTGGTGTAGCTAATATAAAAAACTTGGCTGTAAGTGAAAAACAATGGGTGGGCATCCAAGCCATCATCCAATCCATGACAGCCAAGGAACGGAAACATCCCGAAATTTTGAATGGACGCCGACGTTTGCGGATTGCCAAGGGAAGTGGTACTTCGGTGACCCAAGTGAATGATCTCTTGAAACGTTTTGGGATGATGCACAAAATGATGAAAAATATGGGAAGCATTGGGAAAATGATGACACGCATGGGAGGAATTTCAGGGCTAGGCACTATGCCATCGATCCCAACAAAAGGACGCTTCCGTTAAAAAGGATTTAGACTTATGGCTGTGCGAATTCGACTCAAACGAACAGGTGGAGTGAATGATCCTCACTTTCGCGTTGTGGTTACTGACAAGCGTAACCCACGCGATGGGCGTTTCATCGAAGAAATTGGCACCTATCACCCGATGAATAAAGGAATCGATTTCAAAATCGACTTGGAACGCGCAAAATATTGGATTTCCAAAGGAGCATTACCCTCCGATACGGTGCGCAGTTTTCTAAAGAAAACAAGCAAAACTAAGGCAACCGCGGCCACATAAAATCTGCAGCAATGCCACATATCATAGTTTTTCAGAGGCTCCTATAAGGAATATGAAGCATGAAAACCTTTATCGAGTATGTTGTCAAAGCATTGGTCGATTTCCCGAATGAAGTTGACATTCGTGAAATCGATGGTGAACGCACTGTCGTTTACGAACTACGCCTAAATAAGACGGACATCGGTAAAGTGATTGGTAAACAGGGGCGAACCATCCAATCACTGCGAACTCTCGTCAATGGTGCGAGTATCAAACTTGGAAAACGAGCCATGGTAGAGATTATCGAGGACACCCCTTATGTTAAACCCTCAACCGAAACATCTTCCCCTCCCACATCCTCAACACCTTCAACATAACTTATCCTTCTTGTTTTCGCATTCGTCCTGCAAGCTTGATCGTGAGGGCAAGAGGGGAGATGAAGAAGATGAGCTCGGGTTTCATAGGCCGTGAAAGTTGATATCATCACGCTTTTCCCTCGTATGTTTGAAGGGCCTCTCGATGAGAGTATTCTAAAACGGGCACGAGAACAGGGGTTGATTCAGATCACCATCCATCCTTTACGGAAGTACGCGGAAGGTAAACATCACATAACCGACGACCGTCCTTTCGGAGGAGGCCCAGGGATGGTGATGAAACCGGAGCCTATGGTTCGGTGTGTTGAAACGTTGCAAACAACGGAATCGAAAGTCATCCTTTTGAACCCGCAAGGCGAAAGACTCACTCAATCTATCCTCCATCGGCTTTCGCGCGAAAAACATCTTATTCTCCTTTGTGGTCATTACGAAGGAGTGGATGAACGAGTTAAACAACTCGTGGTGCATGAAGAAATTTCCATCGGAGATTATGTGCTCACGAATGGAGCACTCCCCGCAATGGTATTGATTGACGGCGTTGCTCGCCTTATCCCAGGAGTGTTGGGGCACGAAGACTCTGCCACCGAAGAATCTTTTAGCGAAGGACTCTTGGAATATCCCCAATACACGCGCCCCGCTGAATTTCGCGGCCTGAAAGTACCGGAAGTTTTGCTCTCAGGAAATCATCATGAGGTTGCTCTATGGCGCAAAAAAATGAGCGAAATAAAAACGAGAAAACAAAGGCCGGATTTGTTAAGTGCTTAGAAGTGGTTTCAAAACGATGATGCATGCCATTGAAACGAAGAATCTAAGTAAACATTTTCGTGTTTCGTTGAAGCGCAAAGTGGTGGGGCTAAATAGCCTAAATTTTGCCGTACAGGAAAATGAGGTTTATGGTCTCCTTGGGCCTAATGGTTCTGGAAAGAGCACCACCCTTAAGTTAGTGCTCGGCCTTTTCCAGCCTACGAAAGGTGAAGCATTTATTTTTGGTATGAATGCAGATCGAGTCGCCTCCCGGATCAGTGTAGGGTTCCTTCCAGAAAATCCCTACTTTTACCGTTATCTTACGGGTGAGGAAACCATTCGATTCTTTGGCCGCCTCTGTGGAATGCACGGGAAAAAACTCGAAGATAAAATCGATGAATTACTATCGTTGGTGGGTTTGGAAATTCATCGACACCGGCGTCTTGCAGGTTATTCGAAGGGCATGCTGCAACGAATTGGTTTGGCTCAGGCATTGGTGTACGATCCTCGGTTACTTCTCCTCGACGAACCCACAGCAGGCGTGGATCCCATTGGTTCGATCGAAATCCGTAACCTTATCCTCAAACTTAAACAGATGGGTAAAACCGTCCTACTTTGTTCACATCTTTTGGACCAAGTGCAGGGTGTATGCGATCGAGTGGGAATTCTTCATTACGGGAAAATGATTTTGGAAGGCAACGTTAGGGATTTGTTGGCACGAAAAGATCAGTTTCAATTTATCAGCGAAGGGCTTCCCGAATCTGCTCGTCCTAAAGTTCGAGAGGCAATTTTCCAAGCTGGCGGACGAGTGGTTGTCGAAGGCAACCCAGAAACCACATTGGAACAGCTCTTCCTCCATGCCGTCCAACAAGCAGAACAGAAAAAAAATCACTCGAGAGATTTCTCATGAACTCACCCCATCACCTCTTCTTTTCCTTCAGACGTTTGTGGACCATTGGACAAAATACAATGACTGAGGTTATTCGGCAGAAATTTTTTTATATTTTGGCGATCTTCGGCATCGTCGTGCTCGTAAGTTCGAATTTTTTTTCTCAATTTTCAAACGCTGAACAAATTAAATTCGTTAAAGACTTCGGTTTAGCAGTGATTACGGTATTTGGAACGTTGATTGCAATCGTGGGAACGGCTCAGCTTTTGCCGCTTGAGTTAGAAAATCGCACGATCTATCCGATCCTCGCCAAGCCTGTCTTCCGAGCTGAATTCCTACTCGGAAAATATCTGGGGATGATTGCCCTACTCTTTTTGATTGTAATTCTCATGGGATTGATTTTTGGGGGGCTCCTTTTTTACACCGAAAAACAGCTGATCCACGGTGTTGCAAACAATATGATGAATACCCCCAAACTCATGCAGATGGAAACACAAGAAACCGTGGCGCAAATTCTGAAACAAACCCGAGATCCAAATTTATTCAAAGCCATCGTGCTTATTTATTTTAAAGTAGCGATGATCAGCACTGTTAGCCTACTGATCTCAACCTTTGCCACCTCGGTCATATTCAATGTCATCACATCAGTGATCGTCTATATCTGCGGACATCTTGAAAGCACGGCAAGGCAAGCATGGCTTGAAGCTGGGACTTCTTTGGGAAGCGGCCACGGACCTTTTATGCGGTTTATCTTCCTTCTTATCACCCTTTTTGTCCCGGATTTGAATGCCTTCAATATTGCAGACGAAGTCGTCATCGGCCAATCTGTGCCCCTCATTTATGTGGTCCAGACGATACAATACGGGATTTTTTATGCTGCGGTGGCTCTTTTGATGGCCTACTTCATTTTTCAAAAAAAAGAAATTTAAGGAGTCTCTAAAAAACTATGTCCGCGCCACGCATCATAGTTTTTCAGAGGCTCCTTAATTTGATAGGATGAATAGGATGAGAGAAATCCATTTTTAATTTAACCAAACACCAGAAGCATGGCGGTTGCCCATGAGAAAACTCGGCTTCCAAATCGGTGCAATTTTAATCGTTGTTATTGCAATCAAATGGCCATGGGAAAAGTCCCTCCAAACTTCCTATGAACAATTAAAACTTGGCGGGGCCACGTTGTCTGTTGAATTACGCTCCAAACTGAGTCAAAATCTCGCTGTAGCTTTGCTGAGTGGATTCCGTGGAATTGTTGCAGACTTTGTCTGGCTTGGAGCACACGGCTCATGGGAAGAAGAAAAGTGGTACCGGATGAAGGAAGAAATCGAACTAGCTGTCGTGCTACAACCCCATTCGATCCCCTTTTGGGATATTGGAGCATGGCACATGGCGTGGAATGCCAGCCATGGCGAAAATGTAAACCCTAAATATCCAAGTGATGCTTATCGTATCAAGATGCAGCGGGAATGGATCCGTGCCGGGAAAATGTTCTTGGAAGAAAGCATTAAAAATAATCCCGATAACAGCGACTTGTATTTCCAGCTTGGTTGGCTCATTTATCAAAAATTGGAAGATCCTCTGGGGGCGGTTCCCTATTTCATCAAATCCACAAGCTATCCCGATGCACCACCTTACGTTAGTCGTATGGTGGGGCACATGTATGAAAAAGGGGGGAAGCTGCAAGAGGCCTACCAATGGTGGAAACGACTCTGGGCACAAAATCATAAGAAAACACCAGGCCAATTATGGTACAAAATTGCACAATGGGGCCACGAGGCTGAAGTAAAGCTGAACATTCCAACTACAGAAAGAGTCTTTCCTTCGAACCCAAAATCCATTAGAATGAAAAGTTTGGAATGAAATACGCAATCTTAGGAGATATTCACGCAAATTGGGAAGCCTTACAAGTTGTCTTGGAAGATGCAGCTCGTGAAAAGGTAACCCATTTTGCCTGTGTGGGCGATGTGGTCGGCTATGCCGCTAACCCAACCGAATGCCTAGAAGTGATTCGCAAGTTGGACTGTCCTGTTGTGAAAGGAAATCATGATGAATATGCTTCGGTGGATGATGAGTGTACCAACTTTCGCCCGATGGCAGCCGATGCTATTCGATGGACTCGTAGACAACTTAGCGAAGAAAACCGTCAATGGTTAAAGGACCTTAAATTGATACGCTTTGTAGAATCTTTTAGCCTTGTTCATGCTACTTTGGATATGCCGCAAAAGTGGGGTTACGTGATGGACAAACTCTCTGCTGCTTCCAGCTTTAGCTATCAAAATACGGCGGTATGCTTCTACGGACATACACACCAACCTTGCGTTTTTATTCGTGATGGCGTGGTTAAAGGAGGAAAGCAGTTTGACAAACTGCGGATTGAAAAAGGCAAAAAGTATTTCATTAATGTAGGAAGCGTGGGCCAACCCCGCGATGGCAATCCTAAGGCTGCCTACGTAATTTATGACATGATTGCGAATGTGGTCACCTTAAAAAGATTGCCTTACGACATTCTTACTGCACAGAAAAAGATCTATACCGCTGGGCTTCCTGAAAAATGCGCCACCCGACTGGAAATTGGCAAGTGACTCGCTTATTCGCAACCTTTGCTATATTGGGGTTCGGAATTTTTCCTAGGCTCCTTGCCCAAACCCAGGTTTCCGTCGATCTTTCAACAAAACGGGCTGAATATTTGCTCTATGAGCCCATTAAAGTTGACGTGAAAGTAACGAACCTACTCGCTCAACCACTCGATTTGAACCGCATGTCCAAGAAAGAACCGTGGTTAGATTTTTTTGTAACTGTCCGTCGGGATGAAGAAATTCATCACACCGAACCTTCCTGGAAGGCCCCACAACTGACTCTTTTATCTGGTCAGGTCAAATGGCTCTCTGTCGATCTTCTTCCCTTGTTTCTCATTCGCGATCCTGGGGAATATCGGGTAGTAGCCCAAGTTACGGTAGGCGAAAATCGCATCCTCAGTAACTCCCTTAAATTCACGGTGATGAATGGGACGATGATCTGGGAACAAAACTATACCGCTCCCGCAGATCCAAATGATCCTGCGAAAAATCCTCGACCACGACTTTATTCACTGTTGGTCCACCGTACTGAACAAGGTCAGGTCCTCTATGTGCGAATCCAAGACCCCGAACAACATCGTGTTTATGGCACAATCTCTCTTGGAAATACGATCGATTATGGAAAACCTCACACTCGAATTGATCAACAAGGGAATTTCCATGTGCTTCATCAATTAGGAACACGGCTTTTCAGCTACTCTAGCTTCTCACCTTCAGGCAAACGGTTGGTAGCTCGCCTTTTTTCAGACATTAGTTCGACCCCAAAACTGATCACTGGTGAAAACGACGAGACTTTGATTGTAGGAGGAGAAGAAATTTTCACTGATGAAAAGGAAAAGGAAAGGATCATCCCTACCCCACCCTTAGCGCCACAGATACTTCCCGAAAAAAGACCTAAGAAGTAAGGATCATTTTCTACCTTATTTCCTTAAACAAGTATGTCTCAAAAAATTCTTCTCATCGGTGCCGGGCGTTGGGGAGTCAACCACCTACGCACCTGGCTAACCTTGGGAGTTAAACTTTACGTGGTGGATTTTAGCAATAAGGTCCTCGAAAAATGCAGAGAAATGGGTATCCCTCAACAACAACTGAGCAAAAATTACCATGATTTTTTGTCTCTCGTCGATGCTGTGGATATCGTAACACCTGCCGAAACACATCATTCCCTTTGTTGCGAAGCGATTGCCCTCGGAAAAGATCTTTTTGTTGAAAAACCTTTGGCGCTTACTGCCACAGAAAGTGCCGATCTTGTAAAACGCACTTCCGCCAAGAATCTTATCTTACAAGTGGGACACATCTTTCGGTACGAACCTCCTTCTCAATTTGTGAAGAAACTGGTGGATACCAAGCTGATCGGCAAAGTGAAATGTTTACGTGGAAATTTTAGTGGCTTCAAGCGCCCGCGCTCCGATTCGGGGGTTACCATGGCGGATGCCATTCATTTCGTTGATCTCTTCAACTATTTTCATGGAGGATTGCCCCATTCCGTCCAGGCACGTCTTCTCGATTTGCTTGGACGCGGCATGGACGATAATGCGTGGTTATGGCTGGATTATGGCGATGTTTTCGCCACGATTGAAGTGGGATATTTCTCCCCGCTAAAAAAGCGGGAAGTCTTGGTGGTCGGTTCAGAACAATCTGTGGTTGTGGATTATACCGTGCAGCAGGACAAAATTAAAATCTATGCCAATCACCATCAGAAAGAAAATAGTGAATGGAAAGCGATAGAAGGAGGTGTTCATACTACGGAATTCGATCCGGAAGAACCTCTCCTCATTGAACTTCGCGCATTTCTCTCGAGCCTCCGAACGCGTTGTTCACCTCTTGCGGATGGCCAAAGCGGTGTGGATGCTGTGCGAGTCGTTGAAGCGCTCCTCGAATCCAATCGCTTAGGTCGTCCTGTCTTGTTAAATCGCTGAGCCATAACGACCGGCTCTTTTCACATGATAATCACTCTATGAATTCTCCACCGTTTTCACACCTTGATACGCAAGTGGCCGAAATCTTGATCCGTTATCCTGTAAGTAAACGCTCTGCGGCTATGCCCGTGCTTCATCTCATCCAAGAAACGTACGGTTACATTTCCAACGAAGCAATCGAATGGGCTGCATCAAAACTCGAGCTTCAGCCGATCAACTTGTTAGAGCTAGTGACCTTCTACCCTATGTATCGCCAGAAACTCCTCGGCAAGTATCACATCAAGGTGTGTCGCACACTCCCTTGCGCTCTCCAAGGTAGCGAGACTTTGTGCGAGCACCTTCTTAAAAAGCTCGGTGTGGCCCTTGATGAAACCACACTTGATGGTAAATTTACAGTCTCACACGTTGAGTGCATCGCCTCTTGTGGGACTGCACCTGTAATTCAAATTAATGACGATCTTTATGAGAAAGTTACTTCTCAGAAAGTAGATGAACTTCTTATGAAAGGCATTTGAGAGTCATCGAAGATCAGAAAATGATGCAACCCACCTACAACTTACACGTCCGAGAAATCGTACGACTACCAACTCCACGTACTCTGAAAACAGAGTTACCTATGACACCAGGAACCAACGAAACTGTGATTCAAGGACGTGAGAATATTAAACGAATCTTGAAACAAGAAGACTCTCGCCTCCTGGTTATTGTCGGCCCATGTTCCATCCATGATCCAGATGGCGCGTTGGAATACGCTCATAAACTGAACCGGTTACGTCGGGAATTCGAAGATCGGTTTCTGATTCTGATGCGTGTCTACTTCGAAAAACCTCGCACCACCAGCGGCTGGAAAGGATTGATCAACGATCCCCAGCTCGACGAATCGCATGACATCGAAACCGGGCTTAAAAAAGCACGCTCCCTCCTCCTTTCCATCACAAGCCTAGGCTTACCGGCTGCCACTGAATTCCTTGATCCGATCACTCCCCAATATTTGGCTGACCTCATCAGTTGGGCGGCCATTGGAGCAAGGACCACTGAATCTCAAACCCACCGTGAAATGGCGAGCGGTCTCTCCATGCCGGTCGGATTTAAAAATGGAACTGACGGTAGTTTACAGGGGGCGATCAATGCCATGAAAGCAGCTATGCGGCCCCACAGTTTCCTTGGAATTGATCAAGATGGTGTCACAAGTATTATCCGCACTACAGGAAATCCTGTAGGGCACATCGTCCTTCGTGGTGGTAGAACCCGCCCTAATTACGATCCGGAAAGCATCCGAGAAACCATTTCTCAACTTGCCAAAGCAGACCTACCTCAAGTCCTTATGGTAGATTGTAGTCATGCCAATTCAGAAAAAAAACATACCAAACAAGAAAACGTGTGGCGAAGTGTGATGGATCAACGGGTCAAAGGCAATTCCGCTCTCATTGGGGTTATGCTCGAAAGCTAT
>OBEQ010193797.1_pt1 | contig 12169 bp, 7 predicted proteins | sample 1670901 | NCBI WGS metagenome assembly OBEQ01 (sample SAMEA104232315, study PRJEB22302) | groundwater metagenome | biome: forest; feature: aquifer; material: groundwater | place: USA | collected 2011-08-07 | depth 5.4 m | reverse complement strand
GGGCGTTTCTGTCCGCGCTCAACCCGCGCGAGGACGGCTTTGGGGGCTCGCGCCCGAATCGCGTCCGCCTGCCGCTCGAGACGTTCCACGCCGTACGCGCCGCGGTCAGCGACCATTTCGTCGTCGGTTGCCGCTATCTCGCCGACGAGTGCATTGCCGGCGGTAACACGCCGGACGACGCCGTGTATTTCGGCGTGGAATTCGCCAGAGCGGGGCTCGACTACCTGTCCCTGTCGCGCGGCGGCAAGTTCGAAGATGCGAAGCCGCCGCAGGTCGGGTGGGCCGTTTACCCGTACACCGGGCCGAGCGGTTGGGAATGCATGCCGACGACCCTTGGCGACGAGCGTGGGCCGTTCGGCCGGAACGTTGCGGCTTCAGGGGACATTCGTGCCGCCGTGCGCCGTGCGGGATTGACGACGCCGGTGATCGTCTCGGGCGGCATCCACGATTTCGATCAGGCCGAAGGGATTCTCGCGCGCGGCGAGGCCGATATCTGCGGCGCGGCGCGCCAGTCGCTCGCCGATCCCGACTGGTTTCGCAAAGTGCGCCTCGGCCGGGGCGCCGACGTTCGTCGCTGCACCTTCACGAACTACTGCGAAGGCCTAGATCAGAAACACAAACAGGTGACGTGCAAGCTCTGGGACCGTGTGGGTCTGGACGCGCCGGACGTGACGCGCACGTCCGACGGCAAGCGGCGCCTGACCGCGCCGGCCTACGCGTTTGATCTCGAGCCGGCTGTCGACGACTGATCAAGACGTCTGCATCATGCGCATACTCGTCGTCGGTGGCGGTCCTGCCGGTCTCTATTTCGCGCTGCTGATGAAGCAGCGCGATCCGCGCCACGAGATCACGGTCGTGGAGCGCGACGGCCCGCACGATACGTTCGGCTGGGGCATCGTCTTTTCGGACCAGACCTTCTCGTATCTCGAGGACCACGACAAGCCGTCGGCCGATGCCATCATCGCCGGCTGCGAAACGTGGAACAACGTGGACGTCGTGCATCGCGGCCGGAAGGTCACGATCCGCGGCAACCGGTTCTCTGGCATCGCGCGGCTCGCGTTTCTGAACATCCTGCATCACCGGTGTGAAGCGGTCGGCGTCGATCTCCGGTTCCATACGAACCTGACGGATCCGGATCAGATGACCGGGTGCGATCTGGTTGTCGGCGCCGATGGGGCCAACAGTTTCGTTCGTCAGATCGATCGCGACGCGTTTCAGCCGTCGATCGACGTGCGGCGGAACAAGTACATCTGGCTTGGCACGCGGCAGCTGTTCCATGGGCTCACGCTGACGTTCCGACGGGACGAGGCGGGCGTGTTCGCCGCGCACTCGTACAAGTTCAGCAAGACCACGAGCACGTTCATCGTCGAGTGTCCGCCGGAGACGTGGGCGCGCGCGGGCTTCGCGTCCATGAGCGAGGCCGACACGTGTGCGTACCTCGAGCGGGTGTTTGCCGACGACCTTGGCGGCCATCCGTTGCTGACCAACAACTTCGTTCGCTGGCTGAATTTTCCGCTGGTGAAGAACGTACGCTGGCATCACGGCGACGTGGTGCTCCTCGGCGACGCGCTGCACACCGCGCATTTTTCGATCGGATCCGGCACCAAGCTCGCGCTCGAAGACGCGATCGCATTGGCCGGGGCGTTTGACGGGGCCGACAGCACGTCGAGCGCTCTCGAGGCCTTCGAGCGTACGCGAAAGCCGGTGGTCGACCGCCTGCAGGACGCCGCCTACGAGAGCCTGCTGCGGTTCGAGCACATGGAGGACGATATGGGGCTCGACCCGGTCGCGTTCGCCTACCGGCTGATGACTCGTAGCGGGCGCATCGATCGCGAGAAGCTGCGGAAGCGCGATCCTGAGTTCGTGGCCGCGTACGAAAGCGAAAGCCGATGAGCACCGCCCCCACCGCTTCGTCGTCCGGTACGACGTCCGCGACGACGTTCGCGACGACTGAAGAAGGACTGCAGCGCCGCCTGACGTCGCGCCAGTTGACGATGATTGCCATCGGCAGCGCGATCGGCGTCGGCCTGTTCCTCGGCAGCACCGTGACGATCGGCCTCGCCGGCCCGGCCGTCATCGTCACGTACGTGTTCGGCGCCGCGATCGCGCTCGTCATGGGATACGCGCTCGCCGAGATGGCGGTCGTGCACCCCCTTGCCGGATCGTTCGGGGTGTACGCCGAACGCTACCTGTCGCCCTGGTTCGGCTTCGTCGTCCGCGCGACGTACGGGTTCATCCAGATTCTCGCGATCGGCGCGGAGGTGACGGCGGTCGCGATCTACTTCGCGTTCTGGTTTCCGGCCGTGCCGCAGTGGGTGTGGGTGGCCGGCGTGTCGGTCGGGCTCATGGCCATAAACACCGCGCAGGTGAGCCGTTTCGGCGAGTTCGAGTACTGGTTCGCGCTCATCAAAGTAGTCGCGATCGTGGCGTTCATCGCGGTGGGACTCGGGCTGATCTTTGGTCTCGGCCCGGCGCCGGCGGTCGGCTTCTCGAATCTGTTCAACGGCCCCGGCGGGTTTCTGCCCCACGGATGGAAAGGCGCATGGCTCGCGCTGACACTCGTCATCACCAGCTACATGGGCGTCGAAGTGATCGCGGTGACTGCGGGCGAGGCCGAGCATCCCGAGACCTCGATCCCGCGGGCGATGAAGTCGATGGTGCTGCGGCTGATCATTTTCTACGTGCTCGCGATCGGCGTGATGCTGATGATGACGCCGTGGAACCAGATCAGCGAGGGTGCGCGCGGGATCACCGGCAGCCCGTTCGTGCGCGCGTTCGCGTCGGCTGGCATTCCCTACGCGGCGGGCGTCATGAACCTCGTCGTGATCTCGGCGGCGCTGTCGAGCGCCAACTCGAACCTGTACCTGACCACGCGTATGCTGTTCTCGTTGTCCCGATCCGGGTACGCGCCTGGCTGGTTGTCGACGGTGAGTGCGGCGGGCGTTCCGCTGCGCGCGGTGGCGGTGGCGAGCGGCGGGATGGCCGTCGCGATCCTTCTGGCGATTTACGCGCCGGGCGACGCTTTCCTCGCACTGTTCGGGACGGCGGTGGCCGGCATGCTGTTCATCTGGATCGTGATCCTGTTCACGTACCTGCGCTTTCGCGCGTCGATGTCGCCGGAGCGCGTCGCGCAGTTGCCGATCAGACTGCCCGCGCACAAGCTTGCCGCGACGTTCGGCATCGTCTCGCTGGTCGCGATCACGCTGACGACATTCTTCGTGGACGGCCTGCAGTACACGGTGCCGTCGTTCCTGCCGTTTCTGGCCGTCATCTCGATTCTGTACGCGCGCATGCGAAAGCGCGCCGGAGCGCCAGCGTGACCCCATTTCCCGTCGCCGACCTTCGTCGCGAATTCCCTGCGATCGCGCAGGCCGGCGACTTTCTCTTTTTCGACAACGCCGCCGGCGCCCAGGTGCCGGCCAACGTGATCGCGGCGGTGACCGATCATCTCGTGTCGCGCAACGTCCAGCGCGGCGGTCCGTACGGCCGGTCGCAGGAAGTGGACGCGATGATTGGGCGCGCGCGTGAAGCCGTCGCCGCGTTCGTCAACGCGCGCGAGCCGAGCGAGATCGCATTCGGCCTCAACGCCACATCGTTCATCCGATCGATCAGTCTTGCGGTGGGCCAGACGCTCGGCGCGCGTCAGGAGATCGTGGTCACCGACCTGGATCACGAGGCCAACATCGCGACGTGGGTCGCGCTCGAGCGCGCCGGCGCCCGACTCGTCTGGTGGACGGTTCGAGCGGATGGCCGGCTGTCCCTCGAGGATCTCGACGCGCTGGTGTCCGAGCGGACGCGCCTCATCGCGTGCACGGTCGCGTCGAATGCGACCGGCACGCGCGTCGATGTCGCAGCGGTGGCGAGGCGTGCGCAGGCGGCCGGCGCAGAAGTGTTGCTGGACGCCGTGCACTATGGACCGCACGGCCCGATTGACGTGCAGGCGTTCGACTGCGACTACCTCGTCTGCTCCGGTTACAAGATCTTCGCCCCGCACATGGGGTTCGCGTGGTGTCGCGCCGAAGCGATTAACCGATTGCCGACGTTCCGCGAAGCGTTCATTCCCGACGTCACGCCGGACAAGCTCGAGGCGGGCACGTATGCGTACGAAAACGTCGCCGGCATGGAAGCGGTCGTCCAGTATCTCGAGCGGCTCGGGCGCCGTCTCGGTGCGGATTCCGGCTCACCACGGCGAGCGGTCGTCCGGATCGCGATGGAAGCGATCGCCGCGTACGAGCGCACGCTGTCCGCCGCGCTGCTTGACGCCGTTCAATCGATCGAGGGCGCTGTCGTGCACGGCGTGACGGATCGCGGTCAGCTCGCCGATCGCGTGCCGACGGTCTCGTTCACGGTCGACGGCGTCGCTTCGTCTGCCATCGCTGCACAGCTTGCGGCGGTGGGCATCGGCGCGCGCAGCGGACACATGTACGCGCCGCGCCTGATGCAGCGGCTCGAGCTGATGCCCGAGGGAACGGTCCGGGTGTCGCTCGTCCATTACAACACGCTGGACGAGATCGCCCGGTTCCGGGAGCGGCTGACGGAGGCTGTGGCTGCGCTTAGGGCCCTTAGGCCCACCCGGCGGCAGGACGCCGGCGTGCCGACCGCTGGTCGGTGATGAGCGAGGGCAGTCGTCCCATGAGCAGCCGCATCGCGGGCGGGAAGTCTCGCGCCTTGAACCCGTCGGCGCTGACGCACGCCACGCGATAGCTGCCTTCGCAGACGAGGCGATCGGTCTCCTGGTGACGCGCTTCGAAGAGGTAGGTGATGCGCCGATCGGTCATGTCCTGGACGGTGATGCCGATGCTGAGCACTTCTTCGGCGCGCGCGGGCGATCGAAACCGGCATTTGGCCTCGACCCGCGGCATCAAGATGCCGAAGTCGCGGATCAATTCGAGCCGCGTCCGGCCGAGCGCACGGAACAGCTCGTCTTCCGCCTCCTCGAAGAAGCGGAGGAAGTTGCCGAACCACACGATGCCGGCGGCGTCGGTGTCGGCCCAGTGAACGCGAACGTTGACCCTGTAGAAATCCACCCGTTGCACTGTAGAGGCTTGCGCAGATCATGTCCAGACTCTCACCTTCCAAGTTCCGTTCGCACTTTCCGATCGTCGAGCGCCGCGTCTATGTGAACAGCTGCTCGCAGGGCGCGTTGTCCACCGACGTCGAGGCTGCCATGCGCGAGTACATCGAGAGCTGGCACGACGGCGGCTCACCGTGGGAGCTGTGGGTGGAGCAGGTGGAGCGCCTGCGCACCGCGTTCGCCGCGTCGATCGGCGCCGACCGCGAAGAGATCGCCGTGATGCCCAGCGCGTCCGCCGGCATCAACGCCGTCGCCAGCGCGCTGAGCTTCGGCGGCCCGCGCTCGACCGTCGTGATGGGCGAGTTCGAGTTCCCGACGATGGCGCAGGCGTGGCTGGCGCAGGAGCGCCGGGGTGCGACGATCAGATGGGCGCGCGCGGAAGGCGACCGCCTCGAGGTAAGCGCGTACGAAGCGGTGATCGACGACCGCACGCTGATCGTCCCCACCACGAACGTGTGCTTCAGGAATGGCCACAAGACCGACGTCGCGGGCGTGACGACGTGTGCGCACGCGCACGGCGCGTACGTGTTGCTGGACGACTACCAGCGCACAGGATCGAGTCCGATCGACGTGCACGCGCTCGGCGTCGACTTCATGGTGACCGGCTGCCTCAAATATCTGCTGGCCGCGGCGGGCGTGGCGTTCCTGTACGTGCGCCGCGACCTGATCGAGCGATTCGAGCCGACGATCACCGGCTGGTTCGGTCGCGTCAACCCGTTCGCCTTCCGCATCGACGCACTCGACTGGTCCTCGACCGCGAGCCGGTTCGAGAGCGGCACGCCGCCGGTGCCGAACGCCTACGCGGCATTAGGCGCGCTCGGCCTGCTCGATCGCATCGGCTACGACGTCGTGGGCCAGCAGGTGTCGAGCCTCGTCGAGCGCTACCGCTCCGCGGCTGAGGTCAGCGGGTTCGTCTTGCGCACGCCCGCGGATCCCGCGCGCCGCGGACCGCTCGTCGTCGTCCAGAGTGTCGATGCACCGGCGCTCGTCGCGCGCCTGGCCGCGCGCGGCATCGTGGCCTCGTCTCGTGGCAACGGTCTGCGCGTGTCGTTTCACGCCTACAACAACGAAGCGGACGTGGACGCCGTCGTCGAGGCCCTGCAGGCTGAATCGGCGCTGCTGGAGCGCGCCTTCGGACGAACGACCGCGCGAACGACCGGGCGAACGACCACGCGAACAACACCTTGACACGCCATGGCCCCAGGCACTACGTTTCGGCGATCCTTTAACACTGATTAGTTCAAGGTTAAACGTTTATCGTCTGGAGGATGCCTCGATGAAGCCGTTCCTCGGATTCCGCAGCGGGCTCGCGGCCGCAATCGTCGCTCTCACCCTGGCTGCGCCGGCATCGGCGCAGGTCAGCACCTTCGATCTCCTCGGGACCGTCATCGACCAGTCGGGCGCGGTGCTGCCAGGCGGATCGGTGACGCTCCGAAACGTCAAGACCGGTCTCTCTCGTGAGACCGTGACCGACGAGCGCGGGCGCTACCACTTCGCCGCGTTGCCGCCCGTCGGGGAGTACAGCGTCAAGGTCTCGCTGGCTGGCTTCTCCAGCCAGGAACGCGCGGGCCTGGTCTTCGCGGCCAACAGCGCGCCGGTCATCGACTTCACGCTGAATCTGGCGGCCCTCGCCGAGACGGTCTCGGTCCGCGGCGAGGCGCCGCTCCTCGAGACCCGGAGGTCGGAGCTCAGCGTCACGGTCGATCAGAAGCGGATCGAGACGATGCCGCTCAACGGGCGTAACTACATGGACCTGGCGCAGCTCTCGATCGGCGTGCACACCGCGGCGGCCCGCGGCGACGTCTCGATCAACGGCCAGCTCGGCCGCAACATCGACTACGTGATCGACGGCGTGTCGAACAAGGTCAACGAGTGGGGCGATGCGTCGAAGACCGGGCTGTCGCTTGACATCATCCAGGAGTTCCAGGTCATCTCGAGCCAGTTCTCGGCCGAGTTCGGGAACGCCCTCGGCGGCATCGTCAGCGCCGTCACGAAGACCGGCACCAACGACCTGCACGGCACCGCGTTCTTCTATGAGCGGCCAGGGCGGCTGGACGCGAACGACAGGCTGTCGCAGACGAAGGCGCCTTTCGACCAGCAGCAATTCGGCGGCACGTTTTCAGGTCCGATCGTCAAGAACAAGACCCACTTCTTCGGCGCCTACGAGGGCACGAACCAGGACTCGCAGGCCGTTGTCACCTCCGTGCTCCAGCCCGGCGCCTTCCCCACGAGCTTGAACCAGCACCAGGCCTTCGGGAAGGTGACGCATCAGTTCACCAGCAACGAGACCCTGGCGATCCGGTTCAACCGGGATGCGCGCACGAGCATCGGCGGCTTCGGCGGCCTGGTCCTGCCCGATGGCGGGGCCAAGTCCGTCCGATCGGGCCGCGACTGGCAGGGCACGCTGACGAGCGTGCTGCCGCAGCGAACGGTCAACGAGCTGCGCTTCCAGTTCTCGCAGTTCGTCAACGAGTCCACGAACCTCACGACGGCACCGCGCAGCGTCTACACGGGCGTGGGGACCTTCGGCGGCGGCACTGGCTCCCCCCAGGACATCCACGAAGTGCGCCTGCAGGTGGTTGACAAGCTGTCGCGCGACTTCGGCTCGCACCGGACGTCGTACGGCGTCGACCTCTCGCACATCGCGAAGACAGGCGTCTTCAACGCGAGCTTCCAGGGCCAGTACACGTTCGCGCCTGGCGCGAAGTATCCGTTCAACGCGGCCGATCCCGCCACGTGGCCCATCCAGTTCGTGCAGGGCTTCAACGATCCGCGCCGGCCGTTCACGTTGCAGCGCGACTTCGCACCCTTCGACTTCGCGGGCATCGACCGGCGCTACGTGAACGTCGGCGTGTTCGCACAGGACAACTGGGAGGTGACGCGAGGGCTGACCGTCAACCTGGGGATCCGGTACCAGAAGCAGACGGCCAACCCGCCCAACAAGGACATCATGCCGCGCACGGGCTTCGCCTGGGACATCGGAAAGAACGGCAAGACGGTCCTCCGCGGCGGCGCCGGCCGTTTCTACGATCAGTTGCCCGACACCATCCGGAACATCGAGGACCTGTTCGGCGTGATCGGCAACTTCAACGTGACCCTGACGCCGAGCGGGAACCCAGGCATCTTCCCGACCTACCCGGCCATCCTGTCGAATGCGCCCGGCGGCAGCGGTCCGGTCCCCGGTCGATCGGTCTACGTCGAGTACGGGACGCTGAATCCCCAAGAACGTCGAACGCCCTACGCCGACCAGTTCACGCTTGGCGTGTCGCGCCAGCTCGCCCCCGATCTCGCCGTCAACGCGGACCTCACCTACCTGCGCGCCCACAACCTGTACCGCGTCGTCGATCTGAACGGGCCCGTTGGGTTCGACACGACGATCGGTGCGCGCCGCACCGCGGCGCAGGCGGATCTCACGCGTCCCTACGGTGTGCCGTCGAGCGCTCGGGGGCCGTACGGCTTGAGCGAAGGCGGCTTCAAGCAGATCTACGCCTACGTGTCCGACGGGAACTCCTGGTACCGCGCGCTCGCACTGAACATCACGAAGCGGTTCTCGAGACGGCACTTCTACCAGGCTGCCTACACGCTGTCGAACTCTGAGAACGAACAGGACGACATCGGTGCGAACGCCAACGGCATCGGCCCCAACGCCTTCGTGCGGTCCACTTCGCTGAACGACGTGACCCATGCGCTCGTCATCAACGGCTCCTACATCCTGCCGTACGACATCTCGCTGAGCGGGATCCTGAACGTCCGATCCGGGCTGCCGGTCGATCCGCTGGCGGGCGTCGATCTGAACGGTGACACGTTCCTCAACGATCGGCCGGGCACGCTCGCCCGCAACAGCTTCCGCCGACCGGCGTACAAGAAGCTCGATATCGCGCTGATGAAAACGATCCAACTCCGCGGACGCGGCCAGGCGGAGCTGCGGGCGGACGTTTTCAACGTGCTGAACGCCTTGAACGTCAGCGGCATCAACAACAGCTACGGCACGGATCCGCTCGCGCCGGGTGCGACGTTCCTCACTCCCACGATCGCGTACCCGCCACGCCAGTTCCAGTTCTCGGTACGCTTCCGATTCTGAGGATCCGTGACCGACACGGAAGGCCTGGCCCCGTGAGATCTCCTGTCATTGCGCTTGTCGCGATCGCGCTGGCGGTCGCCGGGCCCTCGGCCCAGGCGCCTGCCGGACGCCCTCTGGACGACGTGGTGCAGGCGTATCTCTGGCCCACCTCAGATGCGGACTTCCGCGCAGCTGAAGCGGCGCTGAACGCCGACCCGTCGCTGAAGACGATGACGCGCGAGCGCTTCCACGACGTCGAGGAAGCGATGCGGCGCGGCCGTCGTACCTACCCGCCCGTGCCGGCTCGCGTCGATGGACGGTATCGCATCGTCGAGTTGTCGATCGACGTGCCGGCCGGTCCCGCGGTACCGGTGCTCGTGCAGCTGCCGAGCCGCTACGACCCGCGAGCCGAGTGGCCGCTGATGTTCGCCATGCACGGCGGTCCTCCCGGTTCGGCGGCGCAGGCTCACTCCGGCGCAGAGCGTATGCTCAGCGTGTGGGCGGACGCGGCGGAAGACGCGGGCTGGATCGTCGCGGCGCCCGCGTTGACGCCGTCGGTCACCGCCGGCACGCGGACCGAGCAGCGTCTGCCGTACGAGCTCTTCCATCCTGAGCAGGCACGCGCGGTGATTGCGGCGCTTCGCGAGCGGTACCGCATCAACCCCGATCGGCTGGTGTCGACCGGCATCTCGCTCGGATCCAACTACTCCATCGCGTTCGGCACGTCGCATCCCGACTGGTTCTCGGCGATCGTGCCGGTCTCGACCGAAGGCGATTCGCGCGAGCCGTTGCTGCGGAACCTGAAGACCGTGCCGGTGTACCTCCTCGAAGGCTCGCAAGACAAGAACATCCGCGAGATCTCGGGCCCGCGCGCGCTGCGCGACATCGTCTCCTCGTTTGGCTACGACCTCACGTATCGCGAGTTCGGCGACCGCGCGCACGAAGGCTTCCAGGAGCACTACGACGATGTGCTGCGGTGGCTGGAGACGAGGCCGAGGCAGGCATATCAGCGCGACGTGATCCGCGTGCCGAACGCCGCGATCACGCCGATCAACCGCAGGGTGCACTGGGTGGAAGCCGATACGCGCCAGGCGTTCGTGCACGCCGTCGTCGCGGGACCGTCGCGGATTGACATCACCGCACGCTGGGCGCGAACGCTCAACATCTACCTGCACGATCGGCTCGTGAACCTGGATCAGCCGGTTGAGATCTGGGTGAATGGCGTGAAGGCGTTCTCTCGGACGGCCGCGCGTTCCGCGCTCACGGCGCTCGCGGGAGCTCGGGCACGTGGTGACGAGCGTCTGATCGACGCCGCGCAGATCAGCGTCGACGTGCCGGCGACACCCGCCGCAATTGCCGTCGCGGAGCGCGCATTCGCCGAGCTGACGCCGAAACATGCCGAAGGCACGCTGTCGTTCTGGGAAACGTACGCGGTGAGAGCGCTCGAGGAACGCGTGCCGACCCTCGGCATCGACGGTGCCGAAGAGGCGCTGCCGCCTGGCGTGAAGGCGGCCGGCGAGCAGGTGGCGGTGCGCGTCCGTCACGTCGCCACTTCCGGCCTGCTGGCGGGCGCTGGGCTCGAGGCGGGTGATCTTCTGCTCGAGATCGGCGGCGAACCGTTCTTCCGCGGGCGCGGCGCGTTGACGGCATTGCGCCACTGGATCATCCGCGAGCTGCGAAGCGAGCCGGCGTCCTACACGGTCGTCACCTGGCGCGACGGGCGGCGTGTCGAATCAACTGTCCGGCTGGCGCTTGGACCGTACGAGGGACCGTGACAATGCGGATTGAGGATTTCGGATTGCGGATTGGATTGCGGATTGGATTGCGCATTGGATTGCGCATTGGTCTGGCTCTCCTGGCGCTCACGGCTGTTCACGCGCAGCCACCGTCGGAGCCGCATTCGTATAGTCCGGCGCTGTTCAAGGCGCTTCGCTGGCGGAGCATCGGCCCCTATCGCGGCGGCCGCGTGACGGCGGTGGCTGGCGTCGCCGGCCAGCCGCTCGTCTACTACATGGGCGCGACGGGCGGTGGCGTCTGGAAGACCGGCGACGGCGGCATCACGTGGAACCCGATCACCGACGGCTACGTGAAGACCGGATCCGTCGGCGCGATCGCGGTGGCGCCGTCGGACCCGAGCGTGATCTACGTCGGCATGGGTGAGGCCGACGTCCGGAGCAATTTTTCGCACGGCGACGGCGTGTACAAGTCGGTTGACGCGGGCCGCACATGGACGCCCGCCGGCCTGTCGGATTCGCGGCAGATCGGCAGAATCTCCGTCCACCCCCAGGATGCGAACACGGCCTTCGTCGCAGCGCTCGGTCATCCGTTCGCGCCGAACCAGGAACGGGGACTGTTTCGCACGCGCGACGGCGGCACGACGTGGGAGAAGGTGCTGTTTGTCGACGACAAGACCGGCGCGGTCGACGTCGTGATCGATCCGGTCAACCCGCGCAACGTCTACGCCTCGTTCTGGCCGATGTATCGCCGTCCGTGGGAGATCTACAGCGGCGGAACCGGCAGCGGTCCGTACAAATCGGCGGACGGCGGCAGCACGTGGGCCGAACTGAAGAATGGTCTTCCGACCGGCATGAAGGGGCGCATCGGGCTCGCGGTCTCTCCCTCGCGTCACGACCGCGTGTGGGCGATCGTCGAAGCGAAGGACGGCGGCGTGTTCCGCTCGGACGACGCCGGCTCGACGTGGCAGCGGATGAACAGCGACTCGAGCGTCCGCGAGCGCGCGTGGTACTACAGCCACATCATCGCGGATCCGCAGGACGCGGACACCGTCTACGTACCGACGCTCGAGATCAACAAGTCGATTGACGGCGGCCGCACGTTCCAGATGGTGCGCGCGGCGCACTCGGACAATCACGGGTTGTGGATGGCACCCGAAGACTCGCAGCGGATGATCAACGGCAACGATGGCGGCGCCGCGATCTCCTCGAACGGCGGCCGCACGTGGACGACGCAGCAGAACCAGCCGACGGCGCAGTTCTATCACGTGATCACCGACAACCAGGTTCCCTATCGCGTCT
>OBEQ010187271.1_pt1 | contig 12169 bp, 12 predicted proteins | sample 1670901 | NCBI WGS metagenome assembly OBEQ01 (sample SAMEA104232315, study PRJEB22302) | groundwater metagenome | biome: forest; feature: aquifer; material: groundwater | place: USA | collected 2011-08-07 | depth 5.4 m | reverse complement strand
TAAGGAATTTTTTCATAACAGTTTAATTAAAAGAAAATTATCAAACTTTTTAACTAATTCATATTTCTTCAATTTTAAATCTTTTACATCTACATAATCTTCGTTTAAAAGAATCATGTCCAAATTGTACTTATCTACAATTTGGGAGATAGGCCTTCTAAGATACGGGTAAACTTCGGAAATTTTGTTAATATTTGCATAGCTTGCATTAACAAAAACTGGGCATCCCGTGTGAAAAATAGTGTTAGTTGTTATTTGATGTGGGATACATAAGAGTCTTGGTTTTACCTTTAGTGATTTTAAATAATAAAACATATTCTGCATGCTGGGAGTGATTGTCCGCAGCTTATCTTTTATAATTCCTTTTCTTTGAATAACAATTATTGTAACAAAAGATGCTATAGCCATAAGGGCGTATCCCAAAATTATAATGTTCTTAAAATCGGTTTTCAAAACTTCAAAAAAAAGTTTTGAAGAAAGAATTGCAGTTGGGAAAGCTGATAATTCAAGATACCTTTGTCCTTCTCCTAAAAATCTAAGCTTTGGAATCCAAGTTGTTAAAAGGGCTAAAATATATGACAAAACTACCCACAAAAGCATTCTAGAGATCAAAGGATCCGAAAACTTAACAAAAAAGAAAATGTAAAAAACAGGTATTGTCCATGGATTTGTGATTGCTAATACAAAAGGAGGAAATTTTAGAAATTGGTTATAAGTTTTAAAAATAAAATCCTTTGTTTTGTGTTGCTTATAGCTTCCTTTTATTTGATGGTAAAAACGATATTTTATATTTTTAAACCAGAAGGCCAGATTTCCAATGTGACCTTTAAAAACTTTCAAATAAAATCCTTTAGAAAAAATTATCGCCAAAAGCAAAGACAGAAGAAAAACTTCTAAATAAATTAAATCCTTCTCAAATATACTAAAGAATATGGAAAAAAATAAAAATCCTTGAGTTGTAAACCTATGCGATAAAAAGATCAAACTCCCACAAATAATTGAAAGAAACAGGAAAAGTGTTTGTCCGTTTTGAACGTAAAGAAAAAGGGATAGAAATAGAATTGTAAAAAGACTGTACCCCAAAGATCTTGGAGTTGCGCTTGCATTTTCCAAAACTATAATTGGGGTCAACACATAGATTGCTTGAGTAAGCACAGAGAGTAAAATATTTCCTGTTAAATAAAAACTAATTAAAAAAACTAAAGCTACAAGCAGTGAGTCAAAAAAAGGAGAAAAAATAAATTCGTACTTCTCAACTAGTCTAAAAGGAAATTTTGAAAGAATTAAAATAAAAATTGGCGGATAGTCGTAATCTCCTGAAATCAAAAATCCATTCTCTATGTTTTTAGGAATTCCTTTTTGCTTGTGATACTCCTTAAGATACAAAAGATGAGTCCAAATATCAACCCCGAATTTTCTATTAAAAATTCTTGGATATATTTCAAAAATAAAAGCGAAAATAGGAAGAATTAAGCTTATTAAAATCAGATTAATCATCTTTCGCCCATCTTAGAGTCAGGAAAGAATCTACTATTTTAAAACCACAATTCTGATAAGCACGAAGAGCCGGAATATTTCCCATTTGGGTTTCTATTGTAATATTTTCAACTTTCCATTCACTGAATTTGTTAAATGAAGCATCGATCAGTTTTTTTGCAATTCCCTTTCCACGAGCTTCTGGAGAAACTCCAACAAGAGGTATTTGTCCTTTTTTTTGAAGCGTCACATATCCCAATATTTTATCTTTCTCTTCCCAAACTAAAACCGAATCGGCAGCTTTTCCCAAAAGAGAATTTTCCACCCACTTCTCATAGAATTCATTTGCTTTATTTTTTGATATTAAAGGATCATTATCAACTCTAGAGAACGAATATAAACCTGATGTCAGCTTTTTTAATTCGGAAAGGTCACCTTTACGTGCCTCTCTTATCTCTGGTGGAACTTCTAAATCTACTGAAGATATATCGATCACTAGATTTATTAGTCCATCAACCAAAATAAATCCCGCCCCCTCCAGCGCATGTATCACTGGAAAGTTATTCGAGGAAACTCTATATGTTGCATAAGATATTTTATTTTTAATAAGTTCATTTATGAGACTTTCGATTCGTCTAGCTAATGCTTCCGTAGATCCTGAGGCGTCGATATCTGTAATTTTAGCAACTTTAAAACCAAAGACTCCCCAGTCAAAATTATCGAGCTTCCATGAATATTCCATTATAAACTTTCTCTCATAACTTTTAAGGCAACTTCTGCTGTATTATCCCAATTATAGGACAAGCTTAGTTTTTTTGCAGCCCTGCTTAATTTTTTGTACTCGGACTTGTTTTTTAGTATTTTATTTATGCTTTTAGCAAGCTCTGAGGCGTTATTACTCAAAGTTAAATATCCAGTTTTATGATTTTTAATTACTTCCCTCAATCCTGGAACATCGTATCCAATAGCCGGAGTTTCTACGAATCCCGCTTCTGGAACAATTAATCCCCAACCTTCCTTAAGGGATGGGGCGAGCAAAATATGAGCTTTCCCCATGAGCTCAAATTTTTTCTCTTGAGATATATATCCCCAAAAAGCTATTCTATCAAAAACATTCAGACTTTTTGCCTTTTTTTGAAGAAATTCTACATAACCCTTGTCTCCTCCTCCAACTATCCAAAGTTTTATTTTGGTGTACGTCTTTGATACTTTGCTTAATGCATCAATTGCATCTTCTATTCCTTTTGATTTTGATAATCTACCAACAAAAATTAAAGTTGGATCTTTTTCCTTTTCAGTTTTCTTGATTTCTTTGGGAACCGTTATGCCCATTGGCAAAACTGTTATATCTTTCTTCTCAACGCCTTCTCTTACAAGCTCCTCTTGCGTAGAGCTAGAAATAGTAAAGTAAGGAATGTTTTTATAGATAAACCTAAGATAGATGCGTTCTGTTAACCTTCCAAGCAGTCCAAAAAAAACTCCGAACATTTTTCCCCAAAGATCGCCGGCAACTTCGCAAATAAGAATAACTTTTTTTTCTTTTACATACCAAGGCGTAAAAAAGGGCAACCCATGAGCTTCATCTACGACCACATCAAACTTTCCCGGATTTTTCTTGTAAAATTTGTAAGCTAAAAAATGAACGGATGAGAATAAGAAACGAGCATCGGGATGGCCCTCCCGAACAAATTTTACACCATCTATTACTTCTTCTTTTTTTGAGTTTGGGAAAAGACTAGAGAAAAGAGTAACTTTATGTCCGAGCGTTGTCCAGCGTTTCGCAATTTCATGAGTAAGAACTTCCGCGCCTCCTGATTTTGGATTTTTTATATCCCTCCAGCTTAAAACCAAAATGTTCATGAAGTTTTATTTATGGGTTTGTCGTAGTAGTGTAAAATTTTAAGTCTGTAAAAAACTGCCAGCGTGTCCCAAAGCATGAAAAGGATTATTTTCCAAAAATTTGTAGAGGTAATGGTACTTAATCCCGTAAAATCAAGTTCTATCGGTCCTTCGTATATTTTTGTGAATCCTAAAGCCCTAGAAACTGCCAAGACCTCAACATCAAATGCAAATTGCTTAACTACAATCCTTGGAAAAACTTTTCTTACAACATTTCTTTTGAAGAATTTAAGCCCCACCTGTGTATCGCGAACATCAAAACCAAAAAGAAATTCGGTAAAAGTCCGATAGCCCCAAGACAAAATAAGCCGAGCCAGCGGGTAACTTACTTTAGACTCCGGATGAAGTTTACTTCCTATTACAATATCTGCATCGTGAAATTTCATAAGATCCAAAAGCAAAGGAATTGTTGCAGGATTTATGTCCATACCGGCATCCATAAAACCAATTATATCTCCCTTTGCTTTCAGCATCCCATATTTAACAGCATGCCCTTTCCCCAGGTTTTTCTCGTAACCTAATATTTTTGCATTCCTGACTTTAGCTTTTTTTGCATTATCAAAAGTTTTGTCCAAAAATCCATCTACTACAACTATGATTTCGTATTTGTAAGGCAATATCGAAAAAGTTTTATCTAGATTTCGGATGTTATCAGCTATAATCTTCTCTTGTTTGTACGCAGGAATTATGATGGAGATTGATTTTATGCTATCCATTAGTTTTTTGAAGATAATTTCTTACCAAGTCCCAACTAAAAGGAGCGCCATTTGGAAGCCTAATGTCCACTTCTTTGTAGGGGACTCTTTCTTCCTCTTTGGGATTATAAACGGCGGTTGGAAAATTAATTAGTATTGCAGGCTCTTTTGAAACTACTAAAAATCCATGCAATGTCCTTCTTGGAATTAAAACAAGGTAAGGGTCGACTCTTGCATTAATATAAAACAAGTTTAGGAGTCCCAACGTTTCAGAATCTTTTCTACTGTCGGCAACCGCAACAACTATTTCTCCTTTAATAACCGAGAATCTATCATCTTGAACTGTAGGATGGAAGTGCCAGACATCTTCGTCTCTTGCAAGGCCTGGCGGAGTTTCTGAATAGTATTGCATAGAGAATTCCCTTCCTTCATTGTAAACGTCCTCCCAATCGCGTCTTAGGGTTTCCACCAAAACTCCAGAAGAATCTTTATTCACTTTATAGCTATGTATAATTACGTCTTTTATCAGTTTGACGCTGTTTTTATTTTTAAGAGTAATAAGTTCCATTAGGTTCAATTATACAGCATAAAAACTATTTTTGCTTTACTGCGAAAGGATAATAAGCAATAAGAGCTATGAAAAGAATTGATGCAATTATTATGGAAACATTTATGACTTGAAGCAAATCTTTATGAAATAGTACTATTAAAAAAATTTGTAAAATAGCAGCAGCCATAACAAAAAAAGAAACTATTTTCCCCTGGATTGATAAATAAAAATTTGCAAGAAGCGCGCAAAGAGAATAGATACCTATAAAAACTCCAAAAAGACCAAGAAGTGGAACTATTCTTAGATATTGATTGCCAAATAATATTAATACCATAAATTTAGGAAATATATAGTACGTTGCGACAAATACTGAGGCAATTATTGCAGTTAAACTAAAACTAATGAGTAGAAGGTGCTGAAATTTTTTTCCTACTGCATGTTTTTGAGAAACAATAGGAAACAAAACAATAGTAAAAGGGGAGGATGCAAAAAATATTACTTTTCCTAAAACCGACAGAGCCGCGTAATAACCCGACTCTACACCCGGGAAGAAGAATCTAACAAGAATAATATCTGTAGTAAATAAAGAAGTAAGACCCAGGGTAGTCAGAAAAACAGGGATAGAATATTTTAGGATATTTCTACTCTCAGTAAACTTTTCAAAGCTCAACTTCTCTTTTCTTAAAAAGTAGGATGCCGCAAGATAACCGGCCATTACTGAGAAAACAAGAGCAAAATAGGCACCAATTGCCTTGAACCCTAAAACAACCAATATGACAGCCAAGACGATTTTGATGAAAATCTCTATAACATTTGTTACAAAAAAAGCAAAAAATTTAAGAAAACCCTGCAGCATACTTCTTGCTAAAATGGAGAAAAGTCCTATAAAAAAATTTAATGCTATGAAAATAGGAAATAATATGGACGGAAGGTGAAGTAAGGAAATAATGACGGGAGAAAGTAGTAAGATAATTATGGTCGCAATTAATCCGAAAATAAGAAGATTTTTGCGAATATAAAAATAAAATCCGGATATCGATTTATAATCTTGTTTTCCATTATAAGAAGAAACAAATTTAACAATAATTAAAGTAAGAGTCATAAAGGGAACCGAAAGAATGTACAAAAATGAGATAGTACTTTCTAAAACTCCGTAAGATGCTGGCCCCAACATTCTTCCCATTAAGAGATGGTAAAGATAATTGCCAACATTTGAAATTCCTACAGCCAAAAAAACCCAAATGCTTGCATTTAAAAATTCGTTCTTGGTAATTTTTTTGATACTATTTAATGATGGCTTCATAAACTTTCACCGTTTCGGCTGCCGTATCTTGCCATGAAAATCTTCTTGATTGAATAATTCCTTTCTCTGATAGTCCTTTTTGAAGGGTTGAGTCTTTGAAAACTTTATCAATCCCCTCCGCTATACTTTCCCTGCTGTATGGATCAACATAGTAAGCCGCATCCCCAGCTACTTCTTCTATTGAACCCTGTTTTGAAGTAACAACTGGACACCCACAACCCATTGCCTCTAAAATTGGCAAGCCAAAGCCCTCATAAAATGAGGGCATTGCAAATACCGTAGCACTGTTGTAAAGAAGAACTAAATCCTCTTTTTCCACAAAGCCCAAAGTAAAAATATTTTTATCATTCTCAACTAGTTTTTGAACTCTAGCTAAATCTTGATTCCATGGGTTATTTCTATCAAAATCCCTATTAGTCAAAGCCTGACCAACTAAAACCAATGGCACTTCTATGCTTTGAACGGCTTTTACAAGATTAGGTAAATTTTTATTCCACGTAACATCCCCAACATACAAGACAAACTTGTCAGGAAGATTATACTTTTTTTTAATCTTTTGTATCGCTTCTTTGTTTCTATTTACCTTAAACTCCTTACCGGCAGCCAAATATATAACCTGCACCTTGTTTTTTGATATTCCGGCAAATCGGACTATATCTTTTTTGGAAGACTTGGAATCTGTGATTACGGCATTTGCTTTTTTAAGTATAAATTTCTGCATCTGCCATTTAAGACTGCCTCTAATCCCCTTTGGGAAATACTTAGGAAATACCAAAGGAGTTAAATCATGAACTGTTACGACAAATTTATTCCTGCTTATTAATGGAAGAGTCAAAAAAAATGGCTCAAAGTAAGGATAATGTACCAAATTTATTTTTTTGGATAATTTTTCACCTCGAGTAAAAAATCTATACTTATTCTCCGGATAATACTCTTGTAAAGCTTTTTTAAGACTTTCCAAATAAAACCCTGTTCCTCTTACTCTGTGCTGTAAAAAATGTCCTGTTGTCAGCGGAGATATATCTATTGCAATATTCATCTCTTAATTGTAGCAAAGATGAGCTTGCCAAACAAAACTAAAAGTATAAAGGCACCGATATAAAATCCCAGAGTGCCTAATTTTCTTATTATAGTATCTTCCAATTTCACTTCTACATTATGCTTTCCTTCAAGTACATTGAAGGAAAAAAGCCCTGACTCAGCTTTTAACACTTCTGTTTTTTTATTATCTATGTATACATTCCATTCTGGAAAATAAGACGTGTTAACAAGCATGGTAACCTTCTGATTGGCATTTATCGATAAGAGATACTGTGAACTTTTAATATTGGCGTTGAATATAGTTCCCGAACCTTTTGTAAATAGCAGTTTTTGGTCCTGTCTTTTAGAATTATTATTAAATCCTACTATATTAAAAGCATTTCCCGGACTATTTGTTCCATCAATGAAATTAGAGCGGGTTGTATAATAATTATCGTCTCTATTTAAATAATATGCAGGTTTTGCATATCCAATCCCAAGCAAAACTGCAAGAAGAATAAGCATTATTGCCAAGACTTTTTTAAATTTAGCAATATAAATTACTCCTCCTGCCAAAAATGACGCCAGAACTATTTCAAGGCTTAAAAATCTCCAGGGAAACTGAAAATAATTCATAAGAGGAACTGTTTTCCAAATGAAAATTGATACATCAAGCATAAGGAGAAAAACAGTAGCAAAAGAAATTAAGAAAAATAAAATGACTCTCTTATTTTTGTCTTTTTTATGAAACAGCATGAATAAGCTGAAAAAAACAGCAATAAGGTTGGCAATTCCTATTTGAAAAGACATTTCATTTGAAAGACCTCCACCCGCGAAATTAGAGCCCCATGAAGGAATTAATAATTGATACAAAAGAGGAAATTGACTAGAAAAATCAAAAACTTCAAGGCCCACCACGTATTTTTTTTCTAAGAGTGCGGGAAACCAGAAAACAGAGGAGAGACAAAGTCCTAAAGCAGCAATTCCTAAACACTCAACAGTCAAATTTTTTCTATTTTTACTTTTATAAACTAGGAAAATGACATAGAAAAATGTAAAGGCAAAAAACATAAGAGCTAATATATTATGGGAAAAAATTAAAAGTGCAAAAAGCAGAGATGACAAGGGGAAAAATATTTTCTTTTTTGTTTTTATGAAAAGCGTCAAAGACCATAGAAGGGCAGGAAAAATTGCAAGTGCCAAACACTCTCCGACTGAACCTCTTATGTAAATATCTACAAAACGGTAAGGTGAAAAGGTATAAGAAACAGCAGAGACCATTCCTCCTAAATCTCCCCAAAATTCCCTACTCCATAAATAAAAAAATACACCACCAAATATAAGAGACAAAAACATTTCAAGTTTAAAACTATCAATAAATGAAATTCCAAATGTGTGCATAAGGGATGCAACGTAGTTAGGGAGAGGATAAACGTAATTAAAAAGTGGGACCCCAAATCCATTATTTAAATCGGGCGCCCAACGTGGATATAAATTTCCGTCTGAAATTGTCTTATTAAATTCGGCAAACCTCACAACGTGATATTCCCCATCATGAGTGGGAGGAAGTCCAGGATGAAGAAGTGCTATCCCCGCAAGAAAGGAAAGTAGCACTACTATTATTATCGGAAGAATTTTTTTAACCATAGTTTTTCCTTTATTAAAATATACATTGAAACTACAGCTACAGGAACCCCAGTTGCCAATATTTTTATAAGTGGTGTTGGGCCAAAATAGGTCCCCAAAAGCATAAAGGGAACATACCTTAGAAGTAGTGAAAATGAAAAAGCAAGGGAAATATATAGGATTATTCTATTTTTATAAGAGAGAGCGGCAAATGGTAAAAACCAAATAGCATACCATGGATACATTTCCTCTTTAAAAGGCGACAGAATAAATGCAATAAACATTAAAATAGCACAGACTTTGTAAATCTTTTCCCAACTTATAGATTTTTTATTTGGCTTTACTAGAGCGTATGCAAAAACCGGCAACAAAAAGAATGTTGAATATTTTATTAAAAAAGAGATAAGTATAAATATTGATGCTGCCACTGCTTTTTTTTTAGACAAAAGAAAAAAACTAAGAAGCGCAAAAAACATCATAACAATGTCATTATGTCCCCCTAACAAAGTCTCTATAACAACAAGAGGGTTTAGGGAAAATAGAATAACCGAGACATAATCCTTAGACATTTTATGAATTAGCCAAGTTGTTCCAAGATAGAAAGCAAGGATTGCTAATTTAAAGTTTAAAAGAGTAAGTATGAAATTTCCAAGACCTAGTAGATAAGGTGCAGAGGTAATAGTAATCCATGAAGGACCATAGAGTGCAATTTTATTTGCGCCGTGGGTAAATGCAAGCATAGGATCTCCCAAGAATTGTATAGGCATAATAATATATGGGTTTTCATGATAGAAAAATGCAACTTTAGCGGTTAAGAGATAATTAAATATATCAAATGAAAGCATCGCCGGATAAGAAAAAAGTAAAACACCACAAGTAATTACAACAACTGCTTTTATGTCTTTCTTGCCCAATCTTTTCTCCTTAAACATTTTCAAAAATATTAAATAAAATACAAAGTGAATAATTATTAAAAATACATAGCCTATGGAAATTTCTAGTCTATGAGAGAACACAAATTCCGAACGGAGATTTTTTAGATATGAAAGATTTGGATCTATAAAAAGATAAGAGAAAAAGGTAAAAAGAAATAAAAATACTACGTAGGAAAAAAATAATAATTTTTTCATTGATATTTTTTTCTGATTGATATTGAAGTTTCAATTGCTGACTTCAATTGCAGAACCGATGATGCTGATTTTTCGGGCTGCCAGACGAATTCATCAGGAAGGTTAATATTTTGCAATATTTCTATGTGTTTTTGAGCAGCTGAGGAAAGAAGTTTTCTATTTTGGGAAATATTTTTCCCCTCTTTCTGCGCGTCCTTTAAATTAGGAAGAGTTTTTAAAAAATAGGAGTCAGATTTCTGTAAAGCTTTGTATGCCAAAAGATATTGATTATATTCAAAAAGTGTTTTTGCCTCCACTAAATATTTATCTGACTGTTTAAGATTATAGGTAAATTGCCCAAAATTCCCAAAATACCAGAACTTGAGTGCTTTCTCCAAAAGAAGACGGGGATTATACATAAAACTTCCAGGCATTGAAGATGGATAGGGTAAAACGTATGATGAACTAGCAAAAGCTGATGAGGTGAAAATTAAAAAAAGAACCAATATGCAAAGAGTTACACCAAGCCTTTTTTTCATTGCGAATTTTTCTTTTGCCATTTCCATGCAGTTTCAACGATAGTTTTCAGATCCGAATATTTAGCGACAAACCCCAGTTCCTTATTTATTCTGTTGGCACCGGCAACTAAAATTTCTGCGTCACCTGGCCTTCTTTCCTTTTCGATAACCTTAAAATCTATTCCGCTTATTTTTTTTACCATTTCTATAACTTGCCTATTGGACACTCCTATTCCGGTTCCAACGTTATAGAAAAATCCTCCATTTTCTTTTTCTAATTTTGAAAGGGCCAGAATATGAGCCTGTACTAAATCCAACACATGTATATAATCCCTAATACACGTCCCATCGGGAGTACTGTAGTCTGTGCCATATAGAAAAAATTCTCCGTTTGTCAACGCGGCTTTCATTGCAAGGGGAATAATATGGGTTTCAGGAATGTGATCCTCTCCCATTGATCCGTCTGCCGACCCGCCTGCCGCATTAAAATAACGAAGACTTACAAAATTCAAATCATGGGTTTTTTTATACGATTCTAAAAGTTTTTCTACTCTCAACTTACTTTCTCCATAGGGATTTTTTGGATTTTTAGGATGGTCTTCTGGTATAGGAATTTTTATTGGATCTCCATATACCCCCGCCGTTGAGGAGAATATAATTTTATTAACGTTATATTTGAGCATGCATTCCATTAAGTTAGTAGATCCGGCAACATTGGTTTGGAAATATAGCTGCGGATTTTTAACCGATTCCTCCATTGAGATTAAACCTGCAAAATGAATTACTCCGTCGAATTTATTTTTTAAGAAAAGATTATTCATCAAGTTAGGATCTAAAATATCACCTTCAACAAACTTAGCTTTCTGATCAATGGCTTCTCTATGCCCTCTTTCTAAATTATCTAGGACAGTGACGTCATCCCCTCTAGCAACTAAGACCTGGGTCATAAAACTTCCTATATAGCCTGCTCCCCCCGTTACTAAAATTTTCATGCTCCTTCGCTCCTTTTCAATTGACTCTCTCTGGAAAGAACTGTTTTATAATCTTTTTCTTTAATAATCATAATGCTTCGGACACATGACCCTTCCGAAATTTTAATGAAGGAGGGTCATAATGTTAAATACTTTATGTATGACACTGGAAAGCGAAGTGCGGAGAAAAGAGAAAAAACAAATCCCTGCCAACTATCCATAAAGCCTTTATGCCTAAAATAGGTTAATAAAAACCACCAAGTAGGAAGAATTATCAAGTATTTTAACGCAGTGATTGGATTATACCATTTGGTATTTGATTCTTTTAGCTGTTTGGCAATAAAAGAAGTATACCTCTGCCATCTTTTGTAATACCGAGAAAACTGCGGGTCTGCCATATGAATTAAAGGATTTTTAAGATATCCAACTTCTCCCTCGACTACTGCTTGCTCATGGACATCTTTTTGGGGAAGTCTCCCTTTTCCTTTTCTATAAAGCCTTAAAGTATAGTCAGGATATTGTCCCCCTTTCATAAGAAACCGCCCTAAAAACCAATTCTTCCTTGGTATCCAATATCCATTCTTTTTCGTTTCAGAAGTTGCTGATTTTATTTCCGACGATAATTTTTTTGAGACCCTCTCATCTGCATCTAGTTGTAATATCCAATCTTTAGCTGCTAAGTCAATTGCCTTCTGTTTATTAATATGAAAGTTCTGAAGGTTTTTTGTAATGACAACTTTTGCTTTATATTTTCTTGCTACTTGAACAGTGTTATCCGTTGAGGTTCCATCAACTATTACAATTTCATCCGCAAGGTCTTTTACAGACTCTAGACAATCTGGCAAATTTTTTTCCTCATTATAGGTTGTTAGAACTACTGAAATCGTCGCCATAATTTAATGCTCCACACATTATAAACTAAAATGGCAATAAGAGATGCAACACTTATAAAATCAGATAACAACCTAAGCTTTGTTTCCTTATAGAAAGCTTCAACTATAT
>OBEQ011108779.1_pt1 | contig 12170 bp, 12 predicted proteins | sample 1670901 | NCBI WGS metagenome assembly OBEQ01 (sample SAMEA104232315, study PRJEB22302) | groundwater metagenome | biome: forest; feature: aquifer; material: groundwater | place: USA | collected 2011-08-07 | depth 5.4 m | reverse complement strand
TTCCCTTAACTTTTCTGTTTTGCCGTGCGGGCCCTTGGCCGCCCGCGGATCCTGGGGGTCGGCGCGGGCCTCACGAAAAGCTCGCATAAGGAATGTAACGGATGGTAAAAACCCATGGTTAACAGGTTAATACCCAGCCAAAATCTAGCTGCGGAATGCTGTGGTTTATTTTTACGATTGACTAACCTGGCGTTAGCATTTCGCTAACCGTGACGGCGCGCGCCTTCGAGCGGCAGGTAAAGCCGGTTGCTCTACAGCCGGAACGCTGGGTTTCGCGGCGACTGCACGATCTCGAACGGCGGTGCCGCGGATTGATCGGCGCCGCGAGCCAGTTTCGAACCGGGTTTGCACAAAAACGAATTGTTAGCGACGCTACCGATTCAAATTCACTTGATCGCGCTTTATAGCGTGCGGCTAACCGCCAGCGGCTGGCTAGTCTTATTACTCGGCGCGCTGGTGCGGCCGGACGCGCCGTAGGTCGAGGGCGCCTGCTTGCGGGCGAGTTCGCCGGACACCCCACGGATGATGCCCTCGGAGACGGCATGCACCGTCGCCAGCACCGTCAGATTGGTTTGTAGCAGGGCGCGAAAGGCGTCATGCCGGGCGCGCAAGCGCTCAAGCGCCTCGGGCAGGCTCTCGGCGATAATATCTTTCGCTGCCTTCACCCGCTCGCTTTCCGCCGCATAGGCGCGGGCGAGCTCGACTTTGGCTTCATCAAGTTCGACGGCGTCACGCAACCGACCGGCCCGCAGGCGCACGGTCTCTTGTTCGACGGTATCGGTCAGCCGGTCCATGATGGTGTTCAGGTTGGCGATTGCATGCTCGGCCTCGCCGACACTGGCGATGCGGGCACGAGAATTTGAGGTTTTATTCATCGACGACCTTCTTGTTGGGCGAGCAGGGCGCTGTACACCTGGTCGGCGATGCCGATCCCGCCGGCCTTGGCGAATGACTTGGCGTATTCGTCAGTCAGAAACGAACGCCAGACGCCGGTGGCGCCATTGCCGCCGAATGGGCCTTCGCCTTGCAGGCCGGTGAACATCTGCTGGAACATGCTGTTGAGGAACACTGCTTCGAAATCCTGCGAGGCCGCCTTGGCTTTTGCCTTGCCGGCGGCATTGAGTTTGCCGGCGGCGGGTGTATTGGCGTTGAGCAGATCGAGTGCGCTGATGCCGGGCACGGGCAGGGTTGTTGCCGGTGACACCGCGGCCGATGCGATGCTTGCCATCACATCACCTCGATATCGGCTTGGATGGCGCCGGCGGCCTTGATCGCCTGCAGGATCGCGATCAGATCGCGCGGACCGATGCCGAGCGAATTGAGCCCGTCGACCAATTGCTGTAGCGACACGCCGTCCTTAACCAGCGCCAGCTTCTTGCCTTCTTCCTGTACGCCGATGCGGGTGCGCGGTACGACCACCGTCTGGGCGCCACGCGGCGCAAAGGCGCCAGGCTGGCTGACTTGCGGCGTTTCCGTGATGGTGACGGTCAGGTTGCCTTGCGCCACCGCGACCATCGAGACCCGCACGTCGCGGCCCATGACGATGATGCCGGAGCGCTCGTCGATGACGATCTTGGCGGCGAGGTCGGGCTCGACTTGCAGCTGTTCGATTTCGGTCAGCAGCGAGATGACGTTGCCGCGATATTGCTGCGGAATGGTAATGCCGACAGTGCCGGGATCGAGCGATTCCGCGGTCGGCACGCCGATATAATCGTTGATGGCGGTGGCAATGCGCTTGGCCGTGGTGAAATCCGGGTTACGCAACGCCATGCGCAGCTGGCTCTGGCGATTGAGATTGAATTCGATTTCGCGCTCGATCAAAGCGCCGTTGGCGATACGGCCGACGGTCGGCACGCCGCGCACGATCTTGGCGGCGTCGCCTTCAGCCTGGAAGCCGCCGATCGCCACCGAACCCTGGCCGACCGCGTAGACATTGCCATCGGCGCCGAGCAGTGGGGTGACCAGCAGCATGCCGCCCTGCAGGCTCTTTGAGTCGCCGAGCGAGGAGACGGTAACGTCGATGCGCGTGCCTTGCGTGCCGAACGCCGGCAAATTGGCGGTCACCATCACGGCGGCGACGTTGCCGGTGCGCAGCGTCTGGCCGCGGATGTTGACGCCGAGGCGTTCCAACATCGCTTGCAGCGACTGGCGCGTGAACGGAATATTGTTGAGCGTATCGCCGGTGCCGTTGAGACCAACGACCAGGCCATAGCCGATCAACTGATTTTGGCGCACGCCCTCGATGTTAGCGAGGTCCTTAATGCGTGAGGTCGCCCCGGCGTGAACCGGGACAAGCATGGCCAAGAGTGCCGCCATCAAGGCGGTCAGACACGTCCTCGTCATCACTGCTCCCCAATGTGACGGTTGACTGACAAGAACTATGCGAACGCCGTGCCAAGCCGAGCGTACCGCTTAAGACTCTGACTGCGCTTTGCTTTTCATTTTCGCGCGAGCAGGAACGAGCGCCGCGAACCCGGCAGCAAAGGCCGTAGCCGGCATATTTTGCCGGGGCATTTACCGCGGATTAACCATACCAGCGCAGGTTACGAGGTATTCGGCGACCGACACGTTTTTCGGCTGGGGTCATTCGCATGCGCATCTACGGCTCGAACGGAGCGGCAGTTAACACCGCGCCCGCTTCCGCGCGCCGCGCCGCCGGCGGCAGTTTTACCGTCAGCGAGCCGGAAACGCCGCGCAATACCGCCGGCGCCAGCACGCTGCGCTCGGTTTCCAACCTCGACGGACTGCTGGCGCTGCAAGGCATCGAGAGCCCGGCCGAACGCAAGAAGCGGGCGGTCGGCAAAGGCCGCAAGGCGCTCGATGTGCTCGATACCCTCAAGCTCGGATTGCTCGACGGCAGCATCGATCAGTCCACGCTGGCCCGCCTCAAAGTGGCGGCCGAGGGGCTGACCGAGGAAACCGGCGATGCCGGGCTCGACACAGTATTAAGTGAGATCGACCTTCGCGTCGCGGTGGAATTGGCCAAAGCCGGCATCCGCTAGCCGCGGCGGCCGCTCTGGCTGGCGTTGGCTGTTAATATAAGCCGTTGAATTTTCACATTAATCTTAGATTTCCAGCGTATATACGCGGATGTTGTCCGACGCGTGGCGGGCGTATATAAGCCTGCCGCATCGGGAGGGGACTTCGCGATCAATATAAGAAGAAGACAGGGAGTTAGTGGAATGTTGGCCAAAGTTAAGCCTTATCGGCCGTCCGATAAGGAGCCGTTCATGAACGAGCGCCAGCGCGACTATTTCCGCGCCAAACTGCTTGCCTGGCGCGAGGACATTCTTAAAGAGGCCAAGGAAACGCTCCTGCACCTGCAGGAGGAAAACCAGAATCATCCGGATCTGGCCGACCGCGCCTCATCCGAGACCGACCGTTCGATCGAACTGCGCGCGCGCGACCGCCAGCGCAAGCTGATCGCCAAGATCGACGAAGCGCTCGGCCGCATCGAGGATGGCAGCTACGGCTATTGCGAGGAGACCGGTGAGCCGATCTCGCTGCGCCGGCTGGAAGCGCGCCCGATCGCCACGCTGTCGGTGGAAGCGCAAGAACGCCACGAGCGCAGAGAGCGGGTCTATCGCGACGATTGAGTTTCTTCTTTTCCCTCCTCCGCAAGCGGGGAGGGATAAAAAACAAGCGCCGCGCTCACGAATTCGATTTTCAAATTTTCGAACAGCGGGCACGCCGCATCGCCCGCCGCTTTAGCGACCCTGGGCAGGTCGCCCTCTCATTCGCTTTTAATATTCGCCCGTCCAACAAAGGCCCGCCGAACGCCAGAGGCGGCCGGCCTACTGTGTCTTATCGTCGGTCGTTCGATCCTGCACGACGATCGTACCCGTCATGTTGGCGTGCAGCGTGCAGCGGTATTCATATGTGCCCGCTTGCGTAAAGGTGAAGGAATATTTGTCTTCGGTGTCCATCGTCTTCGAGCGAAACAGCCGCGATCCGACGGAAGCAACGGTGTGCCCGATATCGTCGTCGTTAGTCCAAGTGATGGTGGTGCCGACCGGTACGCGCACCGCCTTCGGATTGAAGGTAAAGTTGATGATTTTGACGGTAGTGGAATCGACGGCCGCCTGTTGTTGCTCTGCGCCGACGGCAATTGAATAGGCGGTCACTCCGAGCAATGCGGTCGACGACGCAACGAGGGCGCAAATGGAGAATGCCGCCCGCGTGAACGTAACGCGCGAAGATGTATCAGACCTCGACATGTACTTTACCCTTTCCGGTGCGGCATTTTCGACCCAATACAAGTGTAGTCGGATCAAGGGGCCCGCACCCTGGTCAAGAATTTTTCGACTTCGGATTTTAGGCGACTGCTGTCGCTCGCGAGCGATTTAGCGGATGCCAAGACCTCGCTGGATGCGGATCCGGTCTTGACCGCGCCTTGATTGACGTCGCGGATGATGGTTGTGACCTGCGAGGCGCCTTGCGCGGCGCGTTGAACGCTTTGGGCGATTTCTTGTGTCGCGGCGCCTTGTTCTTGGACCGCGGCCGCAATGACGAAGGTGATGTCCGAGATTGATCGGATCGTTGAGTTGACTTTCTTGATGACCGAGACCGAATCGGAAGTTGCGGTCTGCATGCAGACAATTTGATTTCGGATTTCCCCAATGGCCTGCGCGGTCTGCCCGGACAGGGCCTTGACCTCGTGCGCGACCACGGCAAAACCTTTGCCGGCTTCACCGGCGCGCGCGGCTTCAATGGTCGCATTGAGCGCCAGCAAATTGATTTGCTCGGCAATGTCGGTGATGAGCGTCACGACACTGCCAATTCGTTCGCCCGACAGGAAAAGTTCGGCGATATGGACATCGGTCTGTTCGGTTTGGGTGACCGCTTGCTGGATGATTGTGGTTGAATCTTGGGTCTGACGGCCGATTTCATTGATCGAATGACCGAGTTCGTCGGCGGCGGCCGCGACCGATTGCGCGTTTGTCGAGGCGTCGGCGGACGCGCCGGCGACCCGTTTCGACAGGTCAACGGTATTTTCCGCAGTCGCGGCCAAAGTACTGGCCGCGGTTTCGAGTTTGGCGGACGCCGATGAAACCGCGTCGACGATATTACTGATTGCGGCCTCGAAGCTGTCGGCAATTCGTTGCATTTCGGCTTTGCGGCCTGCTGCGGCTTGCTGCGCGTGCTCAGCTTGCGCGGTCCGCATACGTTCGACCTCGATCCCGTTTTTCCGGAACACCTCGACCGCCGACGCCATAATGCCGATTTCATCGGCGCGGCCAGCTCCAGGCACTGCCACATCGTATTGGCCGGCGGCGGCGGCGGTCATGTACCGCGCCAAGCTGCGGATAGGTTGGGCAATGCCGTATTGCGCGATGAATGCGGCGAGCGCGGTGCCGCCGAAAAGGCTGGCAATGATAATGATCAGAGTCAAACGGATCGTGTAGGTACTGGCTTCGGTCAGCACATTGGACCCGTTCATGATGGCGCGGTTGAGTGTCTCTCCGAGCTCAACGCTACCTTTGATCGCGTTTGCAAGTATCGGATCGACCTTCTCGGTCATAATCTCGACCGCCCTGTCGTTATTGTTACCGACCGTCTCGGCGATCAGAGGCGGGAGCGCTTGTTTGACTTGGTTCAGCTGCCGCAGAAGCGCGTCGATGCTCGGCGAGAGTCCGGCGACCTCATGCTCGATTGTCAGCCCGGAGTATCGAAAGTCAGCCCACATTTCATTGATCAGAAACTGGGTGCGCGTCATTTGCTCCTGCTCGGACTCGGCCATAAGCCGGTAGATCAGATACCGCAGCTCAACGATCTTGCGTCTGAGGCGTTCCGCCTCAATCCATGCCCTGGTGTCGTTCGCAAGGAATTTTGAATAGCCGGCGTCTATCTGGGTCATGCGGCTGGTCGCGAAATAACCGCTGCCGAGGACTACAGTTCCGATGATAGCGATTGCGCCGATGACCTTCGTTAGAACCGAAAAGCGCGCGAGTATCCACATTTTTTTCTCGAGTGTCACATCATCCGCTTATGGTGGTCCCAGGAACCCTTTTGCATTAGCGTCTTTACAAGAGCGATACTCTTCGACCGAGCGTGGCAGCGAGCACTGTGGCGCGCCTCTTGGTCGATAAAAGCGTATTCAACAATTTTAGCGCAGAATACTTAACGAGAGGCCATGGTGTGTGTCGCTATGTGTATTTGCGCGTGCCATGAGGTAAAAATCGCGGCTGGTTTGCGAGCCAAATTTCTTGCGTAAAATCAACCGGTCGTTGCCTGGCCGCCACCGGCTTGACATGTAGTGCTGTCCGATCGCCATCGCGCCATGCCGCGCGATTGCATTAGCCTCACGCGTGCGCCGACATCGTTAATTTTTTCGTCGTGAGTGGCTACTCATCGCCCGCTTTCGTTTCGCATCGAATGCTCGGTCTTGCAGCGAACGGTAACGGGATACATGAACATGATATTGCGATGGGTGAGATCGAATCCTGACTGTGTCGTGTCATCTTCGGGTATCTGAATGAGCCAAGATGGCAAATTGTATCCGGCTACCGGCAGGCATTCGGCGGCGGCCTCGGTGTGTCTGCTTGTAAGTGAGCCACGGATATTTCGATTCGCCGATTAGTCCGTCATTGTGGGCCCGCAGTCAGCAAAGTTTTCCCAGAACGTCCACGGCCTCCGGCAGGGGAGCTACCGGAGGCCGTGTCGTTGACGCCGTTTAACGCTCGCGAGACGAAAACGGCGCGGGAGCTCGTTAAGCTACGCGCGAAGTACTTTCCCGTGCATCGATCCACACTCCGCCGGTTCCCGCGCCAGCGAGAATCCAGGGTAACGATTGATGGGCTTGCGATTGCAGCCCCTGGCTCCCCGCTTTCGCGGAGACGAACGGACAGTTCAAAACGACGCATACGAACGAACTACGCTGCGGCAATGCGATACGAACTAGAACGGCAGCACCACGTCGAGCACCTGCTGGCCGTAACGCGGCTGTTGTACATCGGTGATCTGGCCGCGACCGCCATAGGCGATACGCGCTTGCGCGATCTTCGAGGAGTCGATGGTGTTGTCGCTTTCGATATCCTCCGGCCGCACCACGCCGGCGACGATCAGTTCGCGGATTTCGAAATTGACCCTGATTTCCTGCTTGCCCTCGATCACCAAATTGCCATTCGGCAGCACTTGCGTCACCACGGCGGCGACGTTGGTCTGCAACGCTTCCGAGCGGTTGACCGAACCTTTGCCGTCGAGCGAGGTGTTGGAATCGGAGGTGAAGATACGCGTCGGCACCGCCGAATTGATGACCGGCACCTTCGTTTGGCCGAAGAAATTGGTGATGCCGGAATCTTCCTTGGTGTCGCGGCTGCGTTGGGTTTCGTTGGCGATGATGGCCTTGTCGGTGATGTTGACCTTGATCGTCAGGATGTCGCCAATCACATGCGCGCGCTGGTCCTTGAAGAAGGCGCGCGAGCCGTTGCGCCACAGCGAATTCGGATTATAGGACGCCGGCTGCGCCGCCGGCATCGGCATTTGCACCGGTTTGTAGCCGGGCCGCGCGGTCGGGTTGTCGACCGCGGTCAGTGGCGGCGGCTGGCCGATATTCTTGAGCCGGTCGAAGGCGGCGCAACTGGTCAGCAGCGAGGCCGCGATCGAAGCGACAATGGAATGCCGCACGACAGTGATGATCTTCATCGACGATACTTTCACAGGTTGTTTGCGCATAACTTTGAGCCAGCACGCATGTTCAGGTTTTAGAATCTTGCGCTATTGTTTATCCGGCGCCGGCTCGATATTGGCGGCGAGCTGCGGTGAGCCGGTGCTGACGACGACGCGGCCGGGTCCGACCACGACGCCTTGCACCGTGCGCTTGGACTGTTCATTGAGCACCGAGATGACGTCGCCTTCGGCGCCGCCTTCGGTCGCCTTGCCGCGCACCGTCAGCATGATGCCCGGCACCTGATAGATCAGTGTCACCGTCTCGTTACGTTGCACCAACTCAGGTTTCATCAGTTCGGTGCTGCGCAGCAATTGCCCGGGCCGCAGCGTTGCGCGCGCGGCCAGCCCGATCGCTTGATCGCGATCGGTGATGGTGTCGCCGCCGATTTCGGTGCGCGGGCGGCGCACGATCGCCACATCCGAAGTCTTGAGCACCGCACCGCGTTCGACGGTGTGCGATACTGTCACCACGTCGCCGGTCACGATGGCGCGGCCGGACAACCGCAGCAGCCCGTGGCTGGCGGAGCCGGTCGGGATTTCAAGCGTGCTATTGAAGCGGCCGGTGCGCGCGTCGAAATCGATTTGGCTGACGCGCGGCTCGCCGGTGGCGTTGGGCTCGACATAAATGGCGCGCGGTTCGCGCTCGAAATTGACCGAGATATTGTTGAGATCGCCGAGATTAAATCGCGTCGATAGCGCGCGCGCCACGCTCTCTTCGATGGTGCCGATTGGGATCGTCCGGCTGGCCCGCGTCACCACCACTTCGCTAACGCCGCCGGTGTCGAGCCCGACCAGCGCATGGGTGCGCACCGCTTCGACCACTGCCGCAGCCGGCACCACGCCGGTCGAGCCGAGGTCGGGCGCGCGGAAGATCGGCACATTGGCGATGACGCCGGCATTTTCGACCAGATCGCCGACGCGCACGATGCCGCCGGTGATCAGTGCTTCCGATTTGAGCAAAGGCCGCGTTTGAGCGGAGCCGTCTTGGGCGGCGGCGGAAGCGCCGAACGACACAAGGGCGGCGAACACGGTGAGGGTGGCGAAGACGGTGCGGGTCATGGTCGAACCTCAGCGCAGCAAGTTGGATGTCGCCGACAGCATCTGGTCGGCCGCAGCAATGACTTTGGCGTTCATTTCATAAGCGCGTTGCGCGGCGATCAGGTCGGATATCTCGCTGACCACCTCGACATTGGCCTGTTCGAGATTGCCTTGTTGCAAATTACCGAATCCGTCGATCGCCGGCGTGCCGTTCTGCGCCGCGCCGGAGGCCGGCGTTTCAAGGTACAAGTTGTCGCCGATACCTTGCAGGCCGGCTTTGTTGACGAAGATCGACAATTCGATTTGGCCGATTCGCGTCGATGTGGTGTTGCCCGGTAGCGATACCGAGACCTGGCCTTGTGGATTGATGACGACCGATGTCGCGTTCTGCGGAATGGTAATGCCGGGCTGCACCACGTTGCCTTGTGCCGTCACCAGCCGGCCTTGCGCATCGAGTTCGAACGAGCCGTCGCGGGTATAGGAGGTGCGGCCGTCGGGTAACAAAATCTTGAAGAAGCCTTCGCCGCGGACGGCGACGTCGAAGTCTTTGCCGGTCTGCACCAGCGAGCCTTGAGTCATGAGCCTGGGCGTGCCGACGGTTTTAACGCCGGAGCCAAGCTCGATGCCGGCGGGAAGGATATTGCCCTGCGCCGAGGTCTGGGTGCCGACACGGCTGACGTGTTCGTACAACAGATCTTGAAATTCCGCGCGCTGGCGCTTGTAGCCGGTGGTGCGCATGTTGGCGATGTTGTTGGAGATGACCTGAACGTTGAGTTCCTGGGCCATCATCCCGGTCGCGGCGGTGTGTAATGCTCGCATGAATTAGTCTCCCACTACCGGCGTTCAGTTCGGCACGTCGGCGAGTTTCTCGATCGCCGTACGTTGTAAATCGGACTGCTGCGACAGCATGGTTGCGACTTGGGTATAACTGCGAGTGACCTCGATCATGCGCGTCATCTCGATGACCGCGCGTACGTTCGATTTTTCGACGGCGCCTTGAATGAAACCCGACGTCTTGTCGGCCACCACGTTCACGTCATTGGACGAGGTGAAGGTGCTCGAGCCGTCCTTCTGCAATAATTCCGGCTTGTCGAAGCCGACCACGCGCAATCTGCCGCGTTGCGATTCGGTGTTGGCGGCGTCGCCCTCACGCACGCTGATGGTGCCGTCTTTGCTGATGCTGATATCGCGATCCTTAGGCTGGAAAGTAATCGGGCCGGCATCGCCGAGCACCTGGTAGCCTTCGCTTGTCACCAGTTGACCCTGGGCGTTGATCTGCAGCGCGCCGTTACGTGTGTAGCGTTCGCCGCGCGGCGTCTGGATCGCTAGGAAGCCTTTGCCGTCGATCGCCACGTCCAACGGATTGCCGGTGCGTTCGGTTGGCCCTTGGCTTAGATCGAGCCAGGTTGCGCGATCGCGCACAAAACTCACGCGGCTGTCGCGATTGGCGAAATTGCCGTCGCGCGCTTTGTCGCCAATGAATTCCTCAAATACCGAACTGTCGGCCTTGTAGCCGGCGGTGTTGATGTTCGCGATATTGTTGGCAACCACGTCAAGTTCGCGACCGAGCGCGACCTGACGCGATAGTCCGATGAGCAGCGTATTCTGCATCGGTCATCTCCCCTTATCGGCAGCAGGCGAGCCCTCCCGAGGCCGGCCTTGCCGAAACTTCAGCACACCCAACTCTCCCAAGCTGGTGGCTGCCATGAAGTACTGCAGCCGCCGTGCCAACCTAAATAATCAAATTAAAACAATAGTTTGAGTAAAATCGCGATGCTGCCGTCAGGGCAAAAACCACCATTTTGGCGGTAATACCCGGCAAAAGATGCCGGCCCGAGGGGAACCGGAAAGCATCTGTTAACCATACCGACCTACCTTCGCATCTGAGGAGGCGCGATGAACGCGCATCCGCGGCGTTTCGCTGACGCGGCGTCGCATGCCGGCCCGGTCGGCAGTTGGGAATTGAGGTTTCTAATGGCAGCCAAGGCGAAACAAGCGGCGACCGAGCCTGATGACGAACCGGAAGAGGGCGCCGAGCAACCGGCAGCAAAATCGAAAAGTAAACTGCCTTCGAAGAAGGTGATGATGATCGCGGCCGCGGCCGGCCTGTTGGCGATCGGCGGCGGGGGCGGCGGCTATTACTTTCTTAGTCACTCCGGCCACGAACAGCCGGCGAAAATGGAGGCCAAGCCCGCCACCTTCGTCGATTTGCCGGACGTGCTGGTCAACCTGGCGAGTGCGGGCTCCGACCGGACGCAATATCTCAAGGTGAAGATTGTGCTCGAATTGCCCGATCCCACTCTGGTCAGTCAGATTCAACCGTTGATGCCGCGGGTGATGGATGCCTTCCAGACTTATCTGCGGGAATTGCGACCGACCGATCTCGACGGTTCCGCCGGCCTCTATCGACTCAAAGAGGAACTGACGCGCCGGGTGAATGTTGCCGTCGCGCCTAACAAAGTTACCGCGGTTCTGTTCAAGGAGATCGTCGTTCAGTGACGAGCTCTTTGCTGCGCCTGATGAGTTTTGCGTCATCGGTTTGTTTTAATTCAAGACGGTAAAGCTAACAGCCCATGGCGCAAAAAGACGAAATCGACCAGTCCGCATTGGCCGCCGAATGGGGCGTTGCGCTGGAAGCGGAATCCGGCGCACCTGTGCCCGAGGGTAGCCACCCCGCTGGGACCAGGGTTGACGAGGCTGCCGCGCAATGGGCGGCAATGGTGGATGATGGCGCCAATTTTCAATCCGCCAAAGGTGGCGCCGAGCGTATTCTCAATCAGGAAGAAATCGACAGCCTGCTCGGCTTTAGTCTTGCCGACGTAAAGCTCAACGACAATTCCGGCATCCGCGCCATCATCGACTCGGCGATGGTGTCCTACGAGCGCTTGCCGATGCTGGAAATCGTGTTCGACCGCCTGGTGCGGTTGATGACGACCAGCTTGCGCAATTTCACCTCGGACAACGTCGAAGTTTCGCTCGACCGCATTACCTCGGTGCGATTCGGCGATTATCTCAATTCAATTCCATTGCCGGCGATCCTGGCGGTGTTCAAGGCGGAGGAGTGGGATAATTTCGGTCTCGCCACCGTCAATTCCAGCCTGATTTATTCGATTATCGACGTGCTACTCGGCGGTCGGCGCGGACAGAGCACGGTTCGCGTCGAAGGCCGGCCTTACACCACGATTGAGACCAATCTGGTCAAGCGCATGATTGAAGTGGTGCTGTCGGACGCCGAGTTGGCATTTAAGCCGCTGTCACCGGTCAAGTTCAACATCGACCGGCTCGAGACCAATCCGCGCTTTGCCGCGATTTCACGCCCCGCCAATGCGGCGATTCTGGTGCGGCTACGCATCGACATGGAAGATCGCGGCGGCAATATCGAGCTGTTGCTGCCTTACGCGACCATCGAGCCGATCCGTGCCGTCCTGCTGCAGATGTTCATGGGCGAGAAGTTCGGCCGCGAT
>OBEQ010387616.1_pt1 | contig 12170 bp, 10 predicted proteins | sample 1670901 | NCBI WGS metagenome assembly OBEQ01 (sample SAMEA104232315, study PRJEB22302) | groundwater metagenome | biome: forest; feature: aquifer; material: groundwater | place: USA | collected 2011-08-07 | depth 5.4 m | reverse complement strand
CGAGGGCGAGGTTGACCGCGAGGAATCCGAGCAGGGCCTGGAACCACCACGACTGGTAGACGAATCGCTGGACCCCGGCGGTGCCGTAACGAGCCTCGTAGAACGTCCCCCACGCCAGCACGCCGCCGATGGCGCCGAGCAACGGGATGGCGACTGCCAGAGAACCCAACCATCGAGCGACACGCGGCATGTGGAATCCTTCGAGGAACTCGCCTAGACGGCGAGAATGTAGTCGGTCAGGTCCAGCAAACCCTGGCGGGCGTCGGAGGGAGCAAGGACCGACAGGCCTTCGCGCGCCTCGTCCACCAGCGCGCGGGCGCGGGCCAGGCACGGCGCGGCCACGTCGTGGGTCACCGCCAGCGTCTTGAGTTCCCGCGCCGCCTCACCGTTGGCTTCGGGCCGCATCAGGTCGAGCACTCGCTGCCGGGCGTCCGGACCGACCGCGTCGCGCAGGACGATGAGCGGCAGGGTGATCTGCCCCTGCGCCAGGTCGGTCCCCAGCGATTTGCCGAGGGACGCTTCCTCGCCGACGATGTCGTGGAGGTCGTCCATGATCTGGAAGGCGATGCCGAACGCCTCGCCGAAGGCGGCTAGCGCGCGGGCCGTCGCCGGGGCCGCGCCCGCCAGCAGCGCCCCGCCCTGGCAGGCCGCGGCCATCAGCGACGCCGTTTTCTCACGGAGGATCGTCAGGTAGGTGGCTTCGTCCAGCTCCGCGTTGAACTGGTGGCGGACCTGCGTCACCTCGCCGGCGCAGACCCGCTGGCTCGTGCGCGCCATCAACCGCAGCACGTCCGACGACCCCAGCCCGCTCAGCAAGCAGAACGCCTGCGCGTAGAGGTAGTCGCCGGCGAGCACCGAGAAGGTGTTCCCCCACCGGGCGTTAACCGTGGACCGGCCGCGGCGCAGACTGGCGGCGTCAATCACGTCGTCGTGGATGAGGGTCGCGGTGTGGATCAGCTCGACCGACGCCGACATCGTAATCACGCGCCGATCCACCGGCCCCGCCGCGCCGGCCACCGCCTGGGCGCTGAACAACGCCAGCGCCGGGCGCAGCCGCTTGCCGAGCATCTCCGAGACGTAGCGCGTCATCTCGCCGAGGAAGCCGTCCACGCCGCGCAGCTCCGTCCGCAGCGTCTCCTCGACGCGGACGAGATCGTCCTGGATCGGCTGGTAGATCGCGTCGAGCGGTTTCGTGGATTTAGTTGCGATCGGCATCGAACACTCGGAGGATCTCGTATTTCGTGTTCCGCTGGGCCGGCACGCGCCCGGCCCCGCGGATGAGCCGGATCGCCTCCTCGACGTCCACCCGGTAGACCATGCCGGTGGCCCCAACGACGACCTCGTCAATCAAGATCCCGCCGAAATCGTTGGCCCCGAACGTCAGGGCGAGCTGGGCCAGCTTCGGCCCCTCGGTGACCCAGCCGGCCTGGAGATTCGGGAGGTTGTCGAGCAGCAGCCGGGCGATCGCGATGACCTTGAGATACTCGCGGCCGCCCGCCGGCGGCACGTCGAGGACCGTGTGGCCGCGCTGGAAGCTCCAGGGGATGAACGCGCGGAAGCCGCCGGTCTCATCCTGGAGCGCGCGCACCCGGACGAGATGTTCGATCCGCTCCGCCGGCGTCTCGACCATGCCGTACGTCATCGTCGCCGTCGTCTTGAGCCCCGACTCGTGCGCCGCCCGATGCACCGCGAACCAGCCGGCCGCGCTCAGCTTCTTCGGGCTGACCGCCTGGCGCACCCGCTCGACGAGGATCTCCGCCCCGCCCCCCGGCATCGAGTCGAGCCCCGCCGCCTTCAGCCGCGCGAAGATTTGGTGGTAGCTCAGCCCCGACACCTGCGCCATCGTGTCAATCTCCGGCGCGGAGAAGGAGTGGAGGTGGATCTGCGGGTAACGGGCCTTGATGGTCCGGCAGAGATCCTCGTAATACTCGAGCGGCAGGGACGGGTCGAGGCCCCCCTGCAGGAGCACCTGCGTCCCGTGGATCGCCACGAGCTCCCCGACCCGCCGGAGGAGCTCTTCCATCGGCAGGCGGTAGACGTCGGGGTGGCCCGGCTTGCGATAGAACGCGCAGAAGGAGCAGTCGGCGGTGCAGGCGTTCGTGTAGTTGATGTTGCGGTCCACGACGAAGGTGCCGAGGTTGCCCGGATGGAGCGTGCAGCGGCGCGTATCGGCCGCCTGCCCCAGCGCGTAGAGCGGGGCCTCCTCCCACAGCTGCAATCCTTCGTCGGCGCTCAGCCGCTCACCGGCGCGCGCCTTCTCCAGCAACGACTCCACCGCCGTCGTCATCGTCAGCATGCCACCCTCGCCGGCAGCAGTCCCAACGTCTGGGCCGCGTCCGCGTAGCGTTGGAGCCCGGTCTGCGCCGCGTCGTCCAAGTCGTAGCGGATGCCGCGGAAGTAGTCGCGCACCACCGGCTCGGGGAATCCGGTGCGGGCCGCCGCCGCGCGCGCCACCTCGTCGAGGTGCGCCTGCCCCCACGCCTTGGAAGCCGCCAGCGCCTGCCGCAGCGCCTGGACCTGGTCCGGCGATGCGGCGGTGACGGCGCGCCGCACGGCCCAGACGGCGTAGACCATCGGCAGGCCGGTCCACTGGCGCCAGAGCGCCCCCAAATCCCACGTGAAGTAATCATCGCGCGCGACCGGCAGGGCCCGCAGGGCCTCGTCGCCGATCAGCAACGCCGCCGGGAACTCCCGCAGCACCGCCGGGAACGGCAACTCGGCCGTCACGTAGCGGGCCTGGAGGCCGTGCGCCTGCTCGAGCAGGATCCGCAGCAGCGCCGGCGTCGTCGCTCCCTGCGCCGTGACGGCGATCGTCTGCCCCGCCAGCGCCAGCAGCGGCACCCGGCTGACCAGGAGCACGCTGTTGACGCCGCTGTCGGAGCCGATCGCCAACTCGGGCAACAACTGCCACTCGTCGCGGTGGCGCAGGTAGGCCATCGCGGACACCGCGCTGGCATCGAGCGTCCCGGCGGCGAGCTGGGCGTTGAGGGCCGCCGGCGTCCCGCGCACCAGCGTCACCGGCGCCGGCACGAGCCCCGCGGCCAGCGCGTAGGTCGCCGGCCACGAGTTTAGGAACTCGATATCGCCGAGACGCAGGTTAGGCGGCAACGAGCTGGCCCTCTCGATACAGCGAGTCCACCTCGACGGCGGCGCGGCCGGCGTGTTGGATCATCGCCATCAGCTCGTCGCGCGTCGGCCGGTCGTCGTGGACGGCCCCCGCGGCGTGCACGATCCGTTCCTCGAGATTCGTGCTGCCGACGTCGTCCACGCCGAAGTCGAGCGCCACCTGCAGGAGCTTCGTCCCCACGTAGGTCCAGAGGAGTTTGATGTGCGGCACGTTGTCGAGCAACAGGCGCGAGACGGCGTACACCCGCAGGTCGTCGTAGCCGGTCGTCGGCTTGAGAGACGGCATCGCGGTGTTCTCGGCGTGGAAGCTCAGCGGCACGAACGCCAGGAACCCGCCGGTCCGGTCCTGCACCTCGCGGATCCTGAGCATGTGCTCGACCCGCTCCTCGAGCGTCTCGACGTGCCCGTAGAGCATCGTCGCGTTGCTCGGGACGCCGAGGCGGTGCCCTGCTTCGTGCACGTCGAGCCAGCGCTGGGCCGAGATCTTCCCCTGGCAGACGATGTCGCGCACCCGGTCCACCAAGATTTCCGCGCCGCCGCCCGGCTGGCAGTCGAGCCCGGCCGCCTGCAACCGCGCGTAGACCTCCTCCAACGGCAGGCGGAACTTCTTCGCGAAGAAGTCCAGCTCGACAGCGGTGAACGCCTTGATCGTCGCCCACGGGACGAGCCGCCGCAGCGCGCGGAACAGGTTCTCGTAGTACTCGAACGGCAGGCGCGGGTTGAGCCCGCCGGTGATGTGGAACTCGCGGACGCCGAGCCGGCCGGCTTGCTCCGCCTGCTGGGCTAGCTCTTCGACCGTGAAGGTGTAGGCCTCCGCGTGGTCGAGCGGCCGGTAGAACGCGCACAGCGCACAGGAGAGGACGCACGCGTTGGAATAATTGACGTGGAGGGTGTGGGTGTAGAACGTCTTGTCGCCGTGGAGCCGCTCGCGGACGACGTTGGCCAAGGCCCCCAGCCCGCACAGGTCGTCGGTCTGGAAGAGGGCCAGGCCGTCCTCTCGGGTCAGCCGCTCCCCGGCGTGGACCTTCTCGACAATGTTAGAGGCGATCATCGAGCGGAATCTCTTGCGGCTGGCCCCATCGGCGGATCATCGGATGGTCAATGCCCATCTGGTCGAGGACGCGGGCGACAACGGTGTCCACCAGCTCCTCGACGGTGGTCGGGCGGTGGTAGAACGCCGGCATCGCCGGGATGATGGTCGCGCCAAGGTTCGCCAGCGCCAGGAGATTCTGGAGATGCCCGGCGTGCAGGGGGGTCTCGCGCGGGACGATGATGAGGCGGCGGCGCTCTTTCAAGGTGACGTCGGCGGCGCGGTGGATCAGATTCTGCGACAGCCCGTGGGCGATGGCGGCGGCGGTCCCCATCGAGCAGGGGGCGATCACCATGCCGGCAGTCGGGACCGAGCCGCTGGCGATCGGCGCGGCGAGGTTGGTCACCGGCTCCTGGTGCCAGCCGCGCGCGCCGACGAGGTCGGCGAGCCGGTCGGTGCCCAACTCCACCTTGAGGACCAGTCGGCCGGCGTCGCTGACGAGGACGATCGGCTCCGTGCCCTGCTCGATCAACCCCTGCAGGAGCCGGATGCCGTAGACACTACCGGAGGCGCCGGTGATCGCTAGAATGGGCGAGGCCATGGAGATACGCAGTCCAGGACGGTAGTCACGAGTAGGAGCGCGCTCACCCAGCCGTTGACGACGAAGAAGGCCTGATTGACCCGCCGCACATCGTTGGGAGAGACGAGCCGATGCTCGTAGTGCAAGAGGGCCGCCACGACCACCCAGCCCACCCAGAAGCAGACCGACCGGTGGGTGACGACTCCGAAGACGCCAAGGGCGACGACCATGCCGGCGTGACAACACCGCGCCGCGCGCAGGGCCGGAATCATCCCAAAGCGTTGCGGCACCGAGTATAACCGATGGGCGCGATCGAAGTCAATATCCAGGGTGCTGTAGAGGATATCGAAGCCGGCGACCCAGAGCATCACCGCGGCCAGCAGCCAGAGCGGGCGCGGGTCCCAGACGCCGGTCACCGCCAGCCAGCCGCCGAGCGGGGCCATCCCCAGCACGAGGCCGAGGCCGACGTGGCAGAGCCAGGTAAACCGCTTCAGGAACGGATAGAGGGTCAGCAAGGCGAGGGCGATCGGGGTCAACCGCAGGCAAAGGGGGTTCAGGCGGGCAGCACTATAGAGGAAGAGGGCCGTGGCAGCCAGCGCCAGCATGAAAAGGACCGGCGGCGTCACCCGCCCCTGCGCGGTCGGCCACGCCGCGGTGCGGGGGTTCAGCCGATCGAACGGGAGGTCGAGGAGGCGGTTCCAGGCCATCCCGGCCGTGCGCGCCCCCACCATCGCCAGCGTCACCCACCCCAGCCAGCGCCACCCAGGAAATCCCCCGGCCGCCACCCATCCGCCGAGATAGGCGAACGGCAGGGCGAAGATCGTGTGCTGGAGTTTCAGCGCCTCGGCGACGTCGCGGATTCGCATTTAGGCGGCAGCCATCCCCTGCTTCGGGGGTGCGGCGCGCGGGGACGGCCTCGATGGCCCCAGCGGGGCCATCGGGCCTACCGCTCGGCCTCGCTCGTCCCTCGCTACGCTCGGGACACCGTGCCCGCTCGGCCTCCGCGAGTCCCCGCGGCGCCGCACCCCACTCACGGGGACCCCTGGCTGCCGCCACGTCCTTCTTCGCATGCGACTACTATACCGTGGTCGGATCGGGGGGACAACTGTACGGGTCGTTGCCGAGTTGATGGGGATGGTTACGTGGCTTGCTCGAACTAGACGACAGGCTCAGGCGGCGTGTTCACACACGACGTGCCCATCGTGCCCGGTGGCACGCAGGGCTATGGCTAATGAGACCGGAAGATCGGCGTCTACCAGCAGTCTCACGGACGCGCGCTGGGCGGCGGGGGCGTCAGCTCTTCTTCGTTCGCGAGGAGGGCCGCGTAATTCATGCAAGCACGGATATCCTCATCCGTCACGGGAGGATACTCTCGGCACACGTCGGCGGCCGTCATCCCGGTCGCGAGCGCTTCCAGGACGACGTATACGGGGGTTCTGGTCCCACGGATGCACGGCTTGCCGTGTTGAACGTGCTGGTCTACGGCGATGCGTTCCAACAACTTAGAGAGTTGAACCACGATACCCTCCTATGCGTACGGTCGGGGGAAGTATACCCCTGCCTGTAGCGGCCCGTCAATCGTCGAGGATCAGCCAGTGTTACAGATACCGCTCCACCGCAGCGGCCAGCCGCTCGGCCTCAAGCTGTTGGTTCTGGGTCAGTCGCTCAACACCCAGTAAGTGACGATACAGCTCCCGCCATAACAGCGTCGCATCCACAGAGCCCGTCAGGTGGCGGACTGAGAGCCCGGCGGTCGCTTCAACGGCCTGTTGTAGTTGCTGGAATTCAGCGCCGGTGCCGCGCATCTGGAGCTGTTCCACCGCGGTATACACATCACCTTCTAAGATGTCCGCAATCCCGTCCACATGATCCACCGCAACGATTCCTCGATCTTCCAAGTTCTGTGCAGATCCTGCGCGATCGGCCCAAACGATCAGCGGCAGGAACACGCGGGATGAGATTTGATCGTTGAGCAGAAGTTGTCGCATGGATTCGGTCATGGCGGACGGACCGAGGACCAGCGCCGTGCGAAGCAAGAATTGGTGCCCCTCGACCAACGCCGCCCACCGCGCCATCGTCGCCTGCATCTCCTCCCGCGTCATCGGCCGCTCCTCCAGGCCGGCGGCAGCGGGCCGGGCAACATCGTCGGAAGCGGGGGCGGCCGGCCTGGAGAAGAGCGGCTCGATCATGGTTCGGTGGAACGCTTGGACGAAGGTGCGCATCGCCGTCCGGTTGGCCCAGATGTGGTCCAGCCGTTGGTGATGGAACCATGCGCCGCCCGCAGCGCCGTGCCGATCGGCCACGTCCAGATGGGGCGTTCGGCCGGTGGCGATCGTATCGCATCCGAGCCGGAGGGTGCCGAGTTCGCGTCCTCTTTCCCTGAGGGTGAGGGTCACTTTCGGGGGCTTCTCGCGGGTCACGACGTCCGCCGTATAGTCGTGCCCCTGGCCGTCCCGAAACCAGACGGTGACGCCGCGCGTGAACGCATCGCTGTGGGGACCCATGACGCGGACGGTGTGCGTGACGACCAACCGCTCCAGCAGCGCGCTCACGGCTTCCAAGAACACGCGGCGCTGGCTCGCCAGCCACGGGGGAGGGGCGTCGTGCTCGCGCCGCGCCATGGCGCCGTGGAACAACGCGATCAGCGACTCGGCGGCCTCAGGCCCCTGCAGGAGGGGCGGCGTAGCCTGCAGCCATGCGTCGGTGGCGGCTCGCAGGCCGTCGAGCCACGCGTCCGCGCCGGTCATCGGCCGCTCCTCCAGGCCGGCCGGGAGCGTGTCGAAGATCCCCTGCACGAACTGCCGCATCTGGGTTCGGGTCTGCCAGACACGGCCCACGGACCAACCGTGAAGCCACGGGTGATGGTCCCCCTCCGAATCGCCGATGTCGAGATGCCGGATCTTGGGTTTGTAATAGCGATCCATGCCCAGCCGCACCGTGCTCAGGACGCGCCGCGTGTCCAGGTTCGCGATCGTCACGGTCAACAAGGGGCTGCCGCCGACGTCGCCGTAGAGGTGGACGAGGTACGGCGTGCCGCCCACGGTGAGCTCCACGTCGGCCGAACGATCCCCATTTTCACGGGGATACGCGTGCAGGCGGAGATCCGGGAATCGCTCCGGATGCGCGAGCTGGCCCACGAATGCGCTGAAGACCTTGAGGCATTCCTGGCGGAACGGCCGGCGGGCCGGCGGGGGTGTTTTCCCCGCATGGATCATGGCTTGGCGGAAACGATCTATGAAGACGGCCCCTGCCGCTTCGTCCGCGAGCCATCCCCGCGCCTGCCATACTTTCGTCGCCGCCATCAACCCTTCCAGCCACGGCTCTTCCTCTAGGCCGGCGGCGACGTGTTGGTCATACAGGGTTTGAAGACCTTGGAGAAGCTCTTGTTGGGAGTCGTCTCGGCGAACAACGGCGGGGAGGGATTCCCGCACCCCATCAGCGCGGAGCGAAAACGACTGCAACGCCCACACGGCCTCGTCCAAACGCTTCAGGAGCCGCCGTCGCGCCTGGCGCAACACGGCCTGCACGGCGGGATCACGACTAACCCAGACCATCCCGAGCACTTCCGTACGCCAGCGGCCGAGCTGTGACGAGACGGGGCGACGGACATTCCAATGCTCCAGGGGTGATAGGGCCGGGCGCAATCGCGTGACAGGGATGTTGAATCGGGTGTGCAACTCGTTCGCCGTTTTTGCCATCTCGGTCACCCATGCTCCGAGTAGTGGGGTGACCGATGACCGGTCATCCGGTCTCGCCGGGTCCCACAAGCGACCATTGACGTTCAGATGGACCCAGAGCGCATTCAGGCCGTCGTTCGCAACGATCGGTCCTTCCAGCGCGAACCCCTCGGCCGCCGCCGCCCGCTCCAGCAACTCCCACAGGAAGAGTTGCGTGTCTATGCTGTGCGAGGGCAGCGTTTGGAACTCCAAGTAGTTGTCGGTCTCACCGGGATCGTGCTCCCACTTAGTAGCCACGCGCAAACGGTCGGCCGCATCCAGGTTCTCCGGCACGCGCATGAACAATTCGAGGAGCTGTTGGATCGCCTCGGCATCAGCGTGGCGCTCCGGGATTTCCGAGTGGATTTCCAGCGCGATCCGGTGGTGCCGACCACGGCGCCGACGGGCTGCCTGCTCCCAGCGAGCCAAATCGGCCAGCGCGCGCTTCAGCTCGGCCTCGGACATCCGCCCGACGCGGAAGAGATAGCCGGCCGCCAACGCCGCCTGCTGGCTGCCGGGCGAGGGGAGGCGACGATATCGGGCGAGGGACTCCGGAGGCAGCAGATACGCCATCGAGTGCAGCGTGCGGGCCGCCGTGATACGGCTTTGGAGGGATGCCCGCTCCTCGTGATCGCGAAGATGCTGGACGGTCGGGGCCAACGCCTCGGTGAGCGCCGCCCGCCGGCGGGGGTTTGGGATTGAGCGTGCCGCCGCCACATTGGCAATCGTGTCCACGTCCCAGAGCTGTATGACAGTGCCGTCCGGGCGGGCGGCTAACGATGCCAAGAGTTTCCCATCGGTACTGAACGTCAACCAATGAACCTCGTGAACGTCCTCCGTAAGGAGGAGGTGTGCGGTCGCCGTCGAATGCCGAAGCTCAATGCCGGAGCTCCGCGACCGTGTCATGCTCGCGCGCAACGCGCCATGGGCAGCCGCCGGCGGGTCGCGGGCATCGGGGGATTCAAATGAAACGGGGCGGCCGTCCACGACGAGCGTGAACGTCTTCTGGTTGGCGCTCAACTCTTCTGACGGATAGGGCACGGTCCGCGCCACCGTCCACCGCAGGGGCTCCTGTCCTTCTTCCAGGCCGGATTGCGGCGACGGCAACGCGGCCTTCAGTTCCTCCAGGCCGGTGTTCTCCTGGCCGACGCGGAGGGCGAGCGCGGGCATGGGGGCGCCCACGAGCAGGGCGGCGCAGAGCCCGGCGGCAAGCCAGCGTGTGAGCGATACGGGGAATCGTCTGGTCATGATAAGAACAGTATACCTGATCCGTCGAGGAAACAGAAGGTCTGTATCTAGATTTATTTACTTTAACTCAGACGGGAGGCCATACTCGGTCCAGCGGCGGGTGACGAGGGCTTGGATCTCGGGGGTCATCACGATCGGAGCTGGCCACGGGCGGGGGTGGCCTTCTTCCTTGAGCTTCCGCGTGGCATCCACTCCCATCTTCGAGCCGTAGTTCCACTCGGGGGAGGCGTGATTGAGCGTGTCCACCGGGCCCTGCACGAAGAAGCAGTCCCGCTGGGGATCAATGTTCATGAACGCCAGCCACGCCACCTGGCTCAGATTGTGCACGTCCACGTCGGCGTCCACGACGAGAATCACTTTCGTGAACATGAGCTGGCCCAGCCCCCAGAGGGCGTGCGCCGCCTTCCGCGCCTGGCCGGGGTACGACTTCCTGATCGAGACGATCACGGCGTTGTTGAAAATCCCCTCCGCCGGGAAATTCATGTCCACGAGCTCGGGGACCATCTTCCGCACGAGCGGCAGGAAGATCCGCTCGGTCGCCTTTCCCAGCCAGAGGTCCTCCATCGGCGGGACGCCGACGATCGTCGTCGGGTAGATCGGGTCGCGGCGGTGGGTGATCGCCGTCACGTGGAGCACCGGGTATGGCTCCGGCAGGGAGTAGTAGCCGGTGTGGTCGCCGAACGGTCCCTCCTCGCGGCGCGGGCCGACCTCGACGTAGCCCTCGATGATGATCTCCGCGTGGGCCGGCACCTCGAGATCCACCGTCTTGGCCTTCACCAGCTCGACCGGCTGCTTGCGCAGGAAGCCGGCGAACAAATACTCGTCAATCCCCTCCGGCAGGGGGGCGCTCGCCGCGTAGATGGTCGCTGGGTCGCCGCCGAGGGCAATCGCCACCGGCATCCGCTCCCCCTTGGCGTACCCCTTCCAATGCTCGGCCCCGTCCTTGTGCGGCTGCCAGTGCATCCCGAGTGTCCGCTCGTCGAACATCTGGAGCCGGTAGAGCCCGACGTTGCGGCGGCCGGTCTGCTTGTTCCGGGTAATCGTGGCACCGAGCGTGATGAAGCGTCCCGCGTCCTGCGGCCAGCACTGGAGGATCGGCAGGGCCGCCAGCGACGGGCCTGTCCCGAGTGAAGTGGGGATCACCACCTCCTGGCAGGGGACGCGCGAAACCGCCTTCGGCGTGAATTGGGCCAGCTCGGCGATCCTCGGCAGGCGGGCCAGCTTCTCGAGGAAGCCCGACGGCGTCGGGATCTCCAGGAGGTCGTCAATCCGCCGGGCGATGTCGTCCAGCCACGCCACGCCGAGGCACGGGCAGATCCGCAACAGCAACGCGTACACGCTCGCGGCGTTGATGAAGGAGTGCGGCGCGGAGGCGAAAATCTGCGGCACCGCTGCCGACGACCGGGCCGTCCTGCGCCGCTTGCTCGAGTCCGCGCGGAGCGGCGCCGACCTGGTCCTCACTACCGGCGGCGCATCGGTGGGCGAGCGCGACCTGGTGAAATCGGTGCTCGAGGAGCTGGGCGCGGAGTTTCGTTTTCGCGGCGTCGCGATGCGGCCGGGCAAGCCCATCGGTTTCGCGCTTTGGCAGGGCACGCCGGTGTGCGTGCTGCCCGGCAACCCGGCCGCAGCCTTTGTCGGCTTCTACGAGTTTGGGCGGCCCGCGCTGCTGCGGCTGGCGGGCCGGCGCGCGACGTCCCTGCCGGTGGTGCGCGCGCGGCTGCGCGGGCGCGTCAAGTCCAAGCCGGGCCACTGCTATGTGATCCTTGCACAGTTCGCGGTCGCCGCAGATGGCTTCGAGGTCACGCCGCTGCCCAACCAGTGTTCAGTGCTGGTGCGCTCTTCGGCCGAGGCCAACGCGCTCATCCTGCTCCCCGAAGGGCCGGTTGCTTTCGAGCCGGGCGAGACGGTCGAAGTGCAGGTGCTGGATTGGGACCGCGCCCTCGAGGCGCCTGTGCCGGTTTTCGCGCGCCACGGCGCGGCCACCTGCGTTTGATTCCCAAACGCGGCGACCGGCAGGCGGCTTGCAATCCACCCACAATGCGGGCAAAGTTCTGGCGGGTTGAACGTCGGCCCGGCGCGGCGGAGGGGCTCGCGCGCCGCCGCGGCGCCAATCGGAGGGGGAGATGGAGCGGTATGACCTGGTCGTGATTGGATCGGGCCCGGCGGGAGAAAAGGGCGCGGCGCAAGCCGCGTATTTCGGGAAGCGCGTGGCGCTCGTCGAGCGCGGCTCCGTGCTCGGCGGCGCGTGCATCAACACCGGCACGGTCCCCAGCAAGACACTGCGCGAATCGGCGCTCTATTTTTCCGGGCTGCGCCAGCGCGGGCTCTACGGGATTGACTACTCCCTTCGCGAAGGCCTCACGGTCAAGGATTTCATGCACCACAAGGACGTGGTGGTGGACCTCGAGCGGGAAAAAATCGCGCGCAATCTGGATGCACATCGCGTGGACCTGCTGCGCGGCGTGGGCGG
>OBEQ012799888.1_pt1 | contig 12172 bp, 8 predicted proteins | sample 1670901 | NCBI WGS metagenome assembly OBEQ01 (sample SAMEA104232315, study PRJEB22302) | groundwater metagenome | biome: forest; feature: aquifer; material: groundwater | place: USA | collected 2011-08-07 | depth 5.4 m | reverse complement strand
CGCCCCTACGTCTATGTTTGCGGCAAAGGGCGCAGCCTTTCGGCTGGCTCAAGGCCCTGAGTTAATCGAACGGGCAAGACTGCGCCCCTACGTTTATCGAACAGCCAAATGCTCCAGCTATTTGGCCGGCGTCGGGCTGGTGTAGATGTCCGTCCCCTTGGCGCTGCGGTAGCCGGGCAGGTCGTCGCGGCTCATGCCGACTGCCTGGACCGCGCGGGGATCGAAGACCTCCTCGGGGGAGGCGCCGTCGGCGCTGACCGTCTTGGCCGTGATGAAGATGAGCAGGTTGGTGGAAATATCGTTCACGCTCTTCGACGAGAAGAGGCGGCCGAGGAGCGGGATGTCGCCGAGGACCGGCACTTTGCTGCCGCCGTGGTCCTTCGAGGTGGTGATGAGGCCGCCTATGCCCATCGTGAAGCCGTCCTGCAAGGATACCTGAGTCTTCACTTTGCGGGTGGCTATGATTGGGATCTGCGCGCCGCCGGCGCCGCCGAAGGAAGTGGCGCCGTTGCGCTGGCTGACCTCGGGCTCGATCGTCATCTTGACCACGCCGCGGGCGTTGACCTGGGGCGTGACCTTGAGGATGACGCCGATGGGCTTGTAGGTGAAACCCGCGACCTCGAACGTGCCGCGCTCGCTGTTGTAGTTGTAGCTCGGCACCGGGAATTCCTCGCCGATGTTCAGCGTGGCCTCGGTGTTGTTCAGCGTGACGATCGTGGGATTGGAAACGATCTTCGTGTTGCTCTGCTGCTTCAGCGCCGAGACGATGACATTGAAGTCGGAGGCCGAGAAAACCGCGGTGGCCAGGCGGTTAGTGCTGCCGGTGTTGGTGAGGCCGACCAGGGATTGGACTGCGTTACTGACCGAGTTGGTCACGGTGTTGGCGATGGCGTCAGTAATGGAGGTTGAGGTGGAACCAGTGGTGCCACTGCTCGTGCTGCTGTTTGTGCCAGAGTTGGAACTGGAGCCAGTTGCTGTTGAGTTGGTCACCGGGGAGGTGAAGCTCGCCGGGGTGGCGGGCGTTGTCCCAGCTGCAGGAATTGCCGGAGTGAAGCTTGTCACTGAAAGATCACCAGGCACGGTCGCCGGAAGATTCGTGATATTTCCCGAAGGCAGATTGAGTGTTGCGCTGCCAAACGAACCGTTGTTCAGGTCCAGGTTGGTGGGATTGACGCTGTAACCGACCGTGGTGCTCGAAGAGTTGGTGCTGGTCGTGCCACCGGTTGTTCCATTCGATGTGCTGTTCGTCGTGCCATTGGCGCTCGTATTACTGGTGCCGGTATTGTTCGATCCGGTGGCGCCGCTGCCGGCGGTGTCGGTAACGTTGATGCCGTTGGTGGAAGTCTGGCCACGTCCGCGATTCCAAGTCTGTGTCATGCCGCCGACGCCAAACTGCATGCCCTGCAGGGAGGCCCAGTTGACGCCGATGTTGCGGATGTCGCGGTCGGTGACTTCGACGAACTTGGACTCGATCATCACCTGGTCGGTGGCCTTGTCGAGCTGCTCGATGATCGAGCGGATGCGGCCCATGCGGGAGGGACGCTCGGTGATGACCAGCGCGTTGCTGCGGGCGTCGATGACGATCTTGCCGCCGGAGGCGGCGTCGATCAGGCCGTCGATGGTGGGCTTGATGTCGATGGCCTTCGCGTTGTTGAGGATGAACACCTCGGTCGAACCGGGCTCCTGCTGGAGAAGCTCGTTACTCACTATCTTGATGATGTTGCCCTCCTCAATGTAGGTGTAGCCCACCGGCGAAAGGACGACCTGGAAGATCTGGCGCCAGGTGACGTCGCGGAGCTTGATCGAGGTCTTGCCGGTGAGGGTCTCGGGCACGACCAGGTTCAGTTCGAACAGATCGGCGACGTTGCGCAGGATGGTCTTGATATCCTCGTCGGGGAAATCGACCGAGAGGGTGTCCTTGTCCCGCGTCACGGGAGCGGCCACCGGAGCGGCGCCCTGGACCGTGACTTCCGCCACCGCCGGGACGGTCGGGGTCTCGGCCGGGGTGTCGGTTTGTGCCAGGGCGGGCAGGCTGAGTGCCGAGGCGATGAGAGCGGTGAGGAGGGTGCGTGTGCTCATAGTTCGGTTCCTTATTTGATGGGCCGGGTAAACTCTTCGCGGTTCAGACGGAGCGTAAAATTGGGTGCGTTGATCGAAGCGATTTCTACGGTGTATTCCGCGCCTTCAAAGTTAATTGTCACAAAGCCGCCGGCTTTGACCCGCTTTTGACCGAAAAGCAGGTGCGGTTGGCCGCCCATGACGAAGGATCCGCTGGGCTTGAGGCCGGCGGCAATCGCCTGCAACAGATCGTGCGCCGAGCGCGGACCGGTGGTCACCGCGGGCGTCTTGGCTTGGCCATCGCCGGCCGCAACCGCGGGTCCGGGAGTGCGAGCGGCGACACCCACCAGTTCGTTGAAGGCCTCGGAGTGGAAGGGGTCGGCGGCCGGCGGCTTGGCTTCGCGCGGCGCGAGCAGTTGTTTGGCCTGATCCAGGGCTTCCTGGCGCTTGGTGGGGCTCAAGACATTACTGGCTTCGGCGGCGCGGGCCGATGGCCCCGCCAAGGCGCCGGCCATTGCCAGGATCAGCCAACTCGACTTGTTGAACTCAATTTTCATGGCAGGCCAAGCAATTCAAGGTTGAGGGTCAGCGTCATGCTGTCGTCGGCGCCGCCGGATCCGGTGGCATCGCTGTTGCCCCCGCCGCTCTTGTTGAAATTGACGTTGCTGAAGTGACAGAAGCGCGAGCCCTCCTCGAGCCGGAGCAGAAAGACCATAATCTGTTTGTAGGTGCCTTGCACGGACAGGCTGTAGGGGACGCCGATGAAGAGCCTCTTGTCTCCCTTGGGCAGGTTGTTCTGGTGCACGTCGAGCAACTTCACTCCGGTCTCCGCTTCCAGCTTGTAGAAATACTGGAGATTGGCGGCCAGCTGTCCGCCGCGAATGAGCCGGTTGTCCAGCTCCTTGGCCAGCGCCTGAACCTCGGTCACCTGCTCCGGCAGGTTCTTGGAGTAATTGACGTTGGTCAGGATGCGGGCCGACTCGGCTGATTTCGCCTCATATTCGGCCTGGCTTTCCTGAATCTTGCTGCTGCGCACGTACAGCAAGGCGGCACAAACAAGGCAAAGCGCGCCACAGGCAAAGCCGATTGGCTGCTTCTTGACGGTCGCGATGAGTTCAGCGGAGGTCATGTTATTTCTTGCCCTTGCCGGTGACCTTGGCCCGCATCGAAATATCGAAGGCCAGGAAGCTCGGGTTGGCACCGCGCGACAGGTTGTTCAACACGATCGATTCAAAAACCTGCCCCAGCCGCGGATGCGCCTTGAGCATGTCGACATAGGTGGAAACCACGCCACTGGCCTGGTCGGGCGTCCCCGCCACCGAGCCCTTCAGCAGCACCGTCCAGGTGGCGGTGGCCTCGGTCACCCGCGATTCCACGAATTCGAGGACGATTTCCTTCGGCAGGCTCTCGCCCAGGACGGTGACCAGTTCGCTCGGATTGATGGCCGCCCATTGGAAATTCGCTGCCTCCGCCAGTTTCTTTTCCTCGTCGGCAAACAGCTTCGTGAGCCGGATCGCCTCCTGGCTTTGCCGCATGTTGCCATCGATCACCTTTTGGGTCGCGGCAATCTGTTCCTTCAGGTCATGCAGGTTGTATTCGCGGGCGCCCAGCCACAGGAGCAGGGATACCGCCATGACGATCGCCGCCGTGTTGACGAAGAAGGTCGTGCGCACGACCTTGGTGTCCGGCAACCGTTCAAAGTTGCGGAAGTTGGGATGCCAGACCGGCGCCACCGCCGGGTGGTCATCACTTCTTTTCGTCAGTGAGAATTTGAACGCCATCGGGGTTGAAGGAAGCGATTAGGGAGAACAGGCCGGCCCAGCGCTCGTCCGGCGGATTCGGCGAGATGCCATCGGCCAGCTTGATGTTGAGTGACTCGAGCCAGGGGACCATGTCCATTTTAAACATGGGCACGCCCAACGCACCGTTGCCGGCCATGGTCGCCCCCAGCCAGGTCAGGCTGGCCGGCAGCTGCGTGCAAAACACGCTGCCAATCGACTGCCCGGTCTGGACCTCGTAGAAGCCGATCGAGGATTGCAGCTCCTTGAGGAGTTTCTTGACCAGCGTGAGGCCCATGCTCGTGAAATCGAAAGTGTTGGAATAGAAGAGCTTTTTTGCCGACTCCTCGTCCTTCAGCCCCAGTTCCTTCTGCACAACCGGGATCATGGCGGCGATCCCACTCGGGATCGGACGGGAGACATCGACGCCTTCCGCGCTAAGAATGAAGCTCTGCGTCACCTCCTCGCCGATTTCGAGCAACAACAGGGGCGACTTGCTCTGCTTGAACTTCAGGTAGTTCGCGATGCCACCCAGCGTGGCCACGGTGCCCAGCTCAAGCCGCTCCGGATAAACGCCGAGTTCGAGCAACCTGTCCTGGGCCGCGATGATCTCTTCCGATGGCAAACCGCAGAAAAGAACCTCTTTTTGCGCGCCTTTGATCGTATCGTAGTCACTGCCATCGCTGGGATTAAGAGCCCGAACCGTGTATTTATCCGACTCAATGCGAAATTGCTGGGAATACACTTCGTTGAAGTAGGCGGGGTCCTTCACCCGTTTGAGGTCCAGCGTATGCCGGCGAACCACCCTTTTGGGCGGATAAATCCCACAGGTGGCATGGGCATAACCAGTGGATCCCTTGCCCTCGGTCCCCTTGACCCATTCCTTGATCGCATCGGCATCGGCGCTCGGCACTTCCTTCAGCTCTTCCACGATCAGCGGCGCCTCGGCTTGGTTAAGCCGGGCCAGTAACGTCGAATGCTCGCCGACTTCGACGCAAAACCCTTTCGACTTTGTCGCTAAAAACATGCGGGGTGGAATGAGTGTGTGCTAGGCTATATCCCGCCAGCAGTCAGCAGGGACACCTGCAAAGGACCAAGTAAAAATAATTTGCAGGACAGTGTGGATAGGGGTCCGGGGGTGGCCTGACAAGACGAAAACCGTCAAAGAGCCATTTGGCCTCAATAGTTTCCCACTGTTTTACAATTTGAGGTTCTGCGCCTCTTGCATAAAAAACCCGCCGGTCAATGAACCAGCGGGTCTGCAAATAAAACGAAGATTAGTCGCGATCGGCTATTTCTGCCACGTGCGCTTCTTGTGACGGTTCGCCTTGAGGCGCTTGCGGCGTTTGTGTTTCGACATCTTCAGACGTCGTTTCTTCTTAAGATTTCCCATGGTGTAAAGCGGTGGATGAACGGGCAACGTGCAACTGGGCCGCCACGGTGTAAAGCGTGAATTTTGCCGCCTACGGCACCTCGATCAGGCTCCGCGAAGCCGTCATGACCAACAGGCATTTCACCCGCGCCACGGGCAACCCGGTCAATACCGCCGCCACAGCGCGGTAGGTTCTCAGTTGGCGACCATGCCGCTCGAGCAGGCGCGAGGGATCGTCCGACGACGTGAGCCGGTCGGTCTTGAAATCGATCACCCGCACCTCGCTGACCCGGCCCGCGGCATCCCGCTCGATCACCACCCGGTCAAAAACTCCGGTCAACCACTCTCCGTCCAGCACGACCTCAAAAGCCCGCTCCCGCCAGATCTCCGCCCGGCCGGCCGGCCGGGTCCAGATCGGCGCCAGACCCGGCGCCCGGAGACATCCGAGCGCCTCCTGCCCGGCCATCCCGTGACCGGCCCAGGCCGCCGCGAATCCCGTGATCTCGCCCGTTCCCGCCCATTCAACGGTCGCGAACAGCGCGTGCACCGCCGACCCGAATGCCGCGCCGCTGTTTCGCTCCAGCACAAACAGCCTCGCGGCAGCCAGGACACCCGCCGGCTCATCCGACGGCCGCCGGGAGGTCCGCCGCCGGGAAATAGTGACGTCCCCCGGGTCGAGCCGCGCGGGTTCCGCGGGCATCGGCGGCGCCTCCACCGACGCCTCGATCTTCGTGTGCCAGTCCGCATCGCCGGTATCCCAAGCTCCGGTCAGCGCCAGTTTCCCCACCCGCACCGGCGTGCCCTCCATCCCGATGGTTTCACCGAGCAACCGGGGGAAATTGCGCGAAGCCGATTTTCCCGGCGGCTTCGTGATCAAATACATCGCCCGCTTCGCCCGCGTCATCGCCACATACAGCAATGACAGATTTTCGTAACAGGCGTCCGCCTCCGCCGCGCGGATATGGGCGGCGAGCACCGGATCCTGCTCGGCAAAAAGCTTGTTGGGCAGGTCCAGCACCCACTCCACGGTCCGGTCCGCCCGGCGCTGGACGGCCAGCCCCTCGCGCCGGCGATCGAGCTTCAGTCCCTCGAGATCCGGCAGGATCACCAGGTCAAAGCCCAGCCCCTTCGCCTTGTGCACGGTCATCACCCGCACGACCGCCCCCAGGTCGGCTTCGCGCACGGTATGCCGTTCCATGAAAAGGATGAACTCCGCGACCTCGCGGCTGCCGGTCGCATCGAACAATCCCGCCGCCGCCAGGAACTGCCGCCCGCGCTCCCGGCTGAAACGATCGTCCGGCGCGAGCGACGACTCGAGCCGGCGCAGCCAGACGTCCAGCGCGCGTTCAAATCCCTCCGCGTGGATCTGCCCCAGCACTTCCCTCGTCAAAGCCTCCGGCTGCGACAGCCCGTCTTTCGCGAGGATCGGCCCCAATGGCGTCATCGCAAGATGCTCGTGCGCCAGCGTGTCGCCGGGATGAGCCGCCGCCTTCACCAAGGCCAGCAACGCCGCACCCAGCGGGTTGTCGACCGCCACGTGAAGGTCCGACTCCGCCATCGCCGGCCAGCCGCCATGACGGCGCAGGTAATCCGCGAGCCGTGCCGCCGTGTCGTTTTTCTGCACCAGGAGCGCGCAGGTGAGGCCGCGCCGCAACGGCTCGATCTCCTGCAGCAGCCGCAGCGCCAGCGCAAACCGGCCGGACTCCTTTTCCAGTCCCGCGTCGGCGGCTTCGTCCCGGTCCGGATCGGCCTGCCGTGAGCCGGTCGGATCGGCCGCGTGCAACAAGGCCACGTGTCCGCCCAACTGCGGGTGCGCCGTCTCATGGTCGCGCCATTCGGCGTTCCAGGCCCGCGCCGCCTCGCCCGGAAACAAGCGGGCGATCGCCGCCGCGTCGCCGAACACGCGGTTGACCATCGCGATCACCGCCGGCCCCGAACGGAACGATTTGACGAGGTGCTCCTCCCGGATGGCCCCCGGCTGCGCAGCGTTGTAGTGGTTGAAAATCTCCCGGAACAGCCGCGGATCGCCGCCGCGCCAGGCGAAGACCGACTGCTTCACGTCGCCCACGTAGAAAAAACTCCGCGCGCCGGTCGGATCCTGCACGGCCTCGTCGATCAGATTTCTCAACACCGACCACTGCCCGAAGCTCGTGTCCTGAAATTCGTCGAGCAGCCAGTGGTCGATTTCCGCGTCGAGCCGGTAATCGATGAACAGCCGGTTGTCGTCCGAGCCGTCGCGCGACAGCGGCCGGGCCCCGCCGGGGCCGGGCATCAGCAGCCGTTGCACATCCCCGAAGGTAAGTTTGCCGCTGCGGCGCACCGTCTCGTGATAAATCGCCTCGTAGCCGCGGAGCACGGCATGGATGCCCCGCGTCATTTCCAGGCGCCGGCCGATCTCCGCACCGACCGCCTGCCGCGCCAGCGCCGCCAGCGCGACACCGGCGGGCGCGTCCAACTCCTGCTTTTCGCGATCGAATTCCAGCATTCCCCGGCCGGCCTGCAGTTCCGGCCAGGCCGCGAAGGCCTTTTCCAACACATAGAGCATCGCGCGCGGCGGCGCCACCCCGGGCGTCCAGGCCGCCAGCGCATCCAGGAATTCCCGCCAGCGGCTGCGCTGCTTGTCGCCGACCGCGGCGCCATCGATCCAACGCTGCAAGGCCTGCCGCGCCGCCCCCGCATCCCCCGCCGGCTCCCGCCAGGCGCAGCCGGCGGGCCAGATCCGCGCAGCATTCCCCCAGGTCCCGCCTTCGCGCGTGGCGAGGAAAACCTCCTGGTGCTCGTCGATGAACCGATCGAGCTGCGCCCCGAGGCGTTTCTCCTCCGCCCCGAAGGTCGCCCGTTTGAACGCCTCGATGAACTCCCGCTGCGCGTCGGCGAGTTCCCCCGCCTGCGCGAACATCCGCCGCAGCACGCGCCCGCGCTCCATGCGCGCAGCATGTTCCTGCAGGATCTCGAATTCGACCGCCAGGCCGAGTTCCAGCGGGAAGTTCCGCGCCACCCGCCCGAAAAATCCGTCGAAGGTGCCCAGCCGCAGCCGCGGCATGGCCTCGGTGACGCCGCGCAGCATCCGCAGGAAATCCCCCGGCCCGATCTCCGGCCCGCCGATTTCGGCCGCCAGCCGGGCCGCGTAGTCCCCTTCCGTGGCGGCCCGCGCGAGTTTGTTCAGAATCTCGTCGAAAAATTCGCCGGCCGCCTTGCGCGTGAAGGTCAGCGCCACGATGCGCTCCGGCCGGGCGCCGCCGGCGAGCAGCCGCACAAACCGGTTCGTCAAGGCGTAGGTCTTCCCGGAACCGGCCGAGGCGAGGATCATCACATGACCGGGCGATTTCACGGGCTGCCATCCTCCCAAGCCACGCTCGCGGCCACACCATGATGAAAGAGCGCCGCAAAGTCGTCCTGGCGCGGATCGACCTGTTCGTTCGGCGGCCAGAATTCCCCCGCGCAGATCGCCGCCGCCACGCCGACGGCGCAGTGCCACGCGGAGGCGGCCGTCGCGGGGGTGTATTCCCCCCATTGCACGATGGCCGTGCCGCTCACCGCCTTCGGCAGGTTGAAGTAGCCGCACGAAAGCTCGCCCGGGTAGTCCGCCGCGAGCGCGCGCAGGTAGAGCGGCAGTTGCAGGTCGCGCCACACCAGACTGGCCGAGCCGTCGGCCGGCCAGCGCGCAAACTCCAGCACCGGCTCGTCGCGCCGCGCCCGGCGGAGGTGTGCCGCCTCCGGCCGCGCAGGCTGGTCGGACGTCTTGTAGTCGAGCACCCGGATCGCCCCGGTGATCTCGTGGCGGTCGATCCGGTCGATCTGCCCGGTGACCGCCAGCCCCCCGATCCCCAGGGAAAACTTTCGTTCGACGCTTTCGATCACCCAACCGCCGGCGCGGCTCTGCGCCTGCACCGCGGCGGCGGCGGACAATCGCTGGCGCGCGGATTCGATCTGCATGAGGAGCGGCAGGGTCAGGGCCGAACCGTAGCGACGCGACGCCTCGGCCTTGAGCCGGTCGGTGAGAAATTCCTGCAACACCCGCGCGTCGGTGCAATCGCGCAGGCCCCGTTCTTTGCCCATGGCCTCGAGCGCGGCATGGCAGAGCGTGCCAAAATCCAGCGCATCGAGCTCGATCTTGGCCGGATCCACCACCGCCAGGCGCCGCACCTTCGCCAGGTAGAAGCGCAACGGACATTCGAGCCAGGCCCGCAACGCCGTGACCGCCAGTCGCGCCGGCGGAGCCGCCGGCGCCGGCCGCAACCGCCAGGCCCGGCGCCAGGGGGGGCTCACGCGCCCCGCCTCCACCGCTCGAAAAAGGAATTCCACCCGCGCCGGCAATGCCTCGTCCGGACAGTGGAGCAGCAGCCGCGAGGGCCGCAGGGGATCGCCGGCCGCGGAACTTTTGCCAAGCAGCAGATCGAGGCGCCCCGCGGAGGCATGGGAGGCCGCGAGCGCCTGCAGCAGATAGGCGTCGCGTGCCAGGCGCGCGGCATTGGTTTTCAAGCCCAGCCGCACGCGCAACGACTCGGGCAGGAACGGATCTCCCGCCACGGCCTCGGGCACCTGGCCTTCGTTCATTCCGGCGATCACCAGATGCGGCGCATCCTCCCAAAGCAACTCCAGCCAGCCGAGCAGTTCCAGGGCGCCCGGCGGCCTGGCGTCGGACACCGTGCTCTCGCCGTAAATCCGCAACGCCACGTCCCACCACTCCGCGCTCGTGACCTGCGGAAAGATCGCCGCCACCGCCTGCGCTTCGCGCATCACTTCCGTCCAGGCCTCCATGGCGCCCGCCGTTCGCGTCTCCGCCGGCAGCGAAAGGTCAAGGCGCCGCTCGGCGAAAATCTCGCGCAGCGCCGCGGCTGCATTGGCGGGGAATTTCCCGGTGGCGAGCGTCGTGCGCAACGCGCCGATCGCCGCCAGTTCCGGACTGTCCGGCCAATGCCGGCGCGCCGCGGTCAGGTCCGGGGGCAGGTGGAGCGCATGCAGCTCGTCGAGCCGGGCCAGGAATCGCGCCGCCGAGAAATCGCCGGCCGACTTGGTTTCGAGCCAGGCAAGAATATCCGGGCAGCGCGCCAGGCTGGCGACCGCCGCGAAGGTGTCCTCGCGCGCGAACACCGCCAGGGCGTAGAGCAGTTGATAGAGACTGTCCCACTGTCGCGGGCGCCCCTCGGGATTGAAGCCCGGCACCCCCGCGTGCCGCAGCCGGGTTTCCAGCAGGTCCATCACTTCCCCGTCGGCAATGCCGACGCCGAGCATGCCTTCAACCGAAGGATATCCGCCGGCCACGGCGACCACTTGGTCCGCCTGGCTCCCGGGATCGGCGCAGAGGTGGACGCGCCGGGCAAAGTCCGGCAGATTGAGTTCCCGGCCGGCCCACGCGTCGGCCAGTGGCCGGCCCCAGGCATCGAAGGCCGTTGCTTCGCCGGCCGGAGCAAAGACCACCACGTCCACCGTCACCGTCTGCGCGTGGCGCGAGAGCGCGCGCAGCGCCAGGGGCATGGGATCCGGTGTGCCGAGCAGGATGATCCGGTTGATCCCGGCAGGCAGCGGCGGGTTGCGGTCGATCTTGACCGCCTGCCCATCGCGCAACCCTCGCGCCGCCAGCGCCGCCACATGCCGCTTTTCCAGCTCGGCGATCTGGCTCCACCGGTCCATCTCGGGGAAATCCGGGCCGGCCTGCGCCGGCACGTCGACCAGACGCAGCCCGGCTTCCGCGAGCGAACTCTGCAGCCGGGCAAATTCCTGCGCGAGCCGCCAGGCCCAGGCAAAGTTGCGCGCGGGCGGATCGACCGGCAGGACGGCGCGAAATTCGCCGGGATCGAGCGCCAGCAGGACCTCCGTCCACGCCAGTAGCGATTCGAGCCGCGAGGCCGCATTGCCCCCGGGCTCCACCGCGACCAGGGCTTCCGGAGTCAACACACGCGGCGCCAGCACGGCCTGGCCGCGCCCCGCCGCGCGCTCCGCGAGGGCTTCGCGGAGCCGGCGGCCCGCCTGGCGGGTTGGAACGACGATCATGACCGCCGACAGGTCGAGCGACCGGTCGCCGGGCCAGCCAGCCGCGAGAAAATCCACGGCCTGCGGGAGAAGCAGGCGGTCCCAAGGCAGGAAATGCTGGCGAGAGGTCATGCCGCGTGTTTCCCGATAAACGCGGAGTTCCGCGCGCGGCTCAATCTGTTTCAGCGGGCCGGCAACCGGCTGCCTTGATGCAGGCCGCGCTTTGCCCCCGACATTGCATTGCCGCTCCAAATTGGATTTTGTGGGCCAGCGAGCTTGCTCGCGCTTGATCCGCAGCCCGCCTGCCGGGGCTTGACCGGGCGAATGGGATTTTGCCGACCCGCTTCAGTCCCGCCTCCAGCTGACCCAAACAAAAAGCCCCGCGACCGTGAGGAGCGGGGCAAGGGGAATCGGATGCCAGCCGGTTTATTTCTTCGGGGCGAAAATCAATTTCGCATACTGCGACTTGTGATGCGAAGCCGCGTTGCGGTGGATGACCTGGCTCTTGACGGCCTTGTCGAGGGCGGAGCTGTAGGCGATGGCGGCGGCGCGGGCGGCCTCGGGATCGGAGCCGGCGGCGGCTTTCTGAACGGACTTGGCCAGGGATTTCAGACGGGTCTTGGTCGCCTGATTGCGGGCGGCGTTGCGCAGCGATTTGCGGGCGGCTTTGATAGCGGACTTGGTATTGGCCATGGGTCTTGAATAGGTTGGAAGGGGCTAAAACTCAGAGGCCGGGCGGTGAGTCAAGGGAGAATTCGTCCCCGCGCCCGCGCGGCCCAAGGCTGTTGGTCGCTCTCGGTAGCGGCAGGCGTCCCTGCCTGCCGAATTCGATCCCGGCAGGCAGGGACGCCAATACGTGTCAACTTAAGCTCTGGGCCGCGTGAAGTGGGCGGTTCGACTGGTGTGCATGGGGAGATTTCTGGTTTTTTGTCGGGACTCTGTCCCCGCGTTCTGTTATGCCGTGACGGATAAACCAAGAAATCCGTATCCT
>OBEQ010225068.1_pt1 | contig 12172 bp, 11 predicted proteins | sample 1670901 | NCBI WGS metagenome assembly OBEQ01 (sample SAMEA104232315, study PRJEB22302) | groundwater metagenome | biome: forest; feature: aquifer; material: groundwater | place: USA | collected 2011-08-07 | depth 5.4 m | reverse complement strand
GCGCGCCGCAAGCGCATCTTCCACGTGCTGACGCGTATCATCACGCTCGCCCGGTCCCTCAAACCACATAAGATTAGGCTCTTTGCGGAACCAGATCAACTGGCGACGCGCGTATCGCCGGTTCTCCTGGACGATGAGCGCACGCGTTTCTCCTTCACCGCGGATGCCTGCGAGCATCTCGATCACCTGTCGATAGACAAGCCCACCGAAGGGTCGCGCGTCCCGCGGCACGCCTCGCGCCAGTAGTCCTCGAACCTCGTCCACGATTCCGCGCGAGAACTGTGCGTCGACGCGACGGGCCACGCGCTCCGCCGTGAGTGTCGGCGGCAGGCGCAGCGCAATGGCCACGACGTCGCAATCGGCGATTGGCGAGACCGTTTCGTCGAAATGAGACGTCAACGGGCGGCCGGTCGTGTAATACACCTCGAGGGCACGCACGATGCGCATGCGGTCGCGCGGCATGATGCGAACCGCGGAATCAGGGTCGACACGCTGCAGGATGCGATGCAGGCACTCGACGTCGCGGACGTCAGCGATCCGATTGAGCCGCGCCCGGAGCGCCTCGTCCGCTCCGGGGCCCGGAAACAGACCACGCGTCAGTGCCCGGTAATAAAAGCCGGTGCCGCCTGCGAGAATCGGCATGTTGCCGCGTGCGTGGATATCGCGGATGGCCTGCGCCGCATCCTGGGCGAATTGAGCGGCAGTGTAGACCTCGGTCGGGTGCGCGACGTCGATGAGGTGGTGAGGGATCCCGCGGCGCGCATCTTCCGGGACCTTCTCCGTGCCGATATCGAAGCCACGGTAGGCTGCCGTAGAGTCGCAGTTGATGATTTCGCCGTCGTAGCGCTCAGCCAGCGCGAGCGCCAGGGCGCTCTTGCCCGACGCGGTCGGCCCGAGGACGGCGATAACCGTGGGTTTCACGCTCTCATAGTAGCCGTGGCGCGGACCTTGGCTTTTCTCAGTGCGGCGCGGACCTTCTGAGGTCCGCGGAACGTCATATCGATATGCGTTCTCGCACAGTTTCACAGGTCATTTACGCCCCCGCGCACCAGATGGGACCGCTCACGGTCCGGCAACCGCTCCCCTCGGAAGAGCTTCCGTACTTCGATCCGTTCGTGCTACTCCACCATGCTCCGCCTAAGGCGATGACCGGGGACGCCGGGGTGAGCTGGCATCCTCATCGCGGCTTCGCCCCGGTCAGCTTCATTTTCAAGGGCGGCATCCGCCATCGCGACACGCAGGGGAACGACAAGACCGTGCTTGCCGGCGGCACGCAGTGGATGCATGCGGGACGCGGCATCCTTCACGATGAGACGCCGCTGCCAGGCGAGGCAGAGATCATTCAGCTCTGGATCAACTCTCCGGCGAGCCACAAGATGGACGCACCGTCATACCACCCGCTCACGCCGGAAGCGACACCCGCCCATGTGAGCGCTGACCGTCTCGTCACGCTTCACGTGGTTGCCGGCGAGCTTGCAGGAGTGAAGGGACCGATTCGGACGCTGACGCCAGTCAACGCGGCCACAATCGACGCCAGGCGCGGCGGACGGATTGACATCGCGCTGCCGCCGACCCATAACGCGTTCCTCTACCTGCTTGACGGCGCCGTCCGGTTTCCCGACGGCACGACGGCATCCGGCCTCCACCAGGTCGTATTCAGCAACGACGGCGAGGGTGTCGGGTTCGAAGCGATCGAGGACACGCGCGCACTGCTGATGTCAGGTCAGCCGATCGGCGAAGCGATCGTCAGCTATGGTCCGTTCGTGATGAATACGCAGGAGGAGATCCGCGCGGCCTTCCGCGACTATCGCAACGGCGAGATGGGACTCGTGCCGTAGGCAAATCCCAAAACCCAAAACCCAAATCCCAAGAGGAAGTACGTGGGGGCCGGCTTCAGCCGGCCTTTCAGAGTACGCGTACGAAGACGTAGACGATCAGCGCTGCGAGGAGCAGGAGGAGCCCGAGTTGCTGCGTGCGCGTCGGCATTCCTACTTGATGTCCTTGCGTTATTGGCGATCCGGGTCTTCGTTGTAATAGAACGTGACTGTGAAGAAGGCTTTGTCGGAAGGGTATTCGGGCGGCAAGGGTTCTGTAGGACTCGATCCGGTGATCGCGCCGATCGCCGCGCGGTTGAATCCCTCGATATCAGACGGCTGCAGGACGCTCACATCGGTGATCGACCCGTCCTTGTGGATGTTGAACTGCAGCACCACGTGGCCGTGGAACGTCATCGCCGCCTGCGGGATGAACCAGTTGCGCCGCACCTGCGCGACGAAGCGCCGCAGCCACGGACCGAACTCGACACCTTTCGTATCGAACTGAATCGCCGCACCGGGCTGATTGAGCCCACCCTGCGGATTGTTGAACGTCTCTTTCTGGACGTACTGCTGAAGATTACGGAGCGCCTCGCCAAGCGAGCCGCTCGGGCGGGGCTGCGGAGTGGTTTGTGGAGGAGGCCGCCTGAAGCCTTCGTCCGACGGAGGAAGCACGCGTGCTTCCTGTGACTCGGGCTGCGGCTGCAGCGTCGGTGGGTTCTGGTTCTCCTCGCCGCGTGCCACCTCGCGATTCGCTTCCTCGGCGCGCTCCGACGAGTTGCCGCGCGAGAACGGCAACGGGTTGTCGGCAGTCGGCGGCTTCTCGCGCGACTGCGCGAGGCGATCGGCGTCCGACAACGGGGCGCGCTCGGGCGGTTTCAGCGCCTTGAGATCGACCCGAGGCTGTACGAACACGAACGTCGGATCCAGCTGCGACCGCAGCTGCTCTTCGAGCGCGGCGCGCCGGCGAGCGAGCTCCTCAGGGCTGACTTGGAATATCGGCAGCTGCGGCAGGAGGATGATCGCGAGAAGCAGCAGGATGTGACTGACAACCGAAAAGATGACGCCTTCGCGCCGCGAGATGGCGCTTCCGACGAGCAGCTCGTCCTGGTAGCGGTTGTCGATGTCGAAATGAATCAACGGGTCTGATCCGACCGAGGATTATAACATTCGCGCTGACAACGACTTAGACGGTTGGTTGTTGGTGGTATTGGTGGTCATGTTCAACGCCACCACGAACCAACCGCTAACCACCAACCACTAACCCCCTATCCGGGCCGTATACAGATAGACGATGCCGAAGGTCAGAGGGTTCGCGCAAACGTCGGTAAATCCCGCGCGGTGGAGAGTTTCCACGAACTCGGACGGCGGTGCAAACGTGCCCACCGAGGCGGGCAGGTAGGAGTATGCGGCGTCATGGCCCGAGATCGCGCGTCCGATGAGCGGGAGTATGTGCGTGAAGTACCAGAGGTACAACGGCCTGATTCCAGGGATGCGCGGAACGCCGAACTCGAGGATGGCCAACCGGCCGCCCGGGCGCAGCACCCGCGCCATCTCCGCGCACGCCGCCGCGGGTTGCTGCACGTTGCGGATACCGAATGCGACGGTCACGGCGTCCACAGAGCGATCCGCGGCAGGAAGGCGCATCGCGTCGCCGCGCAACAGCGCAATACGCGACGCTTCGCCGGCGGCTTTGACCTTCTGCAACCCGAGCACGAGCATCACCCCCGAGAAGTCGATGCCCACGACTCGAGCAGCGCCGCGTGAGTGCCGGGCGGCGAGCGCGACGTCAGCGGTGCCCGTGCAGATATCGAGCAGCGTCTCGATCCCCGTCAGCCGCAGCGATCGGATTGCCGCAACGCGCCAGCGCCGATCGATGCCGGCGCTGAGCAGATGATTGAGGAGATCGTACCGGGGCGCGATCGCATCGAACATCCCGGCAATGCGATCGGGGGATTTGTCGGGAGCAGTCGTGGTCACGCCTTAACCACGAAGGAAACGAAGAACTCGAAGATCACGAATTCTTCTGTATTAGTTCTAGTTCGTGACCTTCGAGATCTTCGAGCCATCGTGGTTTCGTTATCCGAGATACAGCGACAGCGCCGTTGCGACGAAATACACGATCCCGACATACCCATTCAGATCGAACGCCCTCTTCACCTGCGACAGGTCATCATCACTGACGAGCGACTGTTCGTAGGTGAGCAGGACGGCGACGATGCCGACGCCAACCAGGTACAGCGCCGGCAGATCGGCGACCCGCCAGAGCGCCGCCATCGCGCCGACAGCCGCCACGTGCATGATGCGCGACAGGAGGATCGAGCGGCGCACGCCGAAGCGCGTCGGGATCGAGAGGAGGCCGTGGCCGCGATCGAACTCCAGATCCTGGCACGCATAGAGAATGTCGAACCCGCCAACCCACAGACCGATCGCCAGGCCAAGCAGCCATGGTTCGACGCCTGCCCGACCACCGGCGGCAATCCATCCGCCCACAGGCGCGACAGCCATTGCAAGGCCGAGAAACAGCTGCGTATAGGACGTATAGCGCTTGGCGAGGGAGTACCAGAAGACGATCGCGAGCGCCAGGGGCGCGAGGATGAGGCACACCTTATTCAGTCGCGACGCGCCGAATATGAACAGCCCGGAGGACACGATGACGAAGACCGTGGCTTCCAGGCGGGTCATCGCACCGCGCGGTATCTCGCGCATCGACGTCCGCGGGTTCAGTGCATCGTGACGCGCATCGGCCACGCGATTGAACCCCATCGCAGCACTGCGCGCGCTCACCATGCACACGACAATCCACGCGACCTGCGACCAGGAAAAGGGATGGTCACGCCACGCCAGCAGCGCCCCGGTGAGCGCAAACGGCAGCGCGAACACCGAGTGGCTGAAGCGGACGAACGAGAGATAGGTGGTGAGCCTTGTCACGCTAAATCGCATCGAGCCACGTGATCGCCTCTGGCTCGATCCCTCCAACCAGATATTCTTCCACATCGTCCACGCCACCAGGCAGGCGTACGGCGATGAGTTGCGCGCGCTTGCCCTCCTCGATTGTCCCGAACTCGTCCTCGAACCCGAGTGCGCGGGCGCCGTGGCGTGTGGCGCTCTCGAGCAGCGACCGCGCCTGGACACGTGGCGCGATGCGGCGCGCTTCGGCAAGCTCGGAGAACAGATTCAGATCCTCCACGCTTGCCAGGCTGTCGGTGCCGAATGCGACGTTTACGTTCATTGCGTAAAACGATTCGATCGGCGGGGGGCCGACGCCGACGTAGCGGTTGCTCCGTGGGCACGCGACGACCGTCATGTCGAGCGCGTGAAGACGGTCGAGATCGTCGCCATCCAACTGAACGCCGTGCACCGCAAGGACGCGGCGGTCGAGAAAGCCGAGGCGATCGAGGTACTCAACGGGCGACGTGCCCGGCGCTTCCCACGCGTCGGTCCACACCCGCAGCTCCTCCAGCAGCGCGCGCCACGGACCCGTTCCGTGCCTGATGAATTCCATCTCCTCAGGCGATTCTCCCAGGTGGATGCTGGACACCTGCCCGGGGTGCGCGTCGAGATCGGCGCGGATCGCGGCGAAGAGGCCGGGCGAGACCGAGCACGGGGCGTGCGGTGCGAGGCTGACACGCACCATGCGGTCGCGCGACGCCACGGCGTCCGCTTTGGCGCGAGCCTCGCGCGTCAATGCCTCCGGGTCGGAGGCATTGAACCGCAGCAGCTCGTAGAACACCTGCGCCGCAACGCCCGCCTCGCGCAGCAAAGGCGCGGTCACCAGCGAATTGGAGATATCGCCGATAAGGCCGGTTCCGCTCGCTTTCGCCTCGGCAATTCCCGCGCGTGCAGCGTCGACGATCCGCGGATCCTCAGGATCCGGATACTGGCGACGCGTCGCGATGATCGTGCGAATCCAGTCGAGGAATCGTTCCGTCGGAGGAATCACGCCGCGAAGGTAGGACAGCTCCAGGTGCGTGTGCGCGTTGACGAGCGCGGGCATTATGGCGACGCGGCCAAGATCGGTGGCGGCAGCCTCCGTGCGTGCGTGCACGGCGGCGATACGACCGTCCCGGACTGTGATGCAACCACGATGAATGGGCTCGCCGGCAATCGGCAGCCCCCATTCGGCGGTGTAAGAATCACTAATCGCCAATGGAGGCGCGTCGATCCTTTCCGGCGCGACTCCTGGCCGGATAGTTCCGCAGTTCTTCGGGCACCGATGCGTCGCCATCGACACGGGCCGTCGCCAGCGAAAGCATGCGCGGCACATCGCGCTCGCGGAAGATGGGATCGCCAACCACTTGGTAATGCATGTTGCGGCGCTTCGGGGTAAGGACCGCGTCCTCGATGTTGACGACGATTTCGACCTCGTCCATGCAGTAGCTCGCGCCGGCGGCACGGACGACGTTCTCCTCGATCATCACGCTGCCCATGTCGTTGGCGCCGTACGCGAGGCTCAACTGACCGACTTTCCCGCCCTGCGTCACCCACGAGGCCTGCAGGTTGTCGAAGTTGTCGAGGACGATGCGCGCGAGCGCGAGCGTGCGGAGGTAGTCCACGCCCGTGGCCTCGGCGCCGCCGCGTTCGGTGTGCTCGGGCTGATAGCTCCACGTGATGAAGGCGGTGAAGCCGCCGGTCTCATCCTGCACCTCGCGAAGCCGCATCATGTGCTCGATGCGTTCCTCGTCGGTCTCCACTGTGCCGTACATCATCGTGGCGGTCGTGCGCAGCCCCGACAGATGCGCCTGCCGCATCACGCCGAGCCATTCATCGCTCGAGGCCTTGCCGTAGCAGTTGAGGAGCTTCCGCACACGGTCGACCAGAATCTCCGCGCCTCCGCCGGGAATGCTGTCGAGACCGGCCGCGATCAGCCGCTCGATCACGTCCGGTATGGGAATCTGATTCAATTTCGCGATGTGGAGGACCTCCGGGGGCGACAGCGCGTGCAGCTTGAACGTCGGATACCGTGCTTTCACGGAACGAAACAGATCCTCGTACCATGCAATCGGCAGATCGGGATTGTGGCCCCCCTGCAGCAGCAGCTGGTTACCGCCGACCGCGATTGTCTCGTCGATCTTCCGAAAGATCTCCTCGAAACTCAGGACATAGCCTTCCGAGGATCCGACGGGCCGGTAGAACGCGCAGAAGTTGCAGCGCGCGACGCAGACATTCGTGTAGTTGACGTTGCGATCGATGATGTAGGTGACGACCCGCTCGGGATGCTTGCGGGCGCGAATGGTGTCGGCCAGGTGTCCGAGCAGGTGCATCGGCCCGCGCCGATAGAGCTCGAGCGCCTCAGCGCGATCCACACGCCCGCCGCCCAACACCTTGTCCGCGATTTCGTTGATCATCCGCCTAGAAAAATTCCAACTGCCGGCGCTTTGGCGCGAGGCCCAGGTCCGCGGCGTAGTCGAAAAATATCTGCAATCCTGCCGCTTCGTCGGTGCCAAGACCGTAGCGCATATTATCCCTTAGGTACACGAGCGCCCGCCGCGTTGCGGCCGCGTCGCCCCGTCCGTACTCGGCAGCGACCGCCTCATACGACGCCACGCCTTCCGCCTGCGCGCCCTGCAGCAGTCCCACGACGTCTGAGGTAATCGATCCGGTGCGTCCCGTCCACGCCGCGTATACGAACGGCAGGCCGGTCATGGCGGTCCACTCGGCGCCCAGATCGATCTTCGTCACGCCCAGGGACGCCGGATCTGCTTCGAGCGCCGGATCGCCGATGAGGAGCCCCGCGTCGTAGTCGCGCACCATGGCCATGAGGTCCGGACCGTGAGGCACGTACTCGGGCTGAATTCGAAACCGGTGGTGACACAGAACCTTGATCAGCGTAACCGACGTGCGCGAGCTCGTATCGAGCGCGATGTGCCGGACCTCTTCGATCGACCGGCGCGTGAACAACGCAACCGAGGCCACGGGGCCTCTCGATCCGATGCCGACGCCGGGAATGAAGCGGTACTCGTCCGATCGCAGGAATTCGATCGATGGCACCAGCCCGAGGTCGACTTCACCATCGTAGAGGAGGCGCGCGCAGACCGACGGCAGGTCGTAGCGTACCCGCCAGCGTTCCGGCGCGCGATCGAGCGCCCACGTCAACGGTCGGGCATTGAGGTAGCCCACCGCACCCATCCGAACTGGCCCTTGGCCCGAGCGAGCGGAGCGAGTCGAGGGCATCAGGCGAGCAGCGCGAAGCGGCCGTCGCGTTCCGCCGGCTCGAACCCTGCCGCCTCGATGTTGCGCCGCACGTCCTCGAGCGGCGCGCGGCGCCGCCCGTCCGGCGCGTCATCGCTCGCCGTTACGTTGTCGACATCGTCGGCGCCGAAAGTCAACCCGACCTGCGCGAGCTTCGGGCCGTATCGAAGCCAATCGACCTGCACAGTGGGGATGTTCGGCGCGGCCAGCCTGGCGATTGCAACGGTCTTCACGTCGTCATAGCCGGTCGTCGGCCGCATGGCGTCGAGCGTCGACGGGAGCGGACTGATCGCTCGGATGCAGGCGAACTCTTCCTGCAGCTCCGCAGCGCGAAGCGCGAGCCTTGTCCGGACATCAGCGGGTGCCTTGTCGATGGTCAGGCGCACCTGCGAATAACCGGCCGTGACGAGCCGGTCGAGCGCCTCGCGAAGATTGTCGATCCGATCCAGTGGCATGTGGGCGATCGCATCGAGGCCGCCGGACCGCAGCCGCTCGAGGACCTCCCCAACGCTCACGCCGGCGGCGCCGGCAAGCCGTTCGACATCTGCCCAGGAAAACCCGGACACCGCGCGGTCCGCAGCCACAGCCCGCGCCGTCTCCACGGCGCTCACGGCGATGTCCAGCGTCTCAGGTGCGCCTGTAATCCGAATCTCGCGAGCCGCGAGCGGCACGGCATCAGTGAAGGACTTGTCGAAGGGGCACAGCGCGACGCGCAGGTACGTGATCCGCGAGCCATGCAGGGTGCGGCGCACCGTGTCGGCCAGCATGCCGAGCGGGAGGATGTCGGGTGTCGCGGCCAGGTGCGCCAGATCCTCCATGGTCAGCCGCTCACCCGCGGTGACGCGGTCCATCAGGTCGTCGAATGGCGAAGAAGCCGTCACTTTTGACTTTCCATCTTTTCCGCCACGCGCGTCGCCAGCGCCAGTGCGTCGCGCCCGTCGCGGCCCGTCACCCCAGGCGAACGGCCATTACGAACGGCATCGACAAAGTCCTCGAGCTCCCGGCGCAACGGCTCCTCGCGAGGAACGTCCACCTTGCCGCCGTGGATGATCGGGCGCACGCCCTGGCCTTCGACGTTGCTCAGGCCACCCCGAGCGCCAGTCGAGGGGTGCTGGACAAGGCGGTACACCTCGAGCTCCTGCGCCGCAAAATCGATCGACACGTACGCGTCCTTCTGAAAGAAGCGCGCTTTGCGGACGCGCTCCCGGCTGATGCGGCTTGCCGTGAGGTTGGCGATGCAGCCCGAGGCAAACCTGAGGCGCGCGTTGGCAATGTCTGCCTTTGGCGTGAGCACGTTGACGCCAACCGCCTCAACCGATGCGACCTCCGACTTCACCACCGTGAGCAGCAGATCGAGGTCGTGAATCATCACATCGAAGATCACATCGATGTCGAGGCTGCGCTCGGGAAACGTGCCGAGGCGATGAATCTCGATGAATCGCGGCTCTTCTATGAGCGGCAGCGCCGCAGCCACTGCCGGGTTGAAACGCTCGGTGTGCCCCGTGGCGAGGAGCGCGCGCCCGCGCTGCGCCGTGTCGATCAGCCGGTCAGCCTCTTCGACGCTCGAGGCGATCGGCTTCTCCACGAGCGTGGCGATGCCCGCTTCGAGAAACGGTATCGCAAGGCCCACGTGCGAGACGGTAGGCGCCGCAATCGTCACGGCGTCCACACGCGACACCAGATCGCGTACGTCCCCAAACGACTGGCCTCCGAACTTCGCGGCGATGTCGTCGGCGCGGCCGCGGTTCGTGTCGCAGACGCCGACCAGCTCCACGCCTTCGATTGACGCGAGCAGGCGCGCATGGTGCTGCCCCAAATGGCCGACGCCGATCACCGCAACCCTCACGCCGCTCACCGGCCTCGTCCCACAATCGTGATGCCCGCGTCGTTCGCAGACGCCAGGATCGCGTCGCCATCGATCATCAGCGTCTTGCCGGCATCAACCGACAGCGCCAATGCCCCCGCGACTCGCATCGCCTGGACTGTCGCGATGCCCACGACAGGCACGTCGAAACGCATGTCCTGCTTCGGCTTCGCCACCTTGACGATGCGCACGCCCGGACCGGCGAGGTAACCGGCGCGGCCAATCACTTCATCCGTTCCCTCCATCGCCTCGACGGCCACGACGGCCAGGTGTTTCACCGCAATCGTCTGGCCGATGTCGAGCGCCGCGATGGCGTCGGCCATCCGGTAGCCGAACGCGAAGTCCTTCTGCTCCTCCTCGGTCGGCGCGCGCCTGGTGAGCACGCCGGCTCCGGCCAGCAGCGGCTGCAGCAGCGACGTCGAGTCCATCAGCTCGATGCCGCGATCGTGCAGCACGTTCGCGACCGCCCCAATCAGGCCGTCAGTGTTCTTCGAGGTGAGCTGCTTCAGCACGCTGAGGAAGGTGAGATCCGGGATGATGCCGCCCGCGAAGATCTTCGTGTGCTTCACCTGTCCCGCCATCACCGCGTGGGTGACGCCCGCGTTCTTGAGCAGCGTGATGCAGGTGCCGAGCTGCCCGAGCGAGATCCAGTGGATCGCGGATCCATGGCGCGCCGCGGCGTCGTTCAGCTCCGGGAACGTCTCTTCCTTCGCGGCGACGATCGTGACGTCGTGCCCCTGTGCGCGCGCCGCGTCCAGGACCAGGAACGGAAAGCGTCCATTGCCGGCAATGAGCCCGAGCTTCATTCGTCGGCGACCAGCGCCTCCGTGCGTCGCGTCGGCCGGCGAAGGATGACGCCGCGCTGCGAGGTGCGGATGAACTCCACGAGGTAGCGGACCTCCGGCGACGTGAGCGTCGGGTCCTCCTCGATCTGCGTGAGCGCGCGGGTCGTGTTGGCCTGCAGCAGGTAGCGGTAGGCCCGCTTCAGCTGGTCGACGGTGTCGGGCGTGAAGCCGCGGCGCGAGAGGCCAATCGAGTTGACGCCGAACATGCGCGCCGGCCGGGCGCCGATCGTGCGGCCGAACGGCAGCGCGTCCTTCGTCACCACCGAGTAGCCGCCGACGAAGCCGTGCCTGCCGACGCGGCAGAACTGGTGGACGGCCGATCCCGCGCTGATGTTGGAGTAGTCCTCCACGCGGACATGCCCGCCGAGCGTCGCGTGGGGGCCGAAGATCGTGTGGCTGCCGATGTGGCAATCGTGCGCGACGTGGACGTACGCCATCAGCAGGTTGTCGTCGCCGATGGTCGTCTCGCCGCCGCCCCCAGAGGTGCCGCGGTTGATCGTCGCGAATTCGCGGATGATGTTGCGCGTCCCGACGACGAGCCGGGTGCGCTCGCCCTTGTACTTGAGGTCCTGCGGCGCGAGGCCGATCGACGCCATCGGGTAGATGCGCGTCTCGTCGCCAATCTCGGTCCATCCGTCGATGACCACCGAGGCCTCGATGCGGCACCGTTTCCCGATCCTCACCTCGGGACCGATCGTGCAGTAGGGACCGATGGTCGTGCCGCCGCCGATGCGCGCCGATGGGTGCACCGACGCCGTGGGATCGACGTAGGCGGCGCCGGGCTCGATCGCCATGAGCAGTTCCATCTCGGCGACCGCCTGCCCGGCCACGAACGCCGTCGCCTGCGCTTTGGCGAGGCTCGATCGTGAGCGCCCGAGCGTCACCTCGAGCCGGAGGCGATCGCCCGGCACGACCTGGCGGCGGAACTTGGCGTTGTTGACGCCGCGAAGCGACACGCGCGCGGTCGCCGGGCAGTCGCCGCGCTCGAGAATCAGCACCGCCGCGACCTGCGTCAGCGCTTCGATCATCAGCACGGCGGGCATGAGCGGCACGCCCGGGAAGTGGCCCTGGAAGAATTCTTCGTTGATGGTGACGTTCTTGAACGCGACGAGCCGGTGACCCGGCTCGTGCTCGCCGACCGCGTCGATCAGAAATGAAGGATAGCGATGATGGACGCGGTCGAGGAGCGCGGGAAGGTCATTCGTGTTCATGTTCGAGGTTCTATGTTGTTCGATGTGCGGCCGAAGACACAACCGCACATCGAACCGAACCTGCCGCCTTCGCGCAAGCGCTTCGGCGAGCCTCGCCGTAGCGAAGCGGAGGCGGGAACACGGACCGAGACGCGAGAGCTCGGACGCGTGAACGGCCCGTGGCGACCTGGGCGCGGGCGCGGTCGGTGCCGCGGGCCTGGGCGCGGCGGGCGCCGGAGCCGGGCGCGGCGCAGCGGGTGCCGGCGC
>OBEQ012460253.1_pt1 | contig 12173 bp, 12 predicted proteins | sample 1670901 | NCBI WGS metagenome assembly OBEQ01 (sample SAMEA104232315, study PRJEB22302) | groundwater metagenome | biome: forest; feature: aquifer; material: groundwater | place: USA | collected 2011-08-07 | depth 5.4 m | reverse complement strand
GGGGTCACACCCGTTCCCATCCCGAACACGGCAGTTAAGCCCTTCAAGGCCGATGGTACTTGGACCCAACCCGGTCCTGGGAGAGTAGGATAGTGCCGGGAACAATGGGACGGAAAAACACAAAACATCCTCAAAGGGTGTTTTGTGTTTGAGGGCATTGACATCCGTACATGCATGTATTATAATGCGATTATTATGCCGTTCGACAAGCTCACGGCAAGAGTGAACGTATTGAACTATGCAACGAAAACTCATCAAAGTCGGCACGTCGGCGGGTGTGCTCATCCCGAAGGCGACGATGGAAGAACAAAGAATGAAGATCGGGGATACCGTTGAGGTTGAGATTGGGAAAAAATCTCGTTACACGGCAGATCCGGATCTCCTCATGCATGTCGAGAAGCTCATGAAGCGCTATGAGCCGATGTTGAAGAAGCTAGTTTCATCGTAGTTGTGCGATACCTTTTACCGGAAGAGATTCTCATGATTCATGATCTTGAAGTTGAGAAACGTGGAGGTGTATTTGGTGTGCGTGATTTCGGCTTGCTTCATTCCATTACCTTCCGTCCTCAGATGGCGATGATGGGGAAGGAGTTTTATCCCACTCTTTTTGAAAAAGCGGCGGCACTTTTGGAGGCGGTGGCGACGTACCATGTATTTGCCGATGGAAATAAACGCACCGCTTTTTTGACATCAGTCGCTTTTTTGAATATGAATGAGTATGATTTCCACGCGACAAACATTGAATCCTATCGATTCGTGTTAGCCGTGGCCGTGAAGAAAAAATCGATCCAAGAGATCGCGGCGTGGCTTAAGAAACATTCGAAAAGAACAAAATTGTGTTCTTGAATGCAAGAAAAGAAAAAACACATTTTTTGAGATATTCGGCAATGAGAGCGTTTCTCCGACGAGAAATCCAATGCGCGGGTACTTTTTCGCGAAGCCCGAGAAGTATTTTGTGTAGAATACGGGCGGGATATCGATCGTGCCGTATTCGTTCACGACGTTTGTCGCAAACGCGATATTGCCCGCGAAGATCTCATGAAGCGCTTCGCCGAACGCATCGAATTGAGACCTTGAACCATCACGCGAGAATTTTTATGCTACAATTCCTCCATGCAACGAAGGAAGAAGGCCGCGAAGCGTTCGGGGATCTCGCGGCACTTTAAGCAGATCCTTGCCGAATACGAAACGATCCCGATCACTCCAGATTGGAAGTACTGGTGCATTCACGCGCTTCATTGGAATGCCTTGTTTTTGTCCGTGATCTGCATTTTGATCATTGGCTACACGATGCATTAATATCCACAGATTTATCCCAATTATCCACAGGGTCTCAAAAGCCATTTTTTCTCTCTATAGAGAGAAATTTTTGTATTTTGCGTTTTTTCTTTAGAATAGGAATACATGCGATTGTTCGCACCTTTCATTCCACCCACATTCCTCCATCCATCCTGATGGCATGGAATCCCATCCATCAATCGCGTGAATGCGCAGCGCTGTGTTAGGTCGTGCTCACCCCAGCCCAGGAAACCGATTCGGTCTTTGGCTGGGGAAATGTTCCGGTCTAGATCGTGCTATCCTTGTGCAAATGAGAACATCCGTTTCATCGCCACTTGCTATTGGGCTTCTCGTTGTCATTCTCGTGACGGCCGTCATTCTTGGGATCATGAATCGCACACGCGCGCCGCAGTCGACTCCCGCGACTCCTTCCACCGTTCAGATTCCATCAGACGTGAACGCGTTGATCGCCAAAGTGGCTCTGCATATTCTCGTGCAGAAAGATGAACGGCCGAGCGTCGCGACCGTGCAAGACCCGGAGGTTCTCAAAAAGCAAAACCCTCTGTTCTACAAAGATGTTCAGGTTGGCGATCGTCTGCTCATCTGGTCGGACAAAGCCGTGCTGTATTCGCCATCCAGAGACATTCTTCTTTCTGTGGTCTCATTGAATCTCCAACAAAACGTCGTGGCAGAATCGCGCGCGTCTTCGACAAGCACTTCGCCAGTGGTCGCCGCATCGTCGTCATCAACAACGCCAGAGGAAGCCGCGACGATCGAAGTGCGCAATGGATCCGGTCGGGCAGGGCGTGCGAAGTCCTTCACACAGAAACTCATCGCCGCAGGATTGAACGTCATTCCTCCGAGAGACGCGTACGAGGAAATCGTTTCGACGATTATCGTGAAGAGAACATCTGCCAAGTTTCCACGAACGCTTCAAATACTGCAGTCGCTCACGAGCGCACGCATTGCGCCGCTTCCCGACAGTGAAGCGGCATTGCAGAGCGATTTTCTCGTGATTCTTGGCGCGGATTCTCAACCGTAGGGCAGGGTGAAACAGGCGCAGGTATGAGGATCATCACGGACTTCCATCTCCATTCCAAATGGTCGCGGGCCTGTTCGAAAGATTTGACGTTGCCCAACATCGCGAAGAGTTGCGAGCGCAAGGGGATCCAGTTTGTCGGGACTGCGGATGCGTTTCATCCGGCATGGCAACAGGATATCGACGAGCTTCTCGAAGAGGTCGGGGAGGGCGCGTTCCGTCTCATAGATGGTTCATCGCCGACCCATTTTTTGCTTTCGACGGAAATCTCCTGCATCTACAAACATGCTGACAAGGTTCGTCGCGTTCATCACATCATTCTCTTTCCGTCGCGCGACGCGCTTCACCGTCTCACGACTTCATTGACGGAACGCGGATGCAATCTAAAAAGCGACGGACGTCCCATCGTCGGTCTTTCGTCGCAGGAACTCTTGAAGCTCACGCGTGACGCGGATCCACACTGCCTCCTGATTCCGGCGCACGCGTGGACGCCGTGGTTTTCTGTGTTCGGATCAAAATCAGGATATGATTCGTTGGAAGAATGTTTTGGCGATCTTGCGTCGCAGATCGTTGCGATTGAAACCGGTCTTTCGTCCGATCCGGCGATGAACTGGCGATTGTCCGCGCTTGATCGTATTTTTCTCATATCGAATTCTGACGCGCATTCGTGTCAGAATCTTGGTCGAGAGGCAAATGTTTTTGAAATGGAGAAGCCATCGTACACCGAATTGCGGCGGATCCTTGTGACACACGACACAGCGAAATTTCTCGAGACGATTGAATTTTTTCCTGAAGAAGGGAAGTATCACGTAGATGGGCACGCGGCGTGCGAGTATTGGTGCGAGCCGGAAGAAACCAAGAAGCGCGGCGGCGCGTGTCCCACATGCGGGAAGCCGCTGACGATCGGTGTTTTGCATCGCGTATCGGATCTTGCGGACAGGCCTTCACACCCGTCACGTCCGGCGGGCGCGGTTCCCTATCGTTCCATTGTTCCGCTCGCAGAGCTTGTGGGGGATGCGCTCGGGGTCGGAAAAACCTCAATAAAAGTCAAGAAAATGGTTTCGGAGCTTCTCACGGATGGTCGGACCGAGTTTGGCGTGCTGCTTGATCTCTCCGCGTCAGGACTTGCCCAGATCGCGACGCCGGAGATCACCGAAGCCATTCTCAACATGCGACAGGGGAAGGTAGAAATCCGTCCCGGATATGACGGCGAATACGGCATCGTGAAAATTACCGGTGTCTCGAAGGCGACGCAGTCACGAATTTTTCAGAGGTTCCTTAAATGAAAAATCCTCCGAAGATTTATCCTCGGAGGATTTCCTCCTGACAAAAGAGCATTGAAGAAATTACTTCTTCTTTTTTGCTGCCTTCTTTTTTGGGGCTTTCTTCTTTGCCATGAAAATCACCTACCTTTCTTTTTTGTTATTCGCCCCGCTGCATGCAGGGTCGATGTCGCTCCGATGAGATATCGGAATCGAACATGAAAGAAGTATAGCACATTTTTGAGGAGTCAAGAGGAAAGAAAAAGTTTGTCAAGAGTCAAAACGAAATCGTATCGCCGGGATGCAACAGAAGCAATCCGTCTTTGACAAGACGTTTCACCATGCTTCGAATCCAGTCACGATCGGCTACAGGGTCGAACGTCTCATCGATGTTCGGGCCGAGCATCGCGATCCGCGTGCGTCCGTTCGTCCGCACAATGGAGAGAATTCGTCCGCGGTAGATGCGATCCGGAAATTTTTTTTCTGCGTGGCGTCTTTCATGAACGCGCGTGCGCTCGTGATGTTTTGCGAGAAGCCGGAGCGTTGCACCACGTTTTTCCGGAACAAAGCGCCTTCGCGCGCGGCAGACGCCTGCGAGCGGGCAGATGTCGCAACGCGGGATCCGTGGTGTGCAGATTGAAGCGCCAAGATCCATGAGCGCATGAGGGATTTGCCAATGCGCGTCGCGTTCGGGGACAACGCGATTGAGCGCTGTGCGAATTCGCGGATCGTCGGAACGGTGCGGATAGGGCATGCCGAGAAGCACGCGGCCCGCAACGCGTCGGATGTTCGTGTCAATCACGATCGCGCGTTCATGATTCACGAATTCCGCAAGCGCCGCGGCCATATACGGGCCAGCGCCCTTCAGCCGTTGCCACTCGCGCGCGGTTGTCGGAATCCCATCGCGGATCACTGTTCGCGCCGCGTCACGTGCATAGAGCGCGCGGCGGTTATATCCCAATCCCGCCCACGCGATCATGAGTTCCCGCGTGGATGCGCTGGCGAGTTTTTTCCAAGATGGAAATCGCCGCAGCCACGCACGATATTTTGGAATCACACGATCCACCTGCGTTTGCTGAAGCATAAGCTCCGAGATGAAAATTCGATACGCATTCCGTGTGGTGCGCCAGGGCAGATCGCGTCCATGACGCCGATACCATGCGAACAACAACAAGAGGAGCGTCATTCGGCGAACTCAAGGGTCGCGAGCGCCGCGAGCACGATGGCATCCGTGCCGCCCGGCGGCACTTTGGCCCAGATGAGATACGATGTGCGTCCGTCCTTTCGAACACGAAGCACAAAGAGTCCGTTTGGTGAATTCGGAAGCGACCCGCGGAGGCCGATGAGCAGATGGCCGTTCACGAGATACGACACGGTCGTCGTGTTCGTGAGATGTGTCCGAAGTTCTTCATCGCGTTGTTCATCAAAGGGCGTCATCGACATCCATCGCGCATCCGACGAAGGCGCGATGCTCGATTGCGTTGCGGAGAAGATGAGCGCCTCCGCGTCATTTTGTTCGATGAAGCTGGTTGGCGGAAGTTTGCACGAGATGCCAAGCGGTACGTTGATAGCTTGTTTCCATCCGCGGATTGCGCTCGCGCGTGGCACGAGCAGCGTTGCCTTTCGTAGGAGGTCGCGTTCTTCTTGCAGGGCTGAAATCACTTTTTGCGTCTTCGCGATTTCTGCATTTGCGGCCGCGACACTCTGATTCGCCTCCGCGATCGCGTGCTGGCTCCGTTCTTGAGCGGCGGCGGCATCCGATTGCGAACGTGTCACAAGTTCCGCAAGTCGTGCGCGATCGTCATTCGCTTTTTTGAGAAAAATAAACATTCCGCCGCCAACGGCGATCGCGCCGAGGAAGGTTGAAAGAATTACGGAGGAGAATCTACGCATACTGTCGCGAGCGTACAGAACGCGCACGGATTCGTGAAGGAGGAACGTGGATTTACGAGGATGCGGCACAGCGCCGCACGACTTCTGCGAGCGCTTCCTCTCGTGTCGTGATCGTGCCTGCGTCGCGAAGCGCTTCAATGTGCGCGATGAGTGTGCCCATGGACGGCCCGGGTATCATTCCATGCGCAAGAAGGTCCCGACCTTGAATGAGTGGTTGGGTCGGAGCTTCATCAAAGCGGTTGATTTGGACCGTCGCCGCGAGCCGAGCGCCGTGGGCGTACGGTTCGGTTGCGGATCCCGGGATTCCGCGGCCGCGATAATCCGCTTCGGACGCGGCAAGAAGCACGCGCCAGGAGATCGGGTGGATGCGTTTCAACAGTTTTCGGATCGCGTTCGCGTACGTCGTGTCGTTCAGCGTGCCGTTCTCGCGTTGAATGGAGAGCATACCGGGTTTGAGGTGGTCCTTCGCGATGGCGATCGCCGCTCGTAGAATCGGCTCGCCGAACGAGAGCCGGTCGCAGAGCGTTTTCGTCGGCTCGACACCCGCTTCTTCATGCCCTCTGGATCGAATACGGCCTTCAAGATGCGCCGTTGTCGCTGGCTTGCCAAAATCATGGCAGAGCGCGCCGAGCATCACTTCGAGTTTTTCTTCGGATGAGAATTCGCGCGCCGGATCACGTATGATTTTCGCGGCTTCGTCAATCACCATGAGCGTGTGCGTCCATACGTCGCCTTCCGGATGCCATTCGGCTTCTTGCTCGCATCCGATGAGCGCATGGATCTCCGGATAATCACGCTCAATGATCCCAAGCTCGCGCGCAAGTGTGAAGCCAATCGATGGCCTTTCGGCCTTGAGGAAAAGTTTTTTCCACTCTTCGGTGATGCGTTCCGGCGGGAGTTCATGAAGATCGTCGCGCGCCACCATCTGACGCATGACATCGAAGCTCACCGGTTCGATCGTGAGTTCAAAACGTGCGACAAATTGGATCGCCCGATAAACGCGGAGCGGGTCATCGGGAAACGTTGCTGGATCCACGACGCGCAGAATGCGACGCTCGAGATCACGCACGCCGTCGAATGGGTCAAGCAGCTCTCCGGTTAAGGGATCCGCGGAGATGGCGTTCACCGTGAAGTCGCGGCGCCGTGATGCTTCTTGCACACTCAGTCCAGGATCCGTTGTCACGGCAAATCCGGTATGTCCGGGTCCGTTTTTCGACTCGCGGCGGGGGACTGACACGTCGAATCCCACATCCTCCCCAAGATGTATTTTAAGGATGCCGAACGACCGACCGACTGTATTCACAATTCCCGGATAGAGCTGGTTCAGAAGTTCCTCGAGTCGCTCCGGCGACACACCGTAGACCTCGAGATCAATATCTTTTGGATGTTTGTCGAGAATCGCGTCGCGCACAAAACCACCAACAATCAAGACGCGGGGCGATACGCCGGCATCGTTTGGATCTTGCGGCATTGCGCGGATACTCTTTGCGAGTCGACACGCGGCTTCAATCAACCGCGGTTCTTGCGAGAACAGTTTATCGCGAAACATACCGCAAGCGTAGCAAATTCGGGCGATTTGTCACGGGGCACATGACGGGTTATGCTTCTGCCGCTTGGGCCGTTAGCACAGCTGGTAGTGCGCCTCGTTTGCAACGAGGAGGTCGTCGGTTCGAATCCGACACGGTCCAAACGAAAAACACTCAATTATTTTGAGTGTTTTTCGTTTTTGAGCAGCATCCAGCTTTTTACCTCTTGATCCCGCCCGTCTTTCTCGCTATACTTCCCGCGACCCGGTACAACAACCGGGCTTAATATACTCGTTGTTGTAGCGGATATGGTAAAAGACACGAAAAAGAAGGTCACTGGCGCATACGGCGCGGAGCAAATTGCCGTTCTGGAAGGACTCGAACCCGTGCGCAAGCGCCCGGGGATGTACATCGGTTCCACGGGGCTGGACGGCCTCTTTCATCTTTTGCGCGAGACCGCAGATAACGCCTTTGACGAGGCCATGGCCGGCCACGCGGACGAGATCACGATCACAATGCGTCCCGACGACACGATTTCTGTCCATGACAATGGCCGTGGCATTCCGGTGGATATTCACAAGCAGTATAAGGTCTCTGCGCTCGAGCTTGTAATGACCAAGCTTCATGCGGGCGGAAAGTTCGGCGGCGAAGAGAGTGGCTACAAAATCTCGGGCGGATTGCATGGCGTCGGCGTCTCGGTTGTGAATGCGCTTTCGGAGTGGATGGAAGTTACCGTCGAACGCGACGGCGGAATGTGGAAGCAGGAATATGCGCGCGGCGTGCCGAAATACAAAGTGAAAAAAATCGGCGCGAGCAAGCGCCATGGCACGACCGTGACGTTCAGGCCGGACAAGACGATTTTCACCGAAGGCACGGCGTTTGACCATGCGCGCATCCTCGATCACTACCGTCAGCAGTGTTACCTCACGAAAGGCATACAGCTCGTTGTCGTGGACGAGCGCGAAAAGCGACACGATGTCTATGTTTTTTATTTCGAGGGTGGCGTGGCATCGTACGTCCGTCATCTCAATCAAAAAAAACACGCGAAACATGACAACATTTTTTTTATCGAGAAACAGGTAGAAAAAACCGAGGCGTCAATCGCGATTCAATACACAGACGACTATCAGGAAAACCTGTACGCGTTCACGAATAACATCATCAATCCAGAAGGCGGCACGCACGTGCAGGGATTCCGCACCGCGATTACGCGCGTCCTCAACAATTACGCGAGATCGAATGGATATCTCAAAGAGAAGGACGAGAATCTCGGCGGTGAGGACGTGCGCGAAGGGCTTACGGCCGTGATTTCGATCCGCTTTCCCGAGCCGCAGTTTGAAGGGCAGACAAAGGCAAAACTCGGGACGCAGGAGGTGCGTGGCGCGGTCGAGTCCGTGATGAATGAGGCGTTCGCAACGTTTCTTGAAGAACATCCAAAAGACGCGGAAGCGATTATTGGCAAATGTGTGCTTGCACAACGAGCGCGAGCTGCGGCGCGCGCGGCGCGAGATACGGTGCTCCGCAAGGGTGCGCTCGAAGGGTTTACGCTTCCTGGTAAACTTGCGGATTGTTCGACGAAAGACGCCTCTATCTCCGAACTCTACATTGTCGAGGGTGACTCGGCCGGTGGCTCTGCAAAACAGGGGCGCAATCGCGAGTTTCAGGCCATCCTCCCGTTGCGCGGAAAAATTTTGAACGTGGAACGCGCACGGCTCGATAAGATGTTGGCGAATACCGAGATCAAAAATTTGATCATTGCGCTCGGCACGAATTTTGGCGAGATGTTTGATCTCGCGAAGCTTCGCTACGACAAAATCATCATCATGACCGACGCGGATGTGGATGGCGCGCACATCCGCATACTGCTGTTGACCCTCTTCTATCGGCACTTCCTACATCTCATCACCGAGAGTCACGTGTACATCGCGCAACCGCCGCTCTTTCGCGTCGCAAAAGGCAAAAACATCCGCTATGCATTCTCGGATGCGGAGCGCGCTAGATACATCAATGAGTTTGTAAAGATGAAAGAAGAAAAAACGAAAGCAAAAAAGGATGTAGGGGCGCAATTCATTGCGCCCGTGGATGCCGTCGAGGAAGACGGAACAACCGCGATCGCTGGCATCGTGATCCAGCGCTATAAAGGTCTTGGTGAAATGAATCCGGATCAGCTCTGGGAGACGACGATGGATCCGTCGAACCGAATGCTCAAAGTCGTGACGATCGCAGATGCGGAACAAGCAGATGCGACATTTGACACGTTGATGGGAGGCGACGTCGCCCCGCGCAAAAAATTCATTCAGACCCACGCAAAGCAAGCGGAGCTTGATGTTTAATTTTTTTTGGAATTTTCGAACACCATCTTCGCAGGAGCAACCTCGATCAACGCGAGATCCGCGGCATCCATGCGACGCCATGAGATTCTGGACTCATTGAACGAGAATCTCCCGAAAGTGTGATATGGTGATTGCCTGGACCCATGTGGTTTCTCTACGCCTTCTCTGCCGCTTTTTCAGAATCTTTGAATTCCCTTTCCAGTAAATTTCAGATCGCCAAATATGACGTCGGCATTCTTGCGTGGGCGCAGCGCGCATTCGGCTTGCTCATCATTCTTCCCTTCGCGCTGCTTCATCCGTGGCCTTCGTTGAATACGACTTTTTGGTTCGCGACGCTCGCGAGCGCAGTCCTAAACTTTCTCGCATCGCTCTTGTATTTCAGAGCACTTCGATTGGCGCCCCTATCTGTGCTCGCACCGATCGTGACACTCACGCCGGTCATTCTCCTCGTGACATCGCCATTGATTACAAAGGAATTCCCATCACTCATTGGCATTGGAGGGGTCATTATTTCAGTCGTCGGAGCGTACATCCTTCAATCCAATCTTCGAACAGAAGGGTTCTGGCGGCCGCTCACGTCACTCATTCGCGATCCTGGACCTCGCGAAATGCTCGGCGTCGCAGTGCTGTGGGGATTTTCCTCACCGCTCGACAAAATCGGAGTCGTGAATTCATCGCCGCTTGTGTATAGCGCCGTGATCCACATGCTTCTGTGCGCGGCCTTTGTCCCGTTGCTCCTCCGATCCAAATCCAAAATGGATCTGTTTCGATGGAAGGGCTTGTGGCGGTTTGCGACCGTAGGAATTTTTTCGGGGTTGACGGCGATCTTCCAAATGACGGCTATCTCGCTCACGCACGTTGCGTATGTGATCAGCGTCAAACGAACATCCGCTTTGTTCGGAATCGCGTGGGGAAAACTCTTTTTCAAAGAAGCGGAGACGCGACGGCGCTTTATCGGCGGCGCGATCATGTTGGCCGGGACAATCCTGATTCTGTTTGCGGAGTAAACGAATACAAAAAAGCGATCTGTCTGAAATGACAGATCGCCTATAAGGTTACGCCACGGCGCGGAGATGCGTTTGCTCGCCGTAGAGAACAATGTGCTGCATGAGCGCTTTTGGCGTGAGCCCGAGTCGAGGGAGGTACACATCGCGCGCCACAGGCACCTTGCGTGCGACCTTTTCGTCGAAGCTCACCCCGATCCCTGTATGCGCCGGGAACGGGAGGATGTCGCGGTCGAAGCCGAATGTTGCGTACGGGTTGAAGGCGATCGCCTGCGCCATCTGCACCGTCTCTTCGCCGCCGCCGATAGGCACAGATTTCATGCTTCCATCGGAAAACGAGATATCGATTGCGCCGAGCTCACCGCTATCGACCCACTTCGGAAGTTTCCCGATCAATCGCGGCGCGTGGGGTGCGAAAATTTGGCAGGTGTTCTGCAAGAGCCTGCCTGGACACGAACCGTCGTTCAATATCCCTGCGATCTGCCAGCCATAGCAGAGATTGTTCCAGTCGTACCGCAACGCATGGAGCGCTTCGGATACGTGGTCCTTGGTGATCTGGACGCCGGGCGAGATGTACAGGCGCGGAAGCGGAAGATCCGTCAGCGCTTCCATCAGACGGTTGTAGTGGCCGCTGATGCTTGTTTTCTCGCCTTCAGAGAAGGTCACCACTTCAGCGCCGGCCGCCGTGGCTTCGGCAATGAAGTCGTGCTGAAGCTCAGATGTGAGGAGGAGAAACCTCGGACTGAACTTATCACCCAACCGTTCGAGCATTTCCTTCATGAATATGACTGGGCGCATCGGAGCGTGTTGCCCGAATAGTCGGAACTGAACGATAAGATCGTGAGTCATTTTCGACCCTTTCTGCGGATTGCGTAATGTACATCTTCATACTATTTTGAAGCTGATCGTACCCTATCAGGTTTATTGCCCCTTGTCAAGTCCTTCGCACTATGCTATCCTCTTGATATAGCCCTGGGGAAGGGGCTTTTTTAGAAAACCATGTCCTGAGCGAGCCCCGACGCACGTCGGGGCGAGTCGAAGGAAACGATCGTATGAATTTGACTGAAAAAATCATCGTCTATCTCCGCGGCACGCGGGAAGAAATTCGCAAGGTCTCGTGGCCGAGCAGAAAAGAAACGGTCCGCTACAGCGCGCTCGTCGTAGGCGCGAGCATCATTGTCGCCGTTTTTTTCGCAACGCTTGACCTCGGTTTCACGCAGCTCGTGGACGTTGCGGTCACCCAACGCGCCACAAGGAGAACGCAGAGCGCTGAACAGACACCTCCGCCAACGAACGTGCCGACATCCTCGCGACCGGCGTCGGATGTACAAACGGTTACGCCAACATTTGATTTAAAGAGTTTGGAGACGACCACGGGGAGCGGCTCGATCCACATTGTGAAATAAATGTATGCCCGGTACGACAACTGCGAATCCAACCCCTTTATTCTTTGTCTATGCGCTGGAAAGCGAGAAGGATGGAAATCGCTACATTGGATACTCGACAGATATTTTTCGCAGATTCAAAGAGCATAACGACGGCTTGTCATTCCCAACGAAATATCGGAGACCTCTAAAACTCATTTATTACGAAGCATGTGCACATATGGAAGACGCAAAGCGGCGAGAAGGATATCTCAAAACAACTGGGGGACGACGGTTTTTGGCAAAAAGGTTGCGTGAGTATTATTCGCAGTTGTAGTACCGGGTATGCCAAAACAAATTCTGGAACTCGGCCGTAGATGGTACGCGATTCACACCTATTCGGGGTACGAAGAAAACGTTGCGCAGAACCTGAAACGTCGCACCGAAACGATGGGGATGCAAGACAAAATTTTT
>OBEQ010563402.1_pt1 | contig 12173 bp, 8 predicted proteins | sample 1670901 | NCBI WGS metagenome assembly OBEQ01 (sample SAMEA104232315, study PRJEB22302) | groundwater metagenome | biome: forest; feature: aquifer; material: groundwater | place: USA | collected 2011-08-07 | depth 5.4 m | reverse complement strand
TTTATAAAATTCAGAGCATTGATGGTTATGATCCGTTGTATCTTCGCCGTTATGGCGAAATGATCGCTGCTTCAGAAAGAGGGAATGCGGACATTTCACCTCCGTTTGGATTTGACAGGATTATTACTCCGCACAATTATGATTCAAAAATAGTCGATTTATTAGGGGTTAAATATGTCTTAAGCCTTTCAGATTTGCAATCGCCAAAACTGCAAAAAGTTTTTCAAGAAGGACAAACAAGGGTTTATGAAAATAAAAATGTATTGCCTCGTGTATTTTTTGCCGAGGAAGGAGTATATATCAATGGGAAGCAAGAGGTAATAAAGAAGATCTTCAGCAATGATTTGCTCAAGAAAGTTTTCATCGAAGACCCCATGCACCCAAATAAAGCCCTCGAAGAAATATATATAATTAAAAGCCCAGTCCCTCTAATTTGGAGAGCAGCAATTGTTACATACTCAGAAAATAAAATTGTGATTAAAACAGAAACTAATAGGATTGCATGGCTAGTTCTCACAGATAGTTTTTACCCAAGCTGGAAGGCAACTATCGATGGAAGAGAAAAAAATATTGTTATTGCGGATTATAATTTTAGAGGGATTATTGTCCCGGACGGTAAACACACGGTAGAATTTTACGCTACGCTTTTTTAGCTTCTTGTTTTTTTAATTTTTTATTTGTTTTTAGTAAAATTAGGCAAGTTAGCGCTAGGGAAAGTACGCTAATTAACGCTCCATATGTGAAGCTTTTTGGCATGTAGTTAAGATACGCAGTATGTTTTCCTGCTCTTATAGGGATTGCTCTAAATGTATAATTTGCTCTATAAATTTTTGTTAATGTATTATCCACGTAAGCGTTCCATCCGGGATAATAGTTGTCGGATAAAAACAAAAAACCGTCTGCTTTTGTATCTGTTTCAATTTTAACCTCCGTGGGTTTATATGTAACAATCTTTGCTGGCGTGAACGACATATTTTTGCTAGGAGTAAAATTGGGTGGAATTTCTTCCAGGATCAATTTTTGATCATATGGAAAGTTTTTGTTGAAAAGCGTTTCTATGATTTTTTTACTATCTTTTTCTACAATAAAATCATAATAAACACTTCCCTTAGGAATTGCATTTATATTTTCATGTACTTCCCATTTGTATTTTTGATAAATAAGCTTAAAGCGATCGAGTGGAAATCTCCATGCTTGCTGAAGCCAATCTGTAGGCGCTAAATCATTTTTATAGATAATATATTTAATGTCCATCATATTCATGAGAGTGCGTTTTGCATCAGAATCTTTTGTTGGCATAGATTCTTGTAAAACAGCGTCTGATCGAGTAAGGGCTTTTGGATAGCTTGCGTTAATAAGTTCTCCGTATCGCCTGATGTAAAGCGAGTCATATCCCTCCGGAGATAGTATTCTCCATTGGGTTGGTAAGTTTGTTTCGATCCTTCCGATATCATATCCGTAAGTCCTATGAGGAGGAGTTTTTTCCTGTAAAAATGATATAAGTGGATGTGTTGGAAAGAAATACCCAAAAGGAGAAAATGGTGAAAACTTATAAAGAAAGTATTGATATTCAAAACCTGAAAGAATAATAAAGCAAAAAAACATAACGATTTTATATTTATTATTTTTTGTCCCTATATAGATCAAAACGAATGTTATTGCCAATATAGTTGTTGGAATAATAAGATTTCTTTTTATAACACTTAAAAAGGGAATAAGGAATGATGTTTGTGGAAAAAAGGGCACTACCACTGTGAATACCCACATTGCCATATAAATAAATACCAACAAAAATAAGCTTTTCCAGACAGAGTTTTTCTTGAAGAGGTATGCATCTATACCAAATCCTGCAAGAATAACGAATGAAAATTGAAAGATGAATAACGTTCTTGCAGGAGAGCTTGTATCCAGAACTGGGATATGGAGAGCTGTGAGGGCTTCTGATAATGGTGTGGGAAGGGCGAAGATTAATGCCAGTCCTGATAACGAAAGAAAAAAATAGATAAGTTTATTTTTTCTTTGATACATACATCCAATGACTGCGAAGACCAGCGCTACTATACCAAAATAACCCATAAACTCCGCATAATTACCTTTCCAAAGATTACCAACTGCCGGATTTCCAAAGAAATCAGGGGCAAAAATAGTAAGAAGATGAGAAAAAGGGAGCTGAAAGCGGTGAAATATTTCCAAGGATTCCGGGACATTCCTGGCGGATAATTGTAAGAGTTCTAGGCTCGGCAAAATTTGTATAGCCGTGATTCCAAGCGCAAGTATAATAAACCACGAACCGGATATGAAGGTTTTGAGATTTTTTGCATAATTATTTTTTGTGGAAAATGTACAAAATATATAGTATGAAAGTGTTGTTAAGGCTACATATGTTGTTGTTTGGATGTGTCCAGCAAAAACAGAACATGCTAGGGCAAGAGAGGATACGACAAGAAATTTAGGGGAGTTGTCTTTGAAATATTTTGTAATGCCAAATAGGGCAAGAGGCAGCCATAACGCGCTATGACCGACAACTCCCCATTCAAACCATGTCGCCATATATCCAATAAAACCAAATGACAAACCGCAAAATAGTGCCGCGTATTTAGACAGCGAAAGCGATCTTACAAAAAGATACATAAAAATAAATGCCAATATTGGTTGGGAAAGAATATAAATTATCCAGGCCACTTTACTTTCAAGGATGAAAAACAAAATATTAAGAGGATAAAAAACAGCGCTTTGTATATTGGCAAGAAGAGGGTAACCCGAGAACGCATACGGATTCCATAGTGGGATTTGGCCGCTTTTAAATATTTCCACAGCCAGATCGCGCCAGGGGAAAAGTTGACGAACTACGTCTGCTGCAATAAATTCCTTATGATTTACCCAGGAGGAATATCCTATCCAGCCACCGGAACTATAAGGAAAAAACCACGAAACAAGTAAATCGCCAGGGAATGGGAATAAGCCAAAAAATATTTTATGGAAAATTCCAAAAAATATTAACAAAAATACAAGGAATGGCCAAAATGTTTTAAGGTGTTTGGACATCTATTTTGTAGTATAATTTATATTACAGGGATTGTCTAATACAAATCCTTGTCAGAGATGAGTTATTTAGTTAGTATTATTATCCCAAATTATAACGGCGAAGAGATATTGAAAAAAAATTTGCCAAAAGTTTTCGATTCAATATTGCTGTATAAAGATGGAGAAGTTGAAGTTATAGTTACCGATGATTGTTCGGTAGATAATTCTATAAATGTACTCGAAAGTCTAGGGGCTAAAATACATTCTTCGTATCCTACTATAAAATTCAAGATAATTAAAAACGATAAAAATCTTGGTTTTGCTTCAAATATTAATCAGGGGGTAAGTAGCGCGAACGGAGATATACTAGTCCTATTAAATACAGACGTTTTTCCTAAAAATGACTTTTTGAATCCTCTTCTCAAGCATTTTGCAGACCCAAGTGTTTTTGCGGTGGGATGTATGGATGAGAGCTTAGAAAACGGCAGAATGATTTTGCGAGGCAGAGGTGTTGGTTTGTGGAAAAGGGGTTTTTTTATTCATTCACGCGGAGAGGTTAATCGCACAAATACACTTTGGGTAAATGGAGGAAGCGGAGCATTTAGAAAAAGTATTTGGGAAAAACTTGGAGGATTTGATAGTCTTTACAATCCGTTTTATTGGGAAGATATAGACTTGTCCTATAGAGCTCTTAAGTCCGGATACAAAATTGCTTTTGAGCCCAAGAGCATAGTTTTTCACGAACACGAAAAAGGCATCATTAAGAGAAAATTTTCCTCCTCGAAGATTAAAAGTATTGCCTATAGAAATCAATTCATATTTGTATGGAAAAATGCAACTGATCTAGACCTACAGTTTTTACACCTATTTTGGTTACCATACCATTTTTTAAAAGCAATAATTAGGGGAGATTTGATTTTTCTTGTCGGTTTTTGTTTGGCTTTTTTACGATTGCCCCAAGTGATACGAGAAAGGAATCGCGCGCGAAAATATTTTAAAAAATCTGATCAAGAAATAGTAAAAGACTTCATTTAATGAGAGAAAAGGAAAGAAATTATATAGATATTGCTGCATATATTTTAATTTCTTCTTTTACGTTAGCTGGAATTATTGTGTCTGTAGGCCGTTTTTGGCAGTATGATATTTTTTATTATGATTTTGGGATATTTGATAGGGCAATATGGCAACTGTCAAAATTCCAAGCGCCTATAGTTGATCACCTTATCGTCGGTGGGAAATGGATTTTCGCAGATCATTTTAGTCCAAGCATTTTTTTATTGTCGCCGTTTTATTGGCTAACTACCAGAAGCGAGATGCTTCTTGTTGTGCAGGCAATAGTTGTTGGGCTAAGCGGGATAGTATTATATAGTATTGGTAAACATGTCTTAGAAAATAAATTCTTAGCTTTAGGTATTTTGGTCTGTTATTTTCTTTTCTTAGGTTTACAAAATGCAGTTATTACCGATTTTCACGAACTTACAGTTGCTACCCTTCCTCTTATGTTCACATTTTGGGCAATATTAAAGAAAAAATTAAAATTATATTTATTATTTTTAATAATTACTTTGGGTTTTAAGGAATCACTTTTTGCAACAGGTATTGGCATAGGCGCAGCCTTATTTTTTTTAAATAAAAAATGGCGGCATATTGCTTTTCTTACCATTGTCATATCCATTGTATGGGGAATTGTAAGTATTAAGTTTATTATCCCAGCGTTTTCTAATGGCATATATATTTATGCCCCTACATTGCCAGATGGTATTTTAAGTAAAGTCAGTGCCTTAGTGGATAATCCGATTAAAGTAAAAACGCTTTTCTATAGCTTTCTAAGTTTTGGTTTTCTGCCAATTTTTTCTCCTACTTTTTGGCCTCTTATCGTTCAAGATTATGCGTTGCGCTTCCTGCCGGCGGGGTTGGGTAATACTCGATGGGATTTAGGATTTCACTATAACTCCCAGAGCGCTGTTATTTTGGCCATGGCATCTGTTTTTGGGTTACATAATTTAATGAGAATAAAGCGGTTTTCGAAGTTTATACCTTTTTTAGGAATAATTCTTATAATTAATGCTTTTATTTTGTACCGCTTTATCCTGCACGGACCATTTGCTCTTGCGTATAATCCGGCTTTTTATAGACATACCAAAGACTTAGTTTTTTTAAATGATTTGATAAGAAAAATCCCAGCGAATTCTTCCGTAATGACACATAATAATTTAGCGGTACGTTTTACTCATCAACAAGTTTGGTTATTAAGATCAAATTACGAAATGTACAAACCAGACTACATATTGATAGATAATAGAGAGGGTCAGAATCCAAATGATTTTTTCGCTAGTCCAAACAACGTTGGTGATATAATTGAAAGCATAAGAAAAGACTCTAATTATAAGTTGATATATAATACTCAAGAACAGTTTATATTTAAAAGAGTAAGTAAATTGAATAAATAGCTAAATGGAATGAAATTATCAATAATTATTCCTGTTTTTAACGAAGAAAAAACGATCTCGGAAATACTTAATAGGGTATACGAGGTTAAAATTCCCCATGTCGAAAAACAAATTATAGTAGTCAACGATGGCTCAAAAGATGGAACTCAGAAAGAAATCAATAGTTCGCCTGTTGTTTCAAAAATAAAAGTTATTGTTCATTCTAAAAACCAAGGGAAAGGAGCAGCTGTCAGAACAGGAATTAAGAATGCGGCAGGAGATTATATTATTATTCAGGATGCCGATTTGGAATATAATCCAAAAGACATAGAAAAGCTTGTAAGACCTATTTTGGAAGGAAAGAGTAAAATAGTTTATGGTACTCGTCTTAAGAGATTGCCAAGTTTCTCTAAAGAAGAAAGAACTCCTCAATTCTTATTGCATTATGCAGGCAATAAATTTTTAAGCTTGTTAACGAGCATTCTATATGGACAATGGATTACAGATATGGAGACATGCTACAAGCTCTTTTCAGTAAAAGCGGTTGAGGAAATGAAATTAAATGCTAAAGGATTTGAATTTGAGCCAGAGATTACAGCTAAATTGTTAAAGAAAGGATACAAGATTCTAGAAATTCCCATAACAACAATTCCTAGGGGATATAATCAGGGTAAAAAACTCAACGCCATACGAGATGGCACAATTGCGTTATGGATTTTGGTTAAGTATAGGTTTGTTAACTAAGCGATGAAAAAAAATATTATTTCATTTTCCATAAGACATAAATTTCATATAAGCGTAGTATTGATTTTATTGCTAGCTGCAGTTTTTCGGTTTTATAATTACGAAAATCGGTGGGCACTTGCTTCGGATCAAGCAAGAGATGCAATAATTGGTAGACAAGCGTTGTTGTTGCATCAAGTTCCGACATTAGGTCCTTTTTCTCAAGCAGGAACATTTGTAATGGGTCCAATATGGTATTGGTTAGTTGTTATGGCAACTGCGATCTATCCGGGATCAATAATTACCCCATGGATAATTCTTACAATTTCTTACGTGGTAGTCGTTTATGTAATGATGTTAAGCGCTAAGGAATTGGGGGGTAAATATCTTAGTATTATTGTAGGTATTTTTACAGCTGTTTCCACATCGCAAGTGGCGCAAAGTACAAATTTAACAAATCCATCGGGAATAGCAATTTTATCTGCCTGTTCAGTATATTTTGCAATTAAATATATAAAATCAAGGAAGTCTCTTTATGTTTTCCTCTTTCCATTATTTTTATCATTAGCGATAAATGTTCATCTTCAGGCTATTGGTCTTTTGCCTCTTTTTTTTATAACTTTGATCTTAAAACGACCAAATTTTAAGCAATTACTTATTTCTATAGGGGCTTTTATATTGCCGTTTATCCCTTTACTGTATTTTGATATAGGAAATAATTTTTATGATACCAGGAGTATTATAGACTATTATTTATACGGTCAGTATAGAATTTATGTTCCAAATCGTTGGTTGACCTATGTCGGTGTTTTTTGGCCAAATGCATGGGCGTGGATTATTGGTGGGGAGAAAATTCTTGGTTATCTTGCCGTATTGATGATAGCGTTAATCACTGCTTATTCTGTCTGGAAAAGAAACATAAAAAAACAAATGATGGTTATCATTCTCAGTTTTTTTCTTTCTGTTGTAATGCTGCGTTATTTTAGAGGGGAAAGGTTTGATAGTTATCTTATGTTTCTACATCCATTCATTTTAATACTTACTGGTTGGGTCTGTTTTGAGCTTTTTAAACTAAATCGTTTTGTTGGTATTTTGATAATTATTTTATTTGTGTTTGGAAGCGTGAGAACTGATTATTTTATGATTAAAAACTCAACTGCTCATATGCAAGAGAATGTTGGGTATTGGAAAAATCTACTGATTAATACATATCCTGGCACGAAATTTGCATTGTATGATTTAAGTGATAGATCACCAGGTTTTAGGATGTCTCTTGGATTATTCTTGGAGGAGGCAAATAAACTAAACGACAATGGTTATAAAATAGGAATTGGTAATCCTTTGCCTCAATACCGAATGTTTCATTCCAAAATTAAAGGCGCTAGCGTAGGGGAAGATCTTTGGGATATAAATAGCAGTTCATCTGGAGAGTTATCAAAAGAAGGAGCAAAATTTGTTAATCCAAGTGCAATATATCAAGATGTTGAGGGCTGGTACAAACACAAAAAACTATGATAAAGATTTTTAGGAATTATATAATATGGCTATTTTTCATAGTAGTTCTTGCTGGGATTTTACGTTTCCATCAAATTGACAAGGTTCCGGTGTCGCTTTATTGGGATGAGACCGCCTCCTCATATAATTCTTATTCGATTGCTCAAACAGGAAGAGATGAATATGGAAATTTCATGCCTCTTTTATTTCGCTCTTTCGAGGATTATAAAATGCCAGGGAATATTTATCTGACTGCCATCTCTATAAAATTATTTGGTTTAAATGAGTTTTCTACGCGATTTTCATCTGCCTTTCTTGGGGTTTTAACAGTTTTGATTACATATTTTTTGGTTTATGAGTTGTTTTTAAGATTAGAGAGTAAAAGTGAAAGAAGAATTACGTATATAGCACTTCTTACATCGTTTCTTTTGGCAATTTCTCCATGGCACATTCAATTTTCCCGTACAGGATTTGAGGCGAATGTTGGATTATTTTTTGTTGTGTTGGGAATATGGGTATTTTTAAAGGGATTGAGTCGGCACAAATGGTATATTTTGTCTATGTTTATTTTCGGAATCAGTTTGTATTTTTATCGTAGCATTCACATATTCCTTCCGCTTATGGTTATTGGCCTTTTTATTATCTGTAAAGAGGAACTTTTTAAAAGAATGAACCGGCGTTTATTGTTTTTGGGAATTGTTATTCTAACTCTCGTTGCTATGCCGATTTTCGTAGAATCTTTATCCAAAAATGGTTTACGAAGGGCAATGCAGATAAATGTCTTTACGAATTCCAATGCAGAAGTAGCAGTTTATGTTAAGTCTGCTCATGAATCGGGCTTTGATCAATTAAATAAGATTTTTTACAATAGAAGATACGTATTTTTACGGAAAATTATTGATAATTATTTTATACATTTTGGTCCGAGATTCTTATTTATTAACGGGGATGGAAATGGCAGGCATGGCGCTGTAGGATTGGGACTTTTATATATGTGGGAATTGCCATTTCTATTAATAGGTATAGCATCCGTTTTGAGAATTCAAAGTAAATTTAAATATATTATTTTTATTTGGTTCGCATTGGCGCCTATTCCGGCTGCGCTTTCTGTTCCTTCCCCTCATGCCTTAAGAGATCTTAACGTGTTGCCGATTCCTCAGTTATTTGTTGCTATAGGCATCTTTACAGTGGTTTCCTTACTTCGCAATAAACGAAGATTCTTATTTATAGTTTTATTAAGTTTTATGGTGTTGTTTTTTGTCTCAAGGTATTTATTTATTTATTATGTAGTAACTGCAAAAGTTAAGAGCTCGGATTGGGCTGATGGTTATAAGCAGTTAACTGAATATGTTTTTACAAAGGAGAAATCTTACGATAAAATTATAATTTCCGGACATTATTGGGAGCCATACGCCTATTTTCTTTTTTACAAAAAATATGATCCTGCGATGTATCAAAAGTACGGAAATAGCAATGGTTTTGATAAATATCTATTCGGTGGAACATCTTGGGATAAAGATAAAAATAGTCAAGAATTAGGCGACGTTAATTTAAGAGAGTTTGCCAAAACTTCCCGTCGTTTGTTGGTTGCTCTTTCGCCGCAAGAGCATGATATGCAGAAAGAAAATATAACTAAAATTACAGAAATTAAAAATCACAATAACGAAACTGTATTTATAGTAGGTGAGGTGAAATGAAAAAGCATTGTGAAGATTATCCTACAACATATTTTCCATAAGGAATTTTTCTAATAGCCACAATAATAAGAAATGAAATTAGAAAAGTTAAAATTGCTGGTAGGGGCGCGTAGAAAACAAGAGGAGTATGAATTTGCCATGGGTATAAGTGAAAGTATGAAAATACTCTATCTAAAACGAGTGCATGCACAAGATATATGCCAAATGCTGTTGGCGCAATAAAAGCTATTACTTTTGGAATATAGCCTGAAAGCAATCGTTTTCTAAAAAATTGATGGATGTTTTTTAGCACAAGAAATAAAGAAAGAGTCATGGGTAAAAGCGTGGGGCTATAATTTAAGACAATAAATGCGCCAAGAACACCGTTTCCTATGCGGTTGGTAATAACTGGAAGAAAAAAATAAATTGCTAATAAAATAGGGATCAATTTCTTTTGTATTTTAACCGTGCGAAGATATGCTCCTGCGTAAAATATGCCAATGTAGGGAATAAACATTGTTAAAGAATTTCTTTTAAAGTCAATATTGTAGATATTGAGTAATGAGCAGAAAATACTAAACGCAAGTAATGACCAAAAAAGAATTGCTTTTTTCTTTTTACTCAATTTCTCGATAAGCCGCATTAAAATGGGTGTAACTAGATATAGCTCAAGAATGATAATGAGAAAATACAAATGCCAAACATCCCCATTCCATAAGCGTTGTTGAATATAGTGTATGGTTACGCGGGCTCTATCCCAGTTTATGTCATTTCCACTATAGATAATAACCCAAAAAATAAATGGCAATAAAATTCTTGAAAATCTTCTTTTGTAAAAAAGTTTTATGTTTTTAAGTTTTTCTTTACGTAAAAGAAGATATCCGCTTAACATAATAAAAAGAGGCACCGCAACATGCGAAAGTGTATTGAAATAATAGATTATATTCCACGAAATACTTCCCTTGAGGGGTGTATAGAGGACAAACCTATCTGTTGTATGACTTAAAACAACAAAAAAAACTGCAAGAATTCTAATAATATCGACAGACATATTGTAGCTTTTTATTCTCTTCATTAAGAATATTTTTCTGTTTTAAGCAGTGCAGAAGCTCAATGCGTCGTTTTTAAAAACAATAATCCACCCAATCGTCAAAATCAATAAAAGAAAATAAATTCCATATGGGATACGTTTAATTTCTTTTAAGGAAAAGAAAAGTCCTATAAGTGCTGCAGCTTGATACGGGAGCATAAGATACAATGCCCTAAGGAAAAATGATAGCTTGGTAAGTTGAAAAATTTCCAAGAAAGGAAGTAGTAATACGATAACTGCAAATATCTTTATAATTTTTCCGCGAATCTTGTTTGCGACAATAGAGTAATAGAAGTAAAACAACCCAAATAATCCCGCTAAACCTATTATGTTAATGAGATAGCTTATGTTAAAGAATTGAATATATCTGCTAAAAATATCAAACATTAAAACCGTAATCTTGTTATGGAATAGGCGTACGATAAAGATTGGAGCTTGGTTTTCAGTAGTAATAAGCTCGTTAAGATGAAAAGAAATAACATGAGAAGAGTAGTGAAAATTTCCATTATAATCAGCGCACGATAACTGTGTTTTTAATAAGTATCCAAATATCGTTATGAGAAAAATAAGAATAACGTATCTAAAACTCATAATTCTAAAAATTGAGCAACGACTTCTTTTAACGGCGTATCAAGCGTGATGTTTTTCAACAGTTTTATTCTTGCATTCATCTTTTCTTTCAATGGATAGCGGATATATAAAATACGTTTATTGCTCCACTTTTGTGGTTTCTGCCAAGAGCTGTTAACGAATAAGGGCTTTAATTTGTCGTTGTAGAAAAGAAAATGTATTTTTTCGTTTGGAAGAAAATCTTCATTAATTACAATAGCATAATACTCTTTTTCATGGTTGGTTGCTTCTTCCGCTATTTTCTTTTGCGCGCTTCCCCAAAAGACTCTATGGGTGTTTTGATAATGCGATACGTACATATGAAAATAAAGAGCAGTTTCATATATTCCAAGTAAAATTATTCCCGCAAAAGCAATTTTTACCCATAATGTTTTATATCGAACGATACTTTGTATTCCAATAGCTATAATTATTGAAAATGGAATAATTAATAATAATGCACGTAAGGCATTTGGACTAACTGCTATTGCTACAGCTGCGGGAACTATAAAAATTATACCTAAAACTATTTTTTTAACAATTTTACTTTTTTCACGTAATAATACTATAAAACCAAAAATTAGAAAGGGTAATTGCCAGCGGAAAAGAAATCCGAATTCGGAAGAAGAATAAAATCTAACATTATCGCCTGCTTTGACAAAAAGCTGCTGTAAGGAAAAATAAGACAGATAATTTTTTATATAAATAAACGGGTAGATGATAAAATCCGAGATGGAAGATTGAAGCAATGTTGATGTTGGTAGTGCTTGTTGAGTAAATATGCTAGTCTGTAAGAATCGGGAATTTCCGTGGCTACCAAATGTAAAAAGCAACAAGGGAATATGTAGGACTATGGTGTAAAGAGCTATAGAAAAAATGTTTTTCCTGTTAATGTATTTTTTGCTAAATAAAAAATAGAATATTACAAGAATGGTTATGGGCGTTAATATGCGAAAGGAGTGGTATGTATACGAGGCAAGGGTAAAAAAGAAAAGACTTATGACTAAATACAGTATTTTTTTATTTTTGTAAAATACAGCCGTTTGCCAGCAGCCAATCATATATAAACAAACCGCAACAACGGACTCGTATGAGCCTCGTGAGAATTGAATGTGCCATGGGGTAATA
>OBEQ012778400.1_pt1 | contig 12175 bp, 13 predicted proteins | sample 1670901 | NCBI WGS metagenome assembly OBEQ01 (sample SAMEA104232315, study PRJEB22302) | groundwater metagenome | biome: forest; feature: aquifer; material: groundwater | place: USA | collected 2011-08-07 | depth 5.4 m | reverse complement strand
CTGATGGTGCGTTGTTGCTCGTGGATGCTCAAGAAGGTCCTATGCCGCAGACACGATTTGTGTTGAAAAAAGCTCTCGAGTCGGGACATAAAATTATCGTTGTCATCAATAAGATAGATAAGACAAATGCCAATGTTGCGAGAGCTGTTGAAAAAACATTTGAATTATTTATTGATCTTGGTGCAACCGATGAACAGGCTGATTTTCCAATCATCTATGCGGCAGCTCGTTTGGGTAAGGCCGGTTTGTCACCTGATCTGTCTCTAATGACAGATATTGTGCCCGTATTTGATATGATCTTGCAGTATATTGCACTTCCTCAGGGTGATGCTGCTGCACCCTTTCAATTTTGGGCCCCAGACGTTTATGAAGGCGCACCAACTCCTGTGACAGCTTCTTTGGCTGTTGCCTCAAAAGCCGCGGCATTTGCATTTTTGATGCGTCTTCTTTTTAGTGTTTTTATCTCGTTCAATTACAAAAGGGTTTACCTGTTCTCTGCTTTAGCCGCCATGACCATGCTCTATGGAAATCTCGGCGCGTTGGGACAAACAAATATTAAACGCTTGTTTGGTTATTCAAGCATTGCGCATGCGGGCTATCTTCTGGTCGGCATTGCCGCGGGAAAAAAATTCGGAACTGCAGCCGTTCTTTATTATTTGATCGCTTACGCAATTTCCACTCTTTCGGCCTTTTGTGTCATTACTTATGTGGAAAAAACCAACGGACATAATCGCATTGAAGGCTATCGCGGCCTCGCCAAACGCTCTCCTTTGCTTGCAGGTATTTTCTTTATTGCCCTGCTTTCACTTGCGGGCGTGCCTCCACTCGCTGGTTTTTTTGGAAAATTTTTAGTCCTGCTTGCGGCTGTTAAAGTAAAAATGTCTTGGCTGGCATTGCTTGGGCTTCTTGGCGTGGCCATTTCATTGTTTTATTATCTGAGCCTTGTACGCGTCATGTATTTTGAAGAGTCCAGCAATGAAGAGCCTATTCTGGTTTCCAATCTGGCCCGGTTTGTTTTAATCGGACTCGCATGCCTAACAATTATTGCGGGGCTGTGGCAATACCCTTTCCTGAACGTGGCTTATACAGCGGCACGTTCTTTATTTTAAAAAAATATTGTCATTGCGAGCCCAGAAGGGGCGAAGCAATCTGGCTTTGAAATCAGATTGCCACGTCGCCCGAAAAAATTCAGGCGGGCTCCTCGCAATGACGAGACTTCCATGATCACACTTAAATCATTCACCCTTAAAACACACATCATTCAATCTCCGATGGCCGGTTGCACAGATTTGGCCTTTCGTCTCGTGGGCCGGAGCTACGGCATGGAATTCGCATTCCTCGAAATGGTTTCCGCAGACGCACTTGTGCGTCAAAATTCGAGAACGCTTGATCTGCTTAAAAGTTCGGTCGAAGACAAACCTCTTGGAGCGCAACTCGTAGGCTGTAATCCCGACACCATGGGCGAAGCTGCCGCAATGATTGAAGAAATGGGTTTTGATCTTTTGGATATTAATTGCGGTTGTCCGGTACCAAAAGTCACGGCCCCAGGAGGTGGTTCTGCGCTGCTTGTAGAGCCTGAAAAAACCAGAAAAATTTTTGAAAAAATCGTAAAAAATATCAAACGCATTCCCGTCACAGTCAAAATGCGCAAAGGCTTTTCGGATAATACGGGCGACGAAGCAGTCCGGATTGCAAAAATTGCCGAAGATACAGGTCTCTCTGCCGTAACGGTCCATGGAAGAACGCGTGTGCAAGGTTACTCTGGAAGTGCGGATTGGGAAGCCATCGGACGAGTTAAAAAGGCCGTCAATATTCCCGTCTTTGGGAACGGTGATGTTTTAAATGGCGAAGATGCAAGGCGCTTGATGGAAATTAGCGGCTGCGATGGCGTTATGATTGGCCGCGGCGGATTAGGCAATCCCTGGATATATAAATCTATCCACGCAACTTTAAACGGTCTGGACCAGCCTTTGCCAGCCTCGGTTACGGAAAGAAAAAAAGCAGCCTTACGGCATCTTGAGCTTGAAGTCCAATCGGACGGTGAAAAAATCGCAGTGTTAAAATTTAGGCGTATCGCCTGCTGGTATTTTAAAGACATACCGGGCGCATCGCAATTTCGGAACAGGGTGAATGCGCTTGAAACAGCTGAGGTTATGCGGGAAGCGATTCAAAATTTTCCTGAATCGCGATAATGTCTATCAATTTAATTAAGTCTTCTTTTTCTTTCCGGGAATATGATTTGACCGCGCATTCGCGAATAAGCGCTTGGCTGCGGGAAGTGCAGGGCTCCTGGTAAAGAAGCTCCACCGGGCGGCGGCTCGACGTATAACGCGATGCGCGCCCACTATTATGCGCCTTTAATCTCCGCTGTATATCATTCGTAATGCCCGTATAAAGCGAGCCGTCCTGGCAGCGCAAAATATATAAAGACCAACTCTTTTCATTTATTCCCCCACCTTTTTCCTCCCCCAATTTTATGGGGGGAGGATAGGAGGGGGGTTCTTTTTCTTTCAAACCGTTAATCATCCGCCTATATTTGCGATTCATATTATTCTTGTAACGGCCTTTGGAATGCGTTCTTGAGGAGACTTTCTTTGGGGACAGGTTGGTAGTACGTAATTCCAACCTATCCCCAAAAAATTAGCCTGGGATTAATGGACTTTTTGGCCGAGGGATTGCGTAAAACGCTTTAGAGCAGATGAACAATCATGAGGATCTAGATGAATATCTAAAATACAAAATTGCTGAGTATATTCGCGACAAATCCCTAGCGCCTGTTCAAGCTGACCTTCTGTTTCAATGTCGAAACCTTTTCCAAAACCAAGCACTTCCGGAATACGGCTATATCTCCAAGGCAAAATATTATTAAACGGGCCATCCTGCATCGGACGTTCGGTTCCATAGCCCTGATTATTGAGAATTACAACAATAGGATTCAAATTGAAACGCGCGATAGTGGAAAGCTCCATTCCGGTCATTTGAAAAGCCCCGTCGCCGACAATCACAAGAGGCCTTCGTTTTGGATTGGCCAGTTGGGCCCCCAAACTTGCAGGAACCGCGAATCCCATAGAAGTGTAATAAGCAGGTGCTAAAAATTCGGTGCTGCCAGGAATGAACAAATCAGCCCCGGCAAACATGGCATCACCAGGATCTGCAATCACAATCATGTCATCCTGCAAAAAGCCATTAAGGCGTTGAAATAATCTTTCTGTGGTTATTTTTGCTTTCGTATCCGGAACAAAATTGGGCGGCGGTGAAGGATGAGGGATTTTACCCGGATTTCTTCTGGAGATGCCTGCCTCAATAAGACCTTTGATAAAATCTTCAAGCCTGACTTGTTCATAATTGTGAAAACGAATAGATGTTTTCTCACTTGTTACGCTGATCGAAATGGCCTGGTCAAGCCGCGCAGTAAAAATACCCAAGTCTACGTCGCTCATGGGAGCGCCCAATAAAATCAGGCAATCGCTTGATTCCACATATTCACGCACATCTTCATGCCCCATGGCCCCTTCATAAACTCCAAGATAAAGCGGGTGGCGTTCGGAGATCACGGATTTGCTCAATATAGTTGCTGCCACCGGAATATTTGTTTTTGCCAAAAAATCCGTAAGCGCGTCCTGTAAACCAAAGCGGTGGAGTTCAATACCCGCAATAATTACAGGTTTTTTAGCTTTGTTAATCATTTCAACCGCTTCGCGCATGGCTTCCTGTAAAGAATCCGGGTCGCTTGTTTCTTCAAATTTTTCAGTCTTGTAATTGGCTACGCCCGCCAGCGTAATCATGTCACGGGGAATTTCGATATACCCTGGCCTTTTAAATCGCAGCACAGTCGCAATCACGCGGTCAATTTCCCGAAAAGCAGTCTGGGGGTCATTTAAAATCGTAGAAGCAACCGTAAGCTGCTCGAAAACTTTGATTTGAGTATCAAAATCCTTCACCCGGTGATGCAGCAAAGGGTTTTTGGCACGCTCTTTTGTTCCGGGTGAGCCACTAATCACAATCACCGGCGATTTTTCAGCAAAAGCCTCGGCCGTGGTGTTGGCTAATTTCAACCCACCCACACAATAAGTGACACAGACCGCTCCAAGGCCACTCACGCGCGCGTAGGCATCGGCTGCAAAGCCTGCACCCTGCTCATCGCAGGTATTAATGATTTCAATGGCACTTTCGTCGAGTTGTTTGTAAAAGGAAAGAATATAATCGCCCGGGATGCCAAAAATGTGGCGGACGCCGTGGTCGTAGAGCCGGCTGATGAGATATTCCCCGATGCTAGTGGACTGGCTCATAGTCATAGCTTAGCATATCCTTTCGGACGTCAGCCCTTCAAAGGGCTATTTACCCGTTACGGTGAATACGTCTTCTAGCAGAATAAATTCGTTTGGAACGAAAGCAATAATTCCTTCTGAAAATGTTGCATGGCAATTTTTTCCAGGATATACGCATCAGGAATCCTCCGCGTTTTTACTTTTATCGGCAAAGAAATTTTTTTTTGGAGGGTCTTATCAATAGAAAAAGATTTTAAAGCTGCGGAAAAGACGGAAAGAGGATGTTTTAAGACCCCAACCCTTTGATTACTTCGCGGCTGAAATAATCGTGCATGGTGATGACCATTAAAATCGCGAGCCAATAAAATCCTGCGCTAGCAAAAATCCAAATTAATTTTTCACTGTCTTTGACATGCATAAAAAAAAGAATGACGAGCATCGCTTTCGAACATGCGATGACAAGAGCTACGGCCGTGTTCCATTTTCCAAGGTCGACAAAACTGGCTGCAACCGTCACGGCTGTCAGAATAAGGAGCACAATAAAAATAACCGCATACAATTTGACTGAAATAGCGTGCCCAGAACCATGGCTGGTAACTTCGATGCCCTGTTTCATCCGTGGCGTCCTATCAAATAAAGCAGGGGAAATAAAAAAATCCAGACAATATCCACAAAATGCCAGTAAAGGCCGGCCAATTCAACGGGCGTGTGATAAGCGGGACTGTATCCGCCTTTCCATGACTCAGTCAGGAGCCAGATCATGGCCCCGATCCCAATAATCATATGAAAGGCATGAAGACCCGTCATAGCAAAATAGAAGCAAAAGAAAAGTTGGGTTTGCTTGCCACCTTCAGCAAAAAAATGCGGCCCCGGGACCAAATGCTCTTTAAATTTATGGGCATATTCCACGGATTTAATCCCTAAAAAAGCCAATCCCAAAATCACTGTCAGGATAAGAAAACAACAAAGGGTCTTCCTTTTTCCCGTAGAGGCTGCATACACAGACAGCGCCATGGTAAAACTACTGGTAATTAAAATCGCTGTGTTGAGAGTGCCGAGAAAAACATTAAGATGCTGGCTGGCATGAGAAAATTCAGCCGGATAAGCCGCGCGATACATGGCATAGCCCGCAAACACAACACCGAAAAACATCACTTCCGTCACTAAAAATACCCACATGCCTAGCGTTGAGGCCTTGCGCTGCTGGTCGGCATCATCAAATTGATGCGCGACTGCGCTCGTAGAATTTGCAGAATGATGATCAGTCATGGTCTTTTTCTTCTCCGGAATAAGCGTAAGCCTCTTCACGCACGATCGGTGTTTCGTAAAAATTTTCCGTGGGCGGAGGCGAAGGCGTGTCCCACTCAAGCCCTTTGGCCTTCCACGGATTATCATGGGCAAGCGGACCGTAGCGCAAAGACCAAATCAAATAAATCATGGGGATCAAATAGCCTATTCCCAAAATAGAGGCTCCGGCCGTGGACATGACATTTAAAACCTGAAATTCTTCAGGATAAGCGTGATAACGGCGCGGCATGCCTAAATAACCCAAAATAAATTGAGGAAAAAAGGTCAGGTTAAACCCAACAAAAATCACCAGCGCTGCAAATTTCGACCACCATTTCGGGTACATGCGTCCCGTAATTTTGGGCCACCAAAAATGCATTCCTCCCAAATAGCCCATCACCACACCGCCCACCATGATGTAATGAAAATGGGCCACCACAAAGTAAGTGTCATGCACATGCACATCCAGGCCGAGCGCAGCCAGAAAAAGCCCCGTAAGCCCGCCAATGGTAAACAGCCCAATGAAGCCGAGGGCATAGAGCATCGGGGTTTCATAAGAAATGGAGCCTTTATATAAAGTCGCGGTCCAATTAAAAACTTTGATTGCAGAAGGAATGGCCACAAAAAAACTCAAAAAAGAAAAAATAAAACTCGCGTAAACCGATTGGCCGCTCACAAACATATGATGGCCCCAAACAAGACAACCATAAATGGCGATGGCAATGCTCGAAAAGGCCACGAAACGATAACCAAAAATCCTTTTCCGTGAAAAGCAGGCGATGATTTCGCTGACGACGCCCATGGCGGGCAAAATCATAATGTAAACCGCCGGATGGGAATAAAACCAGAACAGATGCTGGAAGAGAAGCGGATCTCCCCCGATCGCGGGGTCAAATATTCCAATATGGAATAAACGTTCGAGCCCCACGAGAAGAATGGTCGTTGCCAGGACCGGCGTGCCCAGAACCATGATGATGCTGGTCGCATACTGCGCCCAAATAAAAAGAGGCAGGCGAAACCATGTCAGGCCCGGCGCGCGCATTTTTGGAATGGTCATGATAAAATTACTCCTTGTGATGATAGACTAAAAACCTGTTATAAAAACACCCAGTGCCGTCAGGATGACATTACTATTTGAATAAGTGCTGCTGTAAGGCGTGTAAAAAGTCCAGCCAGTATCAACGCCCCCTAAAAGGGCTGCAGAAAGAGTGAGCACGCCACCGACCATAAAAACATACCAACTGGCCAGATTGAGTTTCGGAAAGGCAAGATCGCGCGCGCCGATCATCATGGGCACAAGAAAATTTCCTAAAACAGACGGGATCGCCGGGATCAAGAAAAAGAAAATCATAATCAGGCCGTGCATAGTAAAAAGTTTATTATAGGTTTCGGATTGCACTAGATCGCCCCGCGGCGTCAAAAGTTCAAGACGGATCAAGATCGCAAACAATCCACCGAGAAAGAAAAAAACCGTGATGGCGATAAGATAAAGCCAGGCAATGCGCTTATGATCAACCGTAAAAAACCAGGATTTTGCGCTGTAATCGGCATTCAAATAATTTTTAGGCTTCTGTCCCGAAGAAGAAATTTCCAATTCAAACCCCTTTAAATTTTTACGGGGGGAGGCGTTTTTTCCTGCCCCAGTGATTTCAAATAAGAGATAATTTGCAAAACCTGATCTTCTGTGACCTGGCCTTCAAAAGTCGGCATAATCGGCGAATACCCTGCTACCATTTTTTCATTAGGCTTTAGAATCGATTCTCGCAAATATCCTTCATCTGCAACAAGTCGCCGGCCATTTTGAAGCTCTACCATTCTTCCAAAGAGTCCGTCAAGCGAGGGCCCGCGTGAAGTGGGCCCTGCCCCGTGACAGCTCACACAGCCCAATTGTTTAAAAAGTTTTTCTCCTGTTTGCCCCATGGTCCCGCTTGATTTTGAAGAAGAAGCAAGCCAGTTCTGATATTGCCAAAGTTCCATCACCACCACACTCCCAATCATGGCCGAATGTTTATTCCCGCAATATTCGGCACAAAACAAATGATAAGTCCCTGGTTTCGTGGCTTGGAACCAAGTCTGGGTGTAACGCCCTGGCAGCACGTCCATTTTAATGCGGAACGCAGGCACATAAAAACTATGAATGACATCTTGCGAAGTCATGGTCATTTTCACGGGCTTGCCCACCGGCACATGGAGCTCGTTGATTTCGCGCTTTCCTTCAGGATGCTGAAATTTCCACATCCATTGTTTGGCAACCGTAAAAATTTCTAAACTGTCCGCCGGAGGATGAGCATCGGCATAATAAAGACGCGCACCCCAAAAAAATATCACCATTGAGATTAAAAACGGAACAATGGTCCAGAGAAGTTCTAAACGCAGGTCCCCCATGATCGGTTTTGGGATTTCAGAGTCAGAACGGCGATGATATTTAACTGTAAAATAAATCACCAGAAAAAAGATAAGCGATGCAAAAAAGACGCTAACCGCAATCAGAAAAAAATAAAGATTATCCACCTTGCCGGCTAACGTTGAAGCCTGCTCAGGGAAAATAGGAAAAATTCGCATTAACGAGTCCTCGCAACCGATTCGCGGCGTATCATGTAAAAAATATATCCACCTAAAATAATGGCAGTGGCCGAAGCCAGCAGCCTCAGAAAACCAATGATTGCAAAACCATATTTGCCGGACACCGGGTCATAATGAAAGCAAAGCAACATCAACTTGTCAGCCAATGAGCCGATTTTGCCCTGTGAGGCTTCCACCAGGGCCAAACGCAAATCTTTGGGGGCATATTCGATTCCGTAAAAATAACGGGCAATGCGGCCTCCAGGCGTCAATACAAGAATGCCGCTTGCGTGGGCAAATTGCTCCGCTTGTTTGTCTGCGACATATTTAAACCCGCCGGCTTCAGTCATTTTTTGGATCGTCGTTTGATCTGCCGTTAAAAAATGCCATCCGTCTGAAGAACGTTTATATATCTTCAGGTATTCTTCTTTTTTTGCACTGGCCTGTTCCGGTGTGTCCTTAGGGTTAAAACTTACGGCAATGACATCAAATTGTTTGCCTGCATCAAAAGAAAGCACGCGCAAGGCCTTGACCAAGCCGTTTAAAACAAGTGGGCATAACATGGAACAACGATAATAAACAAAAACCAGTACCGCAGGCCTTTGGCCGAAATAATCCTTAAGCTTCACGTTATTTCCCTGCTCATCTCGAAACGGCAGGTCCAAAGGCAGTTGCGTCCCAAGATTTTGGTCAATGCCAACCCTGTAATAAATTTCATCGGGAGTCGGTTGTGCAGAAAGAGCTGTATTTTCAACCTCTTGCGTAGCCGTAAGCGGCACAGCAAGTGAAAGAAAAAATAGAACCCCTGATAAAGTTAAACGCAAAAAATTTCTCAAGCGGTTTCCTTTTGATTTACCCCCACCCTACCCCTAATTTTAGGGGGAGGGTGGGGGTAATCTCCAGCAGAAAACTTTTCGACCAAAATTTGCATCGCATCCTCAATCGGCATATGAACCACCCCGGCCTGCCGGTCTACCCAACCATAACTGCTCAGCCAAACCTCTTCTTCTTTTCGAATTTTTTGCAAATCCTGCACGGGCAAAACCTGCAAACGCGGTTCAGGAAAATCCTTTGTTGAGTCGGCCAAAATAGAGATCTTTGCCGGAGACTTTTTTTCTTTTGAAAAAAAACCGGTCAAAAGATTCATTGAAATAAAGGTCGCTAAAATCAGACCCGCCAGAACCAAACCAAAAATAGTGATGGCCCGGATATTGGCATCACGCGTTTCATGGCCTTTTGAATCATGAGAAGCGTTTGAATTGATAGAATGCTTATCCATATCAGGCCGCCAACACTTTCTCGGATTTAGAAAAAACAGTGAAGCGCCATTTAAAATAGGTCAGCCAAATCCCACCCATGCCTAACATAACAAGCGCATCTATCCATGGAATCTGAATATGGGCCGGATGAAAAGCAGGCTCTACAAGCCAAATGCCATCCATAAAACGCATGAAAAAAATCATGATCGCAATTTTAGTAAGTGCCGCGGCCTTGCGTTTTGAATTCCGGGCAAGCAACAAGAAAAAAGGCAGAAAAAAGTGGAAAACAAGCAACAGAATGCTGATGCATTGCCAGCCCCCTTTGAGCCGGATCTGATACCAGACAATTTCCTCCGGTAAATTCCCCGACCAGATAATAAAAAATTGGCAAAAACACAAATAGGCCCAAAGCATGACAAAAGCTAAAAGAAGATTTCCTAAATCATGCAAAGGGTCGGGATGATGGCCATGGGCCGAGGCTGGATGCAAATTTAAAAAATAAAGCGCGCAAATTGAAAAAGCAAAGGCGCTCAAAACTTGCCCAATCATAAACATAAGTCCGTAAATCGTGGAATACCATTCAGGCTCAAGAGACATGGCCCAATCAATCGAGGCAAAGGTGACGGTAAGCCCGTAAAAAACGAGCCCGAGACCGGATAAAAGATTGCGATAACTTTTAAAATACTGGATGGCGTAAGCTAGCGCCGCCCAAATCAAAAAATAAATGACTGTGCGGACAAGGAAAAAATGAGAATTTAAATAAAGGATTTTATTCCCGGAAAGCTCTTCGCCATGCGCCCAAGGATAAAGTTGTTTTAAATTTAGATAAATAGGAATAAATAAAACGGCCATAAGCGGCAAAGTTTGCAGCACAGGAATCAAAACCGGCCGGACCGTTTTGCCCCAGTCGCCGCCGGTCAAACCATGAATCATTAAAACAGCAAATGCGCCGAGAGTAAGGCCTATCCATATTAAATAAGCAGCTAAATAAGAATGAAGAAATTCAGTTAAAATCATTTTTGTAACCCCAAAAGCTCGCGCTTACCGGCCGGAACATCTGTGGTCTGTGCATTTTGGCTGAGTTGCAGCGCGCGAATATAGCCTGCAATGGCCCAACGGTCTGCCACCGAAATCTGCGCGGAATAATCAGACATGGCCCCAAACCCATTAGTCATCACATCAAAGAAATGTCCCACCGGAACATTTCGCAATCGTTCCGAATGAAAAGTTGGCGGCCGAGTGTAGCCTCTTTGGACGACAACGCCCTGACCATTTCCGATTTGATCGTGACAGACCGAGCAATAAATATTAAATCGTTCTCGTCCGCGAAGAAGAATCTTTTGCGTCAACGCAAACGGCAACGTTTCCGCAAGTTTGCCGTCTACCTTACCCGCGCAAAGATGCTCGTCTGTTTGCAGCTCTCCGGCCGGGACCACGCCATCGACAAGCGGCCGCTCAGAACGTCCGTCTTCAAAAAAACGGCTGGGCTCATACGGTTCATAGCGGGGTTGGTCGCGCATGTCCTGGCTGCAACCCAAAATAAGAAACATTAAAATCCCGATATAATAAAAACTAATCCGTTTTGCCGGTTGCATTAATGATCTACTTCCGAGATACCGTAAGGCTTCAAATCTTCCAAAAATTTTCGCGTCTTTTCACGATCGAATTTTGCATCGCGCGCTTCGATACAAAGAAAAAACCGGTCGCGGCTGGCCATTTCAAAACGCGGGACATTAAAAACCGGATGATAGGGCATGGGCAGGCCGTTCAAAGCCAGCATGCCCATCACGGCAAAAATGCCGGCCAAAAGAATCGTGGTTTCAAATGTCACAGGAATAAAAGACGGCCAACTATGAAAAGGCCTGCCTCCAACATTGATTGGATAATCGATTACAGAGGCGTAATACTGCATAAAATATCCGCCAAACCCGCCCAAAATGCCCCCGGCTAAAATAACAAGCGGCAAACGGGTTTTACGAAAACCAATCGCTTCAGCCAACTCTTCAATAGGAAAAGGGCTATAGGCATCAATTTTTCTATAGCCTTCTTGATAGGTTTTTTTTGCTGCTTCGAGCAAAGGCTCGGGCCCAGGAAATTCCGCCATGATTCCGTAAATCGGAGGCTTAATGTTTTTTTTCATCTTTTTCTTCCTGCTTTTTAGTTTGGGGAAGCAGGGCCCTCATTTCAAAAATAGAGATGACCGGTAAAAACCTTATAAACAAAAAAAGAAGCGTAAAAAATAATCCGATAGAACCAACATAGGTCATCCAATCCCAACGGGTCGGATGATACATGTCCCACGAAGAAGGTAGAAAATCACGATGCAGACTGGTCACGACAATCACAAAGCGTTCGAGCCACATTCCGATATTCACAATAATAGAAATGACAAATAATGCGGGCACCGAAGAACGAATATTCGGCCACCACAAAAGTTGCGGAATCAGCACGTTGCAGAGAATCAGGGCCCAATAAAAAGGAGCGTAAGGGCCGTGCATGCGATTGAAAATCATGAAGCTTTCATAAAAATTACCACTGTACCAGGCCGTAAAAACTTCCATCATGTAACCATAAGCCACGATAAGCCCCGTGGCCAACATGACCTTAGCCATATTTTGCAGATGCCTCATGGTAATAAAATCTTCAAGGCCGTAAAAAGCTCTTAACGGAATCGCCAAAGTCATAACCATTGCAAAACCTGAATAAACCGCACCGGCCACAAAATAAGGCGGGAAAACAGTCGTGTGCCAGCCAGGGACAATTGACATCGCAAAATCAAAACTGACAACCGTGTGCACT
>OBEQ012367882.1_pt1 | contig 12176 bp, 13 predicted proteins | sample 1670901 | NCBI WGS metagenome assembly OBEQ01 (sample SAMEA104232315, study PRJEB22302) | groundwater metagenome | biome: forest; feature: aquifer; material: groundwater | place: USA | collected 2011-08-07 | depth 5.4 m | reverse complement strand
CCGGGATGTCCGCTTTTAGTAAAACTAACGCTATATTGAGTTATATCAAAATCAGGAGTAGGGCTCACAAGACCAAGCTCACTTACATATTGCTCAAAATAAATTTTATAACCCAAGGATCTCAAAGCGTCTCTTATCGTAGGTGTAAATCTTCCCAATTGTTGATTATGTGTAACAGGATTTTTAATATTTGTATAATTTAATTTTTCCAGTTCAGAGATATACTTTTTATCTATAGAATCAAGATGTGCTCTAACATCATTATAGCTTAATTGATTAATTAGAGTTCCATTAACCTGACTTTCTGTTTTAGTGATAAGTTCTATATTTTTACTAGAATACATTCTTCCAATTACTTGATTAAATTCAGGATTATTCATAGTATCAGGATAGAAACTAATTCCTGTAAGTACATTATTATCATCATGCCATTGCCTTAATTGATCAAAAAAAAAATACCAATTACTATTAACAGAGCCATCTATATCACCAACATAGGGAACTAAATAAACTTGGACAGTATCATTACTAACTTGAGCAGAAACAAGTGAAGATGAGCTAACAAAAAATACTATTATTAATAAAAATGTAACTAAATAAAAATTATTTTTCATCTTCAAGATTATGCAGCTACTCCTATAAATTTCCTATCTATCTTAACTATATTATCATTCAATATTTCTTTTCCAACACAGAATAAAGCATCTAATACACACATATTTGGAATAAAGCCAGGATATTTTTGTGTGTATCTAGGATGTTCAAAATTCTGATATATAACTTTAATGCCTCTTTTTTCAAATGGCTCAATATCTAAATAGTTTCTTCCACCATTTCCAGAAAGATAAATGTCTCCTCCAAGTACTTCACATATCCTTGCAATATCTTCTGATGGATCTGACTTATAATTTTCATCATAAATCGCAGGTCTTAAATTCAAAGAACTGGCCATAACAATCTCGGCCTTAATCTCAAACTTATCTTTAATATAATTAATAACTTTCATATTCAAATCTATCATATTATCATCACTATTATCAAATATTCTCTCAATATCATTAATATAGTCATTAAGATAAGGCATTTTAGAATAATTTATCTTAAGAGCATTAATTATATCCTCATGCCAAAGTTTTTCCCCTCTCTTAACATACTTCTTTATTCTAACATTTTTAATATAGGTCTTATCATCTTCAATAGGAATTGTTAACCATTTCCATCCCTCTGCATTTTCACTTCTTATTTTATTTCTATGCTGAAAAGAATCAGAATTAAAAGAAATTTGAACTTCATCCCTTATTACAAATACATCGCAATTATTCATTTTATCAAAGAATCCTAGATTAGGAATAAAATTCGGTTGATGTGCGGCAATTACTTTACTCATTCTGCCCTCCATATAACATGATTCTCGCTAAATGCTTCAGCATAACCTACAGCTTTATCAATTCCGCGTACTGTTGCTAAAGATTTTACTCTATCTAAATTAACAATACCCTTAGCAACCTGAGTTTTATATTTTGATAATGAGTCAATTTTTTTATCTAAATTATCTTTTGTAAGCTCAATATAGAAATGAGGATCAAAACTACCTAAAGTTGAAGGTCCCTCATAAAGGAAAATAGAACTAATTCTATTGTTTATATGAGCTCTAGCAGCTGCAGAAACCGCTTTACTTGTATTAAAATGATCTTGATGTCTGTCGTCATAATAATGAGTATAAACGGTATCTATCTCTTTATCTCTTAATACATTTTCAACAAAACTTACACTAACATCATCCCAAGGAATTCTTGCATCTATAAAATCTCCATAAATAATATTTTCTTTTTTTAATCCCAAAGATAATAAAGAATCATAACACTCGTCCTGATTTTCAAAAGTGTGATGTCCGTGTTGGCCTCTAGTCATTATCAAAATATAAACATTATCTCCTCTATCTATATGCCTAGCAATAGCACCTCCACAACCTAATTCAACATCATCAGGATGCGCTCCCACGCACAATATATTTTTGTATCCACTTGCTTGTGTAGTCATTGCACAGTTACCTTTTTAGTATGTAAAATAAATAAGAAAACTCTTTATAAACAAATTCAAGATTTGAAACATACTTTTATTTAGCCGAGATAAAAAACATCCTTTCTTGAGTATACTGTTTGTAGTCACTAGAAATAAATACAGATTTAACAATATAGAAATTTACCGATGGTAATTGTTATTTGAATTCTTTTTGTTGTCTTTATCCATTCTATCTAAAAAAGAATTTATGAATTTTTTGTTTTTTTCATAATCCACAACAGATTTAACTTCATAAGCTTCAAGTCCTTGCAAAACTCTTCTTTCAGCTTTTATTTCTGTCATTCCTTTTTCATATGCTTCTCTACTTAACAATACTTGTCCCTTTGAAACTTCTGAAAGTTTTTTGGCTGAAATAAAGGTATGACCCAACGCTGTGAATTTCAATATTCCTTGTTCTATTTTATTAATTACATCTCCAGAGTTAACGGCTATTCCAAATTCTATCTTATCACTAAACTTTTTATTATAATCATTTAATGAATCAGCGATGGCTTCTGCGGTTCTTGTAGCATCAATTTCATTCTTGGTCTTCTTTGTTATTAAGCTACTAAATATAACATAAATGTAGTCTCCATATTCATATATAGCTCCTCTTTTTTGAAGTCCAGGACTTAAAGAATTCTCTAAACCAGTTTTTGCAAACTCACTTATCTTATTCTTTATCTTCAAAGCAACAACAGAAACCTGGCTTCTTTCACCTTTTAATTCCATTACATGTTCAGCTTGAGTAACATTTTTCACAACCTTCCTTAATTCATTTACAGGAATAACTACTCTAACCTTATTTTCATCCATTTTTCTCTCTTTCTCAACGTTATGTTCAGCCTTACTTATCTCACTTCTATGGAAAGGATAAGCGAAAGATTTCTTCTTGAAAATATTTCTAAATAAAAATAAAAGCCCAGCGCCCAATATCAATATAAGGAATATCCATATAATTGGAGTATATAAGAGTGAATTATTATTTCCCACATTATCAACACCAACAGCATGTCCGGTTAAAGAAACTCCTTCTCTTATTAATTGAGTTTCTCCATCACCTATCTTTATATTGTACTGCCCGTCTCCAGTTAATTTAAATTCCTTCTTCTCTCCTAAATCTAAATCTAAACTTTTAACAAAAGTCTTACCATTCAATTCTATCTGAAAATATTTAGTATAACGAACATTTCCTATATTAGTAACAATTAAAGTTTCATTCAATAATTCAAAAGAAACTAACGGTTTTTCATTTACATAAAAAATTTCTGAATCAGTAAAATTATCTTTAGAAACAGCAACTCTATAATAACCTGAACTAGTATTTGTTGGTATATTATAATCTACGGCCTCTCCAGAATTAACAATCTTCTCAAAAACTCTATATAATTTTTCATCAGTTATAATAACGCTTACCTCATCCTTAATAGAGTTATCAGTCTGATCAACTAATATAGGAGTAAACCTAAGATTATTTCCAGGATCAATATTAGTTTTTTCTAAAGCAACTTTAACATTTGTTAGAACTTGGAAAACTTTTAAATCAGCCATAACCAATCCCTCACTTGTTCTTTCATTATCTTGCTTTTCATAAGCAGAAACATCAACTCTATATTCTCCTGAAGGAGCATTTTTAGGAAGAGTTATATTTACAGAAAAATCTCCATTGCTAACACTACCATAAAAAACACCACTATCAAATCCACTTATACCCTCTCCAGTTAAATTTGAACTATCATTTATAGAATCAGACGTTATCGTAGCTAATTTTAACAAAGGAATCTTAACTTCAACCCCTCCATTTACAACCTGGCCATTCAATCTTTTAGCGGTTCCGCTTATAATTATGCTTTCTCCCGGATTAACAAAAAAAGAATTTTTATCCAAAGTTATAGCAAGCATTTTTGAAATCTTAAAATCTCTACTCTTTCCTGTGCTTCTTCCAGCAAATTCTCCGTATAAATAACAATTTCCAGTTAAATTTTGAATCCAAGCAGAAGTCAAAGGAAACTCGATATGGGCTTGTCCATTATAATAAGAAGTAGGATTTATTTGTATGGAATTACCATCACAAAATAAACTTAATTTTAAAAATCCAGGTTCAACTGGATCTACAGTAACATCGTTTACTATTGAATCTCCTATATTATACACATCTTGGGGTTGTGAAAAATATATTCCAGCAGACACGTTCATTATGCTAAAATAAACAAAGGATAAAAGCAATACAATTAAGATTAATCCACTCTTTTTCATAAAGAAAATAATCTAACAGTATATTTAAAGCTTATTATAAATGAGAATTACTGTCCAAATCTTCTCCGCTTTTTATAGCGTTATATTTATCTATAAAATTACCATATAATTTTCTAGGAGGAACTGCCCTTAATGAAATCTCTAATTCTCTAGAATATTCCCACAAAGAGTTTCTTTCACCCTCATTAATTAGTTCATCTCTCTTTTCTATCCAATTGAAATCTTTAGATCTAAAAGAATCTACAACTTTCTGCTTATCCTTAGATATAGCTTCCACTAAACTCATAGCAATCAAATATCTTGAAACAACAAGATAACGTAATTCTCTATCAACTATTCTATCAAGAAAATAAATAGCAGCATCATATTTATTATCTCTAGCATACCTATGAAACTTCTGAATTTTTTTTATTAATGACATGTAATCCAATAAGAAGTAAACTATTAATATTTTTAGACATCTATTTAAAGTTTATTGAACACTACTCTTATAGAATGAAAGAGAAAAGAGAAAAAATCCATCCAAAGACACAAATAGGTCATGTTCATCTTAAAGTTTCAAACCTACAAACATCTATTAATTTCTATTCAAATATTTTAGGTTTTGAGGTTATGGAAAAAATAGAAGATAGTGCTGCATTTTTATCTGCAGGAGGTTATCACCACCATATCGGTCTTAATACTTGGGAAAGTAAAGATGGAAATCCTCCTGAAAGAGGAACTACCGGCTTATACCATTTCGCAATACTTGTTCCAAATAGAAAGGAATTAGCAAAAGTTCTAAAGAGATTAATAGATCATAAATATCAAATCGATGGGGCTTCAGATCACGGAGTTAGTGAGGCCATTTATCTAAGAGATCCTGACAAAAACGGAATTGAAATTTATGCAGATAGAAAGAAGAGCAAATGGCCCAAAGACAAAAATGGTAAGTTAATCATGTTCACAGGTCCTTTAGATATAGCTAACTTAATGAAAGAATTGAAATAACTTTATTTTCTTTTTTCGATAGCTTATCAAATAAATATCATGGGCTTCTGTTGTTTATCGTTTATGAGTTTTGTTTGAGCCGCTTGCTACATTGAATATTATCGATATCTAACCTAATTTAAGAAATTTTGTTATCTAAACTATTATTTTTGTTGCTCTTCCAAGGAAGTATTCCTAAACCATTTAGAATTACATAATTTACCCCTAAAGCAAAGACAAAGGATTCAACAAAAGAACCGATATGGTGATTAGGCAATCCAGTAGATTCATACAAAGTTTTACCAGTAAATATTGGAACCGTAACTTCTAAAAACATCATACCTGCTGTAGCTCCATATACTATCTTATCCAACTTACTATAATTTTCCATAATAATAAATATAATATTTAGTTTATATAATTAATTATAAGTCAATATACAAAAAGATTACTTAATATCTCCTTAGGAACATGATCTCTCAATTCTCTAGTTAAATCAAGAACAATTTTCTTATTAAAATCTAACTGTAATTCTGCTTCAGTTTCAGATGCATAAAATAATCTAAGTCTCCAATTATGCTCTCTATCCTCTCCATAAAAACTCTTAAAAACACTAACAAAGACATTATTTAACAATCCTCTAGGAAGATAATCATTATTCATACCAAAAAATTCATTCCTTTCCAATAATACATTACCAGGCAATATTATCGGTTTCATTAAGTCTTTAGGTCCAGTAATTATTTGTATAATATTAAGACCATTCTTTTGACTCGGAGCATAAATATCTAAACAACTAATCTTATTTTCACAAATCTTATAATCTCCTAACTTTAATCTTTCTAGTTTTAGCATAATTTTCAATATTTTAGTATTATTTAAATATTATTAAGAAACCGAGGGTGGAACAGAATATCATATTTTCAGTAAGATTTATATAATTTAGAATCTACGTTAACTAGGCGGTAATACGCTATGGCGTTTCATCTTTGGGATGAGACAAAATAGGTTCGATCTTAGATCCTGGTTACCGTCTCTTTTTTATTATATTTTTTAAATCTTCAAATTTGAATGAACATTCAATGTAATTATTAGTTTTTGAAGTATCTCTTTCTCTAAAAGCTTTTGCGGAAACATTAACTAAAGATTCCTTTGGAAATTTAGATTTTATTATATTAATTTTTTCTAAATTAGGAATATCTACCTTAATATGATAAAATAGCATCTCTTTTATTTCTTGAAAGTGTCCATCAATATCATTACAAATAAGTATTTTACAATCATTAAGGATTTCTCTTTTTTTAACAGCTTCTTTCATCAATAAAATAATAATTGCAGTATGAAGTCTTATTTTAAATCTTAATCTATCTATTTTACCTTTAGTATCATTAATTCCTAAATGACCCTGATTTAATTCCCTAACTAGATCATCCCTACATTTTTGATTAATTTTATATCCATATACAAGTTTATTATTTTTAACAACAACAATTGCATAATCTCTCTCCATAACATCATAACCGGATTTATCTATCTCAAAAAGATCAATAGCCATTGAACATCTTAGGTAAATACAATTTTAAATGTTTTTAAGCAAACTTTATATATTAAAAACCACAATTAGAGGTATGAAAAACCATATAGATCCATGGGAAGTAAAGGGAGATGTTAATTATGAGAAATTAATAAAAGAATTTGGAATTTCTCCATTAAAGAATCTTCCAGAAGCTTTTGATAAAGAAATTATTTTTAGAAGAGGATTTGTTTTTGCTCATAGAGATATTCAAAGAATATTAGAATCAATAAAAAACAAAAAGAAATTTGTTGTTATGACCGGACTTATGCCAACAGGAAGATTTCACATAGGACATATGCTAGTAATCAGACAAGTAATTTTCTTTCAAAAACTTGGAGCAAAAGTTTACATCGCTGTTGCTGATTTAGAAGCTTATAATACCAGAAATCAATCTCTTGAGCAAAGCAAGGAAATAGCACTAGACTATATTTCAAATTACATTGCGTTGGGATTAGATATAAACAAAACTGATATTTACTTTCAAAGTGAAAGAAGCAAAGATGGAAATAAAAGTAATGCTTATTACAGATTACAAAATTTATTAGCAAGACATGCTACATTTAATGAATTTAAAGCAGTATATGGAGATATAACTCCAGGAAAAATGCTTTGTTCTTTGCTTCAAGCCTCAGACATGCTACATCCTCAACTTCCTGAATTTGAAGGTGAATGTCCGGTATTAGTTCCTGTCGGAATAGATCAAGATCCTCATTTAAGATTAGCTAGAGATATAAGCCAAAGAATAAAAACAAATAAATTCACTCAGCTTTCATCAATATATAATTTATTTCTTCCAGGATTAGGGGGAGGAAAAATGTCCGCTTCAGATCCTAACTCATTCATCTCATTCACAGACACAGCAAAAGAAGTCGAAAACAAAATTAAAAAATATGCATTTTCAGGAGGACAGGCTACTCTAGAAGAACATAGAAAAAATGGAGGGAATCCTGATGTAGACGTTAGCTATCAATATCTAAAATTATTTGAAGATTCTGATGATAAATTGAAAAAAATACATGATAATTATAAATCAGGAAAGTTATTAACAGGAGAACTAAAACAACTCACTATTATCTCGATAAATGAATTCTTAAGAGAGCATCAGAAGAAATTAGTAGAAGCTAAAAAGCATATTTCCAAATATCTAAATTAATATTAAACATATATTTTACTACTGGACCAGATAACTTTTTGTTAAAAAGATTTATAAATTGGTCATTTGATACTTAACTGAAAAAGAGTTCTGATATTAGGATTAACATGAATAAGAAAAAAACAATAAATATTGTCATAATGTTATTTTCAATAACTTTATTTATTTCTTTAGTTAGTGCTACAGATTGGTGGAATAATGACTGGAATAAAAGACAGCAAATATCAATAAATGAAAACTCAGGAACAACTTTAACTGATTTTTCTATACTACTAACTATACCCTACACCTTAGATATGAAACCAGATTTTTCTGATTTAAGATTTGTTGATTCTACTAATACAAATGAACTTAGCTTTTGGATAGAAAATAAAGCGAATTCTGGCCAAGCAAAAATTTGGGTTAAAGTTCCATCAATCCAACAAAATTCTCAAACATCTATCTTTATGTATTATAATAATCTTTCTGCTTCTTCGACATCTAATTTTAACAACGCCTTCTTATATGCTGACGATTTTGAAACGAATACATTAGATAGATATATAATGACCGGAAATACTTGTGATGGCGTGTCTATAAACGGCGGGAAGTTAGTAATAGATTATCAAGGTAATAACCTACCCTGTACTATTGCTCCAAATTTTTCCTATCAAAAAATTCAAACTAATTACACAGCTGAAAGTTCTGTTGCCGTAAACAATGATTGTGCTTATTCCGGAGTTGTGGGTTATCTCCCAGGAACTTTAAATTATGCTGATGGAGGTGTTGCTTCTTGGATGCAAGTAGGATTAAACAAATTTGGATTAGATACATGGGCCACTGACTGGATAAATCCTATTTTATATCTAAATCTTTTTGCAAATACATATTATGAAACAGAACTAATGTTTTCAGGAGATTTACAAAAAGCTACTTTAGATAATATTTATAGTTCTTCTCGGATAGATAATAATCCTCTTGGCGGGTATTATGGGGTAGTAGGAGTATATGAGGGATGTAATGCTCCAGCTCAAACTTCTGTAGAATGGTTTAGGGTTAGACCAAGTGTTAGTGTAGCACCAACAACTTTTTTTGGATCTCCCGAGGACAAAATACAAGAACCTCCGGTAGATAATAATCTGACAGGAAGAGTAACAGTTTTAGAAACAAAAATTGCAGAATTACAACAAACCGTTATATTGTTACAAGGACAAACCCAAGATATAAATAATAAAGATCAGGAACAGGACGGAAAAATAACTTTGCTTGAAAGCGGAATTGCAGATATTCAATCATTAGTAAATAATTTTATTAATAAAATTACAATCTATCTTAGTCACCTTAAGCAAAATGATAGGAAAGATATGCTTTGTGGTTATCTTAAGGAAAAAGGACAAACCTCAATAAACGATTTAGGATTACATTGCGAAGTAGATAATAAAGGGAAATGTAGTTGCAATTAAGCCAGATTCACCACTTTTTAATTAATTGGTTTATAAATACACCTCTTATAAAAGGATTATTTCTTATTAGATAATTGTATATAAACTAAAATTTCTATAAATAACTACAATTAAAATAATTGAAAAGAGGTACATAGTTGAATCTAGAATGAAAATTTTAAAAACGGATGTGAAACATTCGAAAGTTGATAGAAAGTTAATAACCGGATTTGGCCAGACAATCTACCATGCTTCAGATGTTAAATCTGTATTCATCAGAGTTGACTTCATCGACGGTAGTTCAATTAGTTACAGTCGTGATGAGGACGATGATGAGTTCGGAAGCGTTACTGATAAAGAATTGAATTAAATTCTTTAGAAATAAGAGAGGTTATTGTAATCGTAAATCTAATTACAATTATTTCATAAATAATATCAAAATGGCTAAAGAATATACAAAAGAACAATTAATAGAAATTGGTAATTCTCATATATATGTATCAAATTTATTAAGAGATTTAGATGAAATAGAAGAAGTTAAACATTACGAATTAAAGTATAAAGTTGGAGTTAAATTAAAGAAAACAATAGATGAATATAGGACTATTCCAGAATGTTTTCAAAAAGAACTAGATGAAAAATTAGGCTTAGAAGAAAGAATAAAAGAAAATAAGAAATTTATGATAGGCTAAAATTTATTTTCCATTTCAACTTTTCAACTCCCTAATCAACCTTGGCCCCTTATATATTAATCCAGTAAATAATTGAGCTTCGCTCGCACCATAATCAATCCTCTCTCTTAATTTTTTCTTACTATCTATTCCTCCGCATGCAATTATTTTAGAATAAGATCTTCTTTTTATCAATTTATCTCTAACCATTTTTTGAAAATCTAAACTTATATCAAAAACTGCATTTCCACTTGCTCCTCCTTTTCCTAAATTATTATCTATATATTTAGGATCATGATATTTACTTGTATTTCCACAAACATATCCTCTTGTAACTCCATATTTTTCAGTTACTTCTAACAAAGCCTCTAACTCATCTTCGCTAGAATCTGGAGATAACTTATAATCTAATTCGTACCTACTATCTGTCGTATCTACGAACATCTTGACCATATTCTTCAAATGTCCTTGAAAATTTCTAAAATCTTCTTTAGTATTAGGGCATGAAATATTCAACTCATATCTTTTCAAACCTTTTAAGCCAACAAATGTTCTAACAGTATTTTCTAAATCTCTTATCATTTCATCACCTTGTTTTCCAGGTGTTGAAATAAAATTAATTATAACATCACTATCATATTTTTGTTTTTCTATATTTTCCCTTACTTTCAAAGCTCCAATTCCAGGAAGCCCCATCCAATTAACCATCGAATCTGTTCTTGGAAATCTCTTTATTCTTGGTCTTTCATTTCCATCCCATTTATCATAGCTTACACTTCCAATTACAACAAAATCAAATCCTAAATGTTTTAAAAAATTAATAGGAATATCTGCATTTTTATTAAATCCAGCAGCATTCAATATAGGAATTCTAGTTATAGGTTTAATATAATTAGTTTTATTATTCAATAATAGCCTTTCTAAATGAAACTTGCTAACGATTTTAGAAAATTTAACAAACAACTCGTGAGCCACTTCTGGATCCTCTCTGGTTTCATCTAACAAAAATCTCTTTCCAAAATCATAGCTTCCATCAAATATTCTTCTAATTAAATCCATAAACCTAGATAAATTTCACGTTTTTAAATATTATAATGCTTGATAATTATCTTTTTATAACAACATACTATCAAATTATATGGCCGGATTGCTAAAACATAAAGAGAAATATACTGGAATAATAGATCCTCATACTCATTTAAGGGGAGATGAATATTCTATTGATTATTTAAGATACGCATTTGAAGATGCAAAAGCAGTAGGGGTAATTTGCTTAAATGAACAACCTAATCCAAGATTCACAATAGAAGGAAAAGAATTTAGATTAGTAAATGAACAAACTGTTAATATAAGAAATAGTCAAGTAGAAATAGCAAGAAAATCAGCAAATGCCGAACATATTTTACATAATATGTATATAGGAATAACAAATGATTTCGATCAGGTCAAACATGCTTTAGATTTAGTAATGCAAGGTAAATATAATATCCTTGCTGATAAAATATTTTATGTACATTCAACTGGAAATATGGGAATTCTAGATGAAGATTACCAAAGACATATCTGGATGTATAAGGGAGAAATAGGCTACAACAAAGTTTCAATAGCTCATTTAGAAGATGAAAAACTTTTTTACCATGTTAAATTTGACCATAGAAATCCATTAACACACAATTTTAGACAAAATCCAGAATCAGAATTAAAACAATTAGAAAGACAAATTAGAAATGCTGTGGATGCTAATTTCAAAGGAATATTTTATATGGCTCATTGTACAAATCCTGATTCAGTAGATTACATAGACTTAATGAAAAATAAAGTTCCTTTTGAAATAGTAATTGAAGCAACCCCTCATCATCTTTTCCTAAATACAGATGATGTTAGAACCTATGGGAATTTATTAAAAATGAATCCTCCTCTAAGAGAATCAAAATATCAAGAAAAATTATTAGACTATTTATTAGATGGAAAAATTCAAATATTAGGAACAGATCATGCTCCTCATCCATATGCTTCTAAAAAATCAGATAATCCTCCATCAGGCATTGTAGCTCTTCCTGGCTGGCCAT
>OBEQ011020125.1_pt1 | contig 12177 bp, 17 predicted proteins | sample 1670901 | NCBI WGS metagenome assembly OBEQ01 (sample SAMEA104232315, study PRJEB22302) | groundwater metagenome | biome: forest; feature: aquifer; material: groundwater | place: USA | collected 2011-08-07 | depth 5.4 m | reverse complement strand
TGGAGATGATTTTAAGCAGTTTAAGCAGGCAAAAGATGAACTAAATAAAAGACTAAAAGAATTAAACAATGAACTGAATATTCTCTTGAGTCAGACATATAAAATAGATGTTAAGAATAAAAACCAATTTCATGAGTGGTTAAGCACTTATGTACCGTTTCATTGGTTTGCAGAGTTCTATGAAATAATTCACGATAATAAAGGGTTTGATGTAATTATTGGTAATCCACCATATGTGGAATATTCTAATGTTTTATATAAAATTGTTGGATTTGCAACCGAAGATTGTGGTAATCTCTATGCGTTTATTTTAGAAAGAGCTTCTAGAATCTTAAACAAATATGGTTACATGGGGATGATTGTTCCTCTTAGTGGTCATAGTACAGAGAGAATGGAATCTTTAGTAAAGACTTTCTACAAAAAGTTTACTTGCAATCACATTTTAAATATAAGTGCTGATGCAAACCCAAGTAGATTATTTCCGGAAGTAAAGTTTAGGCTTGCAATATTCATCGCTGGAAATCAAGGCAAGGCAATTTATACGACAAAATATAGAAGATGGTATTCTGAAGAACGAGATTGCTTATTTGATATTATTTATTTTAACGAGAGTGCTGATTTTAAATATAAAAATATAATACCTAAAATAGCTGACAAACTCCATGTATCAATTTTAAACAAAGCTCTTAAAGAGAAAGCCTTATTATTTTCAACAGGAGGCTCTTTTAATACCTATTATCATAACGCACCGGTAAATTGGATAAGAGCTCATTCATTTGTTCCATATTTTAGAAGTGAACGAGATGGCAAAAAACCTTCTACACAATTAAAACCAATTAATTTGGATAGTCAAACAAAGGCAAATGCTGCTTCATCCGTTATTTGTAGTTCACTCTTTTTCTTATGGTGGATCTCAATTTCAGATTGTTATCACCTGAATAAGCCTGAAATCTTAAATTTTCCAATTTGTCTTGATAATAATTCACTTGTAAAAACACTATCAGAAAAATTTGAAGAATTAAAAGATGACCTGTTGTCTAAATCAGCAAGAAGAATCTATAACTATAAAACTTCAGGCAAGGTCGAATACGATGAGTTTTACATGAAAAAATCAAAATCCATCATCGATGAAATAGATGTTGTATTGGCAAAGCATCTTGGTCTTACAGATGAGGAGTTAGATTTTATTATTAACTACGATATCAAATATCGTATGGGTAAAGAACTCGAAGGTGAAGTTGAAGACGAATAATGATAAAAGGAACTCTTGGTAACACTCGGTTATTAAAATTATCTAAAACAGCTTTTCTTTGCAGTCAGCAAGTGCCGGCTAATGCAGTTCTCAAATGTTATGATTGGGCTATAGCTCAAAGAGAAGCAGGGAAATGTATAATAAGTGGGTTTCATAGCACTATAGAAAAAGATGTGTTGCATTATTTACTCAAAGGCTCTCAGCCTATAATAATAGCTTTAGCTCGTGGCTTAAAAGATAAATTAGAGCCCGAACTAAAACAAGCATTAAAGCAAGATAGGCTATTAATTGTGACGCCGTTTAATAGAGATGTAAAGCGAGTTACAGCTAAAACAGCAGTAAAAAGAAATCATTTTATGCTTGACCTAGCTGATAATCTAGTAATAGGCTATTTAAACCCATCAGGAAATTTAAGTAAAATGTTAAAGGATTGCTCATTTAATAAGCGTATAAAGTATTTAGAAAATCAATAATGCAAATCACAGAAAAAGTTGGTAGCGTAAGAAATGATTTTAATTTAGGATAGTTGTATAATTAAGTAAAAGGAATTAAACAATTGAAATTTATACTTCCATTAATAATTACAATATTTACTTTATTGCCTGCTGAATGCAGAAACACTTATTTAGCTCCTGATGGTACTTATGTAGGTGGGCAACCTCAGCTTGCACCAGATGGCAGTTATGTTGGTGGCAAGCCACATCTTGCTCCAGATGGATCATATGTTGGCTCTGACCCTCAACTGGCTCCAGATGGTAGTTATGTTGGAGGTAAACCATCTTTGGCACCAGATGGTTCATATACGGGCGGAGAATCTCAGTTAGCACCAGATGGGTCTTATGTTGGGACGTTTGAGTAATAGCTTAAGATTTTTTCATTAGTCTATTGCGAAACGCCTTACACCAATGCAAACTTTACTTGAGAACGCACAGCCTTATACCAGGAGGCTATATCTGAAGATCGATCTTCACCTGTACAAATAAAATAACTGCCTTTAACTTTGTGAAAACCACTTTCACCAATATCAAGTGGTCCATAACCACTAGGAAAAATATAACATCCAATTAAAGCATTATTATCCTGTTTTATTTCTTCAAGCTCATCCAATGCTTCACTTAATCTTATACCAATCCTTCTTTTTACAATGAATACTACTCTTGTGCCTGGTGCACTGCTGGACTTGCCTAGAGTAATTAAAAAATCTCCTTTATTAAAAATGTTTTCGTAAGAATCTCCCAGTTCTATAGTCAAAGCTTCTATAGATTTTTGAATAGAAATTTTAAATTCTTTTTCTTTAGCTGGATCATTTAACAGCTTTTTCTTTTCTGAGAAACTTATTTCTTGCTTAATGTGTTCCTGTAGTTCATGTGTTCTTTTATCAAACACCTTTGTAGATTCCAGGAATGAACCTGAAGCCTGAATTGCTACCACTCCTACTTTCAATGCTTCAAGTACTTTTTCAGTATTAATCTTTGAATCAAAGCTATTAAAGTAATCAACCACTTCTTTATCTTTAATTTCCAGATTTAAATTTAATGTTTTAGACATATAGTTAGCTCCTTTTTGAAATAATTTTTTTATGTAATTTACTAACTGATACTAGCACCGAAAAAATATTTCATAAAGAGATTGCCAAAGCATATAGTTTTTAATCAGCCACTATCCCTGGAGATATATACTCAAAATCCTTTGATAAAACAAAGCTTATAAATTTCAAGAACACTACATACAGAAAACATATGATTTTATAAAAATTTATGCACCATAATAAATACATTTAAAAAGAAAACTTAGTTATATGATCTAATCTTGAAACTGAAAAAATATTTTAAGGAGAGAATATGACCAAGACAAATTTTAAATATTTATTTTCAACTTACACGCTTAATATACTAAATGATTGCAAAAGATGCTTTTGGTTACACTATAATGCAAAAATTGAAAGACCCCATAGAATCGGCATCCTGCCTCTAACAGGAACACATTCTAAAATAAAAAATTATTTTGATAAGCATAGGGATACACTTCCAAAAGAGCTTAAAGGCAAAACCAATGGATTTCTTATTAAAGATCTGGCACTGCTACGCAAGTGGCGCAGCTGGGGTTCAGGACTTCACTACTTTAATGAAAAATCACGTGTACTGGTTACTGGTGTACTTGAAGATTGCATAATTGAAGATGGACTATATTGTCCCTTAGATTATGCTCATATTTGGGGTGCACTGACAAAAAAAGAAAATGTAAAGTACTTTCAGGTACAAATGGATGTTCTTGCTTATCTCTTAGAAGCACACAATTATCAACCTAAAGGTGTTGCATACGTAGTATATTACTATCCTAAAAAAATGCCAGATAAAGGTACTCTGATATATAACATAAAAACAATGAAAATATCTGCCAGCTCATTACGTGCAAGGAGTTTAATTAAAAGTGCTATCTCTGTAATTGATGGACAGATCCCTGAAGCCAGTAAAACGTGCACATGCTGTTCATATTTTAAAAAACTGACAGCTTCATGCTCATATTGAAATGAATATTATTTCTTTTCTACTAACGCCACTTTAAATTTTCTGAAGCAAAGATTTTCAGAATAACTGCTTACAAATTTCTTACATGGATTGCTATTGAATTTCAGATAATCAGATGCTAATCTGTAAATCTACAATGACGTAGGTTATAGGAGATTCAAAGATATGACAGCTAAATATCCTTTTCTTAAGAAATTACTGGGCTCTAATTCTAATAGGTATAACGATTTACTGCCTAATGGCCTGATACCAAATATTGCTAGGCCAAGACTTGATTTATTAAAAGCATTTGCAGCAGCTGGTGCACTAAATAATCCAACAAAGTCTTTAATGCTTAATTGGCAATTTTGTACTTATACTGCCACTGGGCATCACGTTGGTTTATGGAATATTGATCTAAATCAATATTACTTTAATAATGCATCTGGAGTTTATATCATTTGGTACCAGACTAATTTTTTTGGACCAATGACTGTTCGTGTTGGACAAGGTCGAATAAAAGACAGATTCAGTTCATATAGAAGTGATTATAGATTTTTGAATCTGAATAACAGAAATTTATTTACAGCATGGGCAAGCGTAATTCCCCCATTGCAAGATGGGATAGAAAAATATTTAGGAGATACATTAAAGCCATTAATTGCTGATCGTTTTCCTACTGCACTGCCAATAAAAGTAAATTTGCCTTGGTGATTGAACTAATAAATAAAAGGAGAAATTTATATGCATAACATTCAACAGTTTAGATTCTTTGACAAAGAAACACAAAGTGTTGTTGGGCATCAATTTTTTAATCATGACTTGAATATTATGACTCAGGACTGGATAGAAAACTTCAACATTGCACCTGAACATTTTAATAATAGAATTATTGCGTTTCCTTATACTGATTATCGGTTTGAGTAAGCAAAAGCTAATGGTCAAAGAAATCTTGACAGTCCGAGATTAAGCACGAATGGTAAAATGAGCATTTAATGAAAGAATTAACTGAGATATTAGATCCTGGGAAATTGCTTGAAAACACTGCTAAAACAGCATTAGGCTTTATTGAAAAAATGATAGGTCCCGCTTGCGAAGAATTTGGACTTGCAATCAGTGACAATGTTAAATATTGGAGATTTAAAAATAAAATCGATATAACTTTGAAAGCAAAGAAATTTTTAGAAAGCAAAGGGATAGAACCCAAACAAGTAGAACCCAAGATAGTCATTCCTCTTTTAGAAAGCGGTTCTATGGAAAATAATGATGATTTGCAAACCATGTGGGCTGCTTTACTAGCAAATGCTGCTGATCCAACTAGTGCAAAAAAGATAACCCCTAGTTTTATTGAAATACTGAAACAACTAAGCTCAGCAGAAGTCAAACTTCTAAACCAAATGCATGTACTTGTGAGCAAAAAAAGTAATGTCGAAAAATTAAAGATGACTTTTGATAAGAAAAAAATTATGCAATTTCTGAGTGCTACTTCAGAGCAGTTTGATTTTATGACATCTAATTTATATAGACTAGGAATTTGTCAGCCACCATCTTCAGGTGGTGCAAAAATTGGTCCTTTTCCCATTGCAGTTATGACGTACGAATTATTTTCTTTTACTCCATTTGGATATGATTTTATAAATGCGTGCAAATTTGATACAAATTAGACAATAATTAAAATTTTCAAATCTAAGGATTACAATGATCACGCATCCTATGCACATTCAACTAGCAACCAGCATAACCCTATAGTAAATCCTGCCAGTTGCCACTTGCTAGTTGAAAAGGTTAAAATATCTATTAAAGAGGTATAAATTAAGCAGCCCTCAATAATGTAATAGCGTGGGAAACATCGTTAACTAGGCCTCCAGTTATTTAAAACAAAGATTCAGCCAGTAATTCTACATTATATTTTTACTACCAAATTAGGTTCGCCACTTTTAATTAAAAAATATGGTTTGCAAGAATATAGGGTAACTTCAAGTTCCTAATGACGTCCAATTTGCAAACCTTAATAGTGGTTCTTCCAAAAGAGGCCACTCTCTGTAGACATTGTTACTAGCTTCAAACAATCCCAAAAGATTTTCTGCTATTGCTTGAACAACCGGTTCATCAGAATTGTCTCTCATAAATATTGAAGCCTGTTCATATTCTCTTTCAATTATTTGATGTGGTTGCATATCAAAAATAGAATAATCACCAACTACTGCACAGTGAATTTTTGATTCTAATTTATCAATAAGTTTTACTAAATTCCCAATCCATGTTTCTTGTAATCCAAATTCGCAACGGCCTTCAGACAAATAGTACGCTGTCAACAATTCTGCATAATCTTCTTTAAACAAAGTACCAAAACTTACACTTGTATCTGTTTTAATTTGGTCTGCAAACTTATCAACTATATAAAATCTTTCTTCTGCAGATCTTTTAGCCGCTTGCGTATCATCTTGAGATTTAATAAATGCTTCATGTACTTTCCCTTCAAGAACATACTTTCCATTATAGGCAGCTTTAAGTGAATAAAAAAGCAATAACTCTGCAATTCTATGCTCTAGCTCTTGTCTATTTTTTTCGTTGGCTTTACCGTCTGAGCACTTTGGTAATCTTTGGCAAAAAGTCGAAATCTCTCCTGGGGCTTCTGGAATATCATGAAGCATTAAAGAGAGTTTTACTATTCTTTTTACTCTATTAAACTCTGACATAAGATCATCTGGTATTCTAGAGCTTGCTTGTGAATTAAAAATGTCATCACAAAGAAAGTTTAATCCTACTAAATGGTCAGTAACTTTTGAATGTCTTTGTGGAATAAATTTTGCACCAGTTGCCCTATATATTCCATCAAGATATTCAAATGAAATATTTAAAGCTTGGTATGATTTTTCTGAAATCCCTAATTCAGAATGAGAAGGAACAGGAAAACTTTGCTTAAAATGAGAACTTTGCCAATTAACCTTATGAGCAGTTATATTTCCTTCAAATCTTCTTTTCGTAAATTCGGAAAGCGGGATTGGAGAACTTTTGTTTACATGAGCAGATGTTAAAATCATCATTTTAAAGTAGCAGAAATACTATAGCCCTGTCAAGTTAAGTCAATCAGAAAACTAATTTAAGGTTAAAATGTATTGTGTCCTGGGTATAAAATATCTAAATTAAGCGACTTTCAAAAATGTATTAGCGTGGGAAACATCGTTAACTAGGCCTCCAGATTTTGTAAAGGTATAATAAAAACATGGATTTAGCAAAACAAGTACAATTTATTTTCAACAATGAAGGTAAAAAAACTTTTGTGGTTTTGCCTATTAACACTTTTGAGGAATTATTTGAAGATTACATTGATTCAAAGGCTATTGAAGAAAGAAAAAATGAAAGTACTATTTCTCTTGAGGAATTAGAGCAAGAATTAAAAAAAGATGGAAAACTATAAAGTAGATATTACTAACTCTGCTCGAAAAGAAATAAAAAATTTAGATTCACAAATAACAAAAAGAATTGTTGAAAAGTTAAAATCTTTAGAAGACAATCCATTTCCTTTTGGATACAAAAAACTTATTGCGCGCAATGGTTATAGGGTTAAAGTAGGTGATTATAGAATTATTTATGATGTTCTTGAAGCAGAAAAAATAGTTAGAATTTATAAAGCTGGGCATAGAAAAGATGTTTATAGGTAAAGTAGAAGTTAGATTGCAACAAAGTTGAAAAGTCTTTTTTAAAAAGCAGTGTCATTTCTTAGATCATCACGAAACTTTTCAATAGCACGAACGGTATTTCTTATAATTAAGCTTGCTTCACCTTCATCAATCTTCATTGCTACTTCTAAATGCTTTCTTAAAATACTTTGAATATCTTTGTTATTTAAAATCTCAAGGGATTCATTACATCTTTTAAGAAGCATGTCTACTGTAATTTCTTCTGGTCCCAGTTTTTCCCTTATAATCTTATATGCTTCATAGTGAACACCATCTCAAATAGGCTCATCTTCAGGATTTCTTAATGTGGACTCTTCAAAATCAACTAGTCCAATCTGAGGCGTTTTTACAATTATATTTCCATCCCCATAATAATCCAGAGAGACAGCTTTTAACAAAAGGAGTGCATTTATTCTGGCTTCTATAGAACAACTAACATCATCAGGGAAAAAATCATCCAAATATTTGGTTGTCAATTCAGCAAGTCCTTCCACAGGTTCATATACATATGCCTCAGGAACAAGTAAATTTCCATCTGTAATAATAGAAGAGTTTATTACTTTGTGAATTTCCCTTGGAGCCAATTCATTCAATGCCTTATGCAAACTGTTTTTCATGTCATAATCAAAAAGCTTGATAAACCAATTTCCGACCTCACCATTTCTAGTCAAAGTAGACTTCCAAGTAGTATTTAAACTTTTATAAGGATATTCCTTAGCATTCTTACTAGGATCCTGCCCATCAAAAATTTGTCTTATTTGTTCTGGTGTAACATACCGTTGAACAGGTGTTCCACAAGCAACAATTATTTTGTTAAAGTCTAATTTCATAAATCAATTTCTTAAATGCAAGTTGATATTTTAAGTTTCTATATAATTAAACCAACTTTACAGTTCAATAAGCAATAATTCCTTAACCTCTTAATCTGATTCATGCTACTTTTGCTAGAAAACGTGGATTTATAAGGTGGGAAACATCGTTAACTAGGCCTCCAATCAATTAATACATTCATCAGATTGGTTTATTACAAGGATTTTTGCAACTTTAAAATTTACTACTATTTTAGGTTTTCACTTTTATTCAAGAATTAGACAATTAGAGATGAAGGAGACCCACAAAAGAAAACAATTTATAGTCCCCATTCTTCTTTTTCTTCTTTAGTAGCATTTCTTCGCTTATCTTTATTCTTATCAACACTATCTATATCTTGCTGAACTCTTGTTTCATCATATCCAAGTTCTTTTCCTAACTGTTTTATTCCTGCTATTACAAGGTTAACATGTTCATGAAGCTCATATAAAAAACCAAACTTTACAACTTGTCCACTTGTACCTTCTTCTAGATGTGACAACTGTAGCTTGTAAGCCTTTGGAAGACCGGCTTTATATGCTAGAGCTATTTCATTATGGAGTTGGTCATCTGGAATATTTAACTCTTTTCCAGCCTCAGTCCCACTATCTTTGTAGAATAAATAACCCTCTGAAAGTTTAGTCAGAGCTTCATTGTATCTAACCCTAACATTGTCTGAATAAGCAACATTTAAATCACTTTCGATTTTTTCTGTTTGATAGTTTAAATATGATCCTATTTCTTTTACTACATAGTCATAACGATTATCACGATAATTTTTTACATAACCTAATGCTTCACCATAGGCTTTTTCTAACCCATGTTTTGATAATGCATCAATTACAAGGCTTTTGATTTTAGAATCTTCTAAGCCAAGAATTTTACCTTGTTTCCATGCGTCAGATAAATCAATAATATGACCTGTTGCTAAAGAAGTTAAACGTCCGCTAAACCTGTTTTGAGTGTATTCTTTATGTACTAAAGCTAGATCTGCTTCTATCTTTTCCTTTTGATAATTCAAGTATTGTCCTATTTGAGTTACAAATCCCTCATCTTCACCAAGACTTCTCACTCTGCTCAAAGCCTCATTATATACTTTTTCTAAACCATATTGTGATAAAGCAGAAATTATTAAATCATCAATTTTTGAATCTTCTAATCCATGAACTTTACCTTCATGACGTACATCATCCAGACTAAAAAGATAACCTTTTGACAAATTACTTAAATATCTGTCTAATGGAGTATTGGTTTCAGCAGTTATTTCTTTCTCAGCTTTATCCTGAATGCCACCACCTACAGTTGTAATATCACCATCATCATGATGTTGATATACAAAAGCCATTTTTCTCTTTTGATTTATTATAGTTTCTAAATGATTGAATGGATTCCTTGCAGCCCCCAAATGTATCTTGATATCATAGTTTCCTCCCAAAGGTGTTCTAATCTAAGTACAACTTATAAAAGATCAATTATAACTTGAAGAACACAATTTTTCATCTGCTTTTTGCTAAATTGAATAAACCAACTAATTACTATCTGTTTCTCAAGCAGCTTTCAGTGGTATATATACATTAACAAGGTGGGAAACCCCTATCACTACCTACTTTCCTTTATCTGCTTCTTAGCTTTTTTCTCAATCTTTTTAATACCCTCTGCAGTAGGCAGGTTTTCAGGCATTTCTCCACCAAGTTCTTGGATTGTTTTTCTAACTTTTTGTCCTACTTCAAAATGTGTTTGATTGGCTTGTTCTTTACCTTTTATATTTTCACGCCTTAATTTATCTTCTGTTTGGGTTGCTCTAAATAAGTTTGCTGCAAGTTCTAAGCTACCCATGTGGTCTAATATTTGTTGTCCTTTTTTAAGCCCTTTTCTTTTATGAATATCCTTTGAACCTAAACCAGCATAAAGTCCTTTGTATCCATGATCTTGAAATATTGCATAATCAATAGCTTCAATGACACCTGCTTCTTTTGCAGTAAATGAAAGAAGTTTATTATGCTCTTTCATTTCTTTTCTCAAGAACAGTCTTTTTTCTTCTTCTGTTTTAAGTTCTTGATATTTTTTAGTCTCAATTATTTCTTGTTTTCTGGTTTGGACTGCAAAATATGTTTGACCAAGTGCAACTATTTCTTTTGATGGGTCTGCGTTTTGAACAATTAAATAGCATGCATATCTGGATAAAGCAAATGAATCAATTTCCCTTTTAGCTCCAGAGCCTAATTGAACCATTTCGTTGATATCAACGAAATGGTCTGAAACCTTATGTCCACTGTTTTTGCAGGCTTCTTTTGCTTTTGCAACAACAGATAGAAAATTTCTATAATCAGAGTAACCAAGTACCTTTGCTAATTCACGAGATGACCAATATTCCTGCCCATGCTCATTAATTTGCTTTATACTTTCAAAAGTAAGTTTAGTTGGTTTATCTAATTTGTTTTTATCATTCATTAATGTAACACCTGTGATAAATTGTATCATCACAATAATTCAAGCCACTTTTGCCAGAGAACTAGCATTAACAAGGTGGGAAACCTTGTCCACTAGGCCTCCAAATTCATTTTTATGCCACCAGACAAGCTGGTGGCTCTCGCTACTAAGTCTCACATCTGATCGGATTTGCCGAATAAATCGGACAAATCCTTTAAGTACAAAAAAGCCTAAAATCTAGTAAAATAAAAATCATGATTGATAAGAAATTTTTATTCGGTGAAATAGAAAAGTTGCCTCCTCATATACTTCAGGAGGTATATAACTTTGTTCAAAACATAAAGCAAAATCCTGAGCATGATGAAAAAAATGAAATGTTAATTGCCGCTGAATCATCATTAAAAGATGATTGGTTAAAACCCGAGGAAGATGAGGCATGGCAAAATTTATAAAAGGTTCTGTAGTAGTTGTTCCATTCCCATTTTCAGATTTAAGCCAGGCTAAAAAAAGACCAGCACTAGTAATAGCTGATCTAAATAATAATGATTTGATACTTTGTCAAATAACTAGTCAACAAATATATGATGATTACTCTATAACATTGAATGATGAAGATTTTTCTAAAGGTTCATTAAAAAAGGAAAGTAACATTAGACCAAATAGGATTTTTACTGCAGATAAAAACATTATTTTATATGAAGTTGGTCAGGATTAATAAAGAAAAGATGAACCAAGTAATTGAAAAAATTATTGAAATAATTAAATATGAATTATAAAATAAGACTTATTGAATCAAAAGACAACAAGCAGATAGAAGAAATTATTTAAAAAGTTTCTGAGGAATATGGCACTTATGATCCTAAATCAAGATCTGGTGCTGGTGCAGGAGCCGGAGATCCAGAATTGAAGGACGTTTATTCAACATATAAAGATAAAGAAAGTAAGTATTGGGTAGTAGAAGATGAAACAGGCAAAATTGTTGGCGGTGGTGGTTACATCAGGTTAAAAGACACTTCTGAAGATGAGAGGATTTGTGAAATGCAAAAATTATTTATTCTCCCAGAAGCAAGAGGAAAAGATTTAGGCAAAAAACTTGTTGAATTGTTTTTAAATGAAGCAGCTAAAGATGGATATAACGAGATGTATCTTGAGACAGTAAAACAAATGAAAGAAGCAACAAAACTCTATGAGAAATATGGCTTTAAACATTTGGCAGGATCTAAAGGAAGTACAGGGCATTTTCAATGTTCGGTTTTTATGACTAAAGAATTAAATACCGTAAGCAAGCTAAAATGAGTAAATTATATACATAAGCCACCTAGCCTAATCCCTATAGTAAATCCTGCCAGTTGCTACTTGCTAGTTGAAAAAGGTTAAAATATAAGTACATGGGGCATAAATTAAGCAGCCCTCAATAATGTAATAGCGTGGGAAACATCGTTAACTAGGCCTCCAG
>OBEQ013047196.1_pt1 | contig 12180 bp, 13 predicted proteins | sample 1670901 | NCBI WGS metagenome assembly OBEQ01 (sample SAMEA104232315, study PRJEB22302) | groundwater metagenome | biome: forest; feature: aquifer; material: groundwater | place: USA | collected 2011-08-07 | depth 5.4 m | reverse complement strand
AGCTAAACCATTTCAACGCAAATTTTTTAAGCTTTTTTCAAAGGGTTTTTCCACAATTCCTTTTTCGGTAATAATTGCGGTCACTAATTCGTTCGGGGTGACATCAAAAGCGGGGTTGCGGACTTTGATTCCCTCCGGCGCGATTGCATTGCCTGCGGCGGGGGTGCCGAGTAAGTGAGTTACTTCACGGGTATCCCGTTCTTCAATCACAATATCCTCTCCCGTTTTTGTTTGGAGGTCGATGGTGGAAAGCGGGGCAGCCACGTAAAAAGGAATGTTGTGGTGTTGCGCCAAAACCGCTACCGAATAAGTTCCAATCTTGTTGGCGACGTCTCCGTTGGCGGCAATGCGGTCGGCGCCGACGATAATTTTTGTAATCAATCCTTTTTTCATCAGCCAACCAGCCATGTTATCGGTAATCAACGTTGTCGGAATCTTGTTTTTTTGCAATTCCCACGCCGTCAAGCGGGCCCCCTGCAGGTAAGGGCGGGTTTCGTCGGCGTAAACGTCAAATCGTTTTCCGTCGAACCACGCCGTGTACAAAACACCGAGTGCGGTGCCAAATCCGGCCGTGGCCAGCGCTCCGGCGTTGCAGTGCGTGAGAACGTGATCTCCCGATTGAATCAGTGTGGCGCCATGCCGTCCCATTTCGCGATTGATAGAAATGTCTTCTTCGCAAATTTTTTGGGCTTCGGTGGTGAGAATTTTTTTGAGATGGTCCACATCATTCATTTTTGAATTTTTGGCCGTTTGCTTCATTCTCTCCAACCCCCATTGCAAATTAACAGCGGTCGGTCGCGTTTTGAAAAGCATGTCGCAAACAGCTTCAAGCTGTTTATAAAAATCATCAAAATTGTCCGCCTTAATTTCAAGTGCCCCCAACGCTACTCCCATCGCCGCTGCAACTCCAATGGCTGGGGCTCCGCGGATCACCATGGTTTTGATGGCGTCCGCCATTTCTGCCGCAGTCCGATAAGTGAGGTAAATTTCCTTGGTCGGAAGCGCTCGCTGGTCGAGCATCACCACGGTGTTATTTTTCCATTCGATGGTTTTGAAATTCATGACAATTTCTTTTTCAGCAAATCATTGATGACAGTGGGGTTTCCTTGTCCTTTCATTTCTTTCATCACTTGCCCCACAAAAAATCCGAAAAGTTTGTCTTTGCCGCTGCGGTATTGCGCCAGTTGTCCCGGATTGGCGGAGATGACTTGATCGATGATTTTTTCAATCGAACCGGTGTCGGAAACTTGCACCAACCCTTTTTCCTTAATAATGATTTCCGGATCTTTTCCGGTGGCAAACATTTCTTCAAAAACGGTTTTGCCGATTTTGCCGCTGATGGCATCCGTTTCAATCAGCTCTACAAGTTTTGCCAATTGAGGAGCTTTGATCGTTGATTGTCCAATTTCTTTATTAGTATTTTTCAATTCACGCAAAAGTTCGGTCATGATCCAATTTGAAATTTTCTTGGGCTGATTATAAATTTTTATCGCATCTTCGAAATAATCGGCCAGTGGTTTTTCAACCGTTAACACAGCGGCGTCGTATTCAGGTATTTGATACTGTGTGATGAACCTTGCGGCGCGAGCCTTGGCCAGTTCGGGAATGGACGCTCGCACTTTTTCAATCCACGCTTCATCCAAAATTAACGGAACCAAATCGGGATCCGGAAAATAACGGTAGTCGTGCGCCATTTCTTTGGAGCGCATCGACACGGTGATTCCCTTGGCCGAATCCCACAATCGTGTTTCCTGTACAATTGGCTCTCCGCTAGCTAATGCCGCTTTTTGACGTTCCACCTCGTACTCGATTGCTTTTTCGACAAAGCGAAACGAGTTAATGTTTTTCAATTCCACCTTGGTTCCGAATTTTTCCTGGCCAACCGGTCTTATCGAAACGTTGGCATCACAACGGAGAGATCCTTCCTCCATATTTCCGTCGCACACTTCACAATAAATAAGAGTCGAGCGGATTTGGCGCAAATATTCTCCCGCCTCGGCGGACGATCGCATATCCGGCTCGCTTACAATTTCAATGAGGGGAGTGCCGGCGCGATTCAAATCCACATGAGAAACAGAGGTATCGCCATGATCATGCAAAAGCTTTCCGGCATCTTCTTCCATGTGAATACGGGTGATGCCGACTCTTTTGGATTTTCCATCGACGAGAATATCCATGTGTCCCTTCAGCGCGATCGGTTCTTCATACTGCGAAATTTGGTATCCTTTCGGCAAATCGGGATAAAAATAATTTTTTCGCGCCCAGATTGATTTTTTTTGTAAGGTGCAATTAAGCGCCAGCCCCGCCTTCATCGCAAAATTGACCACTTGGCGGTTCAGCGCCGGCAAAGCCCCGGGGAGCCCCAGGCAAACCGGACAGGTATTTTCGTTGGGTTGGGCGCCAAACTGGGTCGAGCAGCCGCAAAAAATTTTACTTTTGGTTAAAAGCTGGGCGTGGACTTCAAGCCCAATAACGGTTTCATATTGCATAGATGTCCCTCATTTACCATTGTGCTTGACAGAGTCAAGATGCGTTTGTTACGGTCGTTCCCTCTTATCCGGAGTGTCTGAGGGTCATGGCCCATCGAAGACACAGCAACCCCTTCTCCCAATGAAGGAAGGTGCTAATTCCAGCCCCGTTATTTTGTACAAAAAAGGGGGAAGATAAGAAGAGCGTGCGCGAACCTCTTCTTAAATTGGAATTCTGGATAACCAGAATTTTGATTTATTAAGAGGTTTTTTTTTGATGAAAAGCATTGAGTCCATTCTTGAAGCGATTGGAAATACCCCGGTTATTCATTTGAAAAATATCGGGGGGGCGGGTGCTGCGGTTTATGGAAAATATGAAGCGGGGAATCCTAGTTTTTCGATCAAAGACCGAATTGCCGGAGCGATGATTAAAAAAGCGGAGGAGGAAGGAAAAATCAAGTCCAACACCGTGATTGTCGATGCCACAGCGGGAAACACGGGGGTTGCCTTGGCGATGGTTTGTGCGGTGAAAAAACTCAAGCTGGTTCTTTTCATGCCGGAGGATGCCAGTTTGGAGCGACGAAAAATGTTTGAAGGGTTTGGCGCAACACTTCATCTGACTCCCAAAGAAGAAGGGGTGGCGGGGGCGGTGAAGCGGGCGGAAGAGTACATGGAAAAAAATTCCAATACTTATTCGCCGCGGCAGTTTGAAAACCCCGAAAATCCCGAGGCCCACAGGCAAACAACGGCCGAGGAAATTTTGGTGGATTTTCCACAGGGAGTCGATGCGTTAGTTGCAGGAGTTGGAACCGGTGGTACGATTACGGGAGTAGGGGAAGTTTTAAAAAAGAAATTTCCACGGTTGAAAATTGTGGCGGTGGAGCCGAAAAATTCGGCGGTGATTTCGGGTAAAAAACCGGGCGCTCATCGGATTCAACAGTTGGGGTTGGGCTTCGTGCCTAAAAATTTGAATCGGAAAATTATCGACGAAGTTCTAACCGTTTCTGACACCGACGCTTACGAGATGACAAGACAGTTGGCCCGTAATGCCGGACTTTTGTTGGGGATCTCTTCCGGAGCCAATGTTCATGCGGCCATTCAGGTGGCCAAAAATTTGGGTCCTGAAAAAAAGGTGCTCACTTTTTTATGTGATGCCGGGCAGAGATATTTTAGTCTCGAGAAGTTTTTTAAAAATACAGAAAAAATATGACGACATACACCAAATCTCTTAAATGTCGCGAATGCGGCCACGAATATCCCAAACAACCGACTCACGTTTGTGAGTTTTGTTTTGGGCCGTTGGAAGTAGCCTACGACTACGACCTGATTCGCCGCGATATCAGCCGCGAAAAAATTATTTCCCGCAAGCCTAACATGTGGCGATATCACGAACTTTTGCCCATTGATAACGAGCCGACGGTGGGGCGTCAGACCGGTTTTACTCCTCTGCGGCGCGCCAATCGCCTGGCCAAGAAGCTGGGCGTGAAAGAACTTTATATCAAAAACGATACGGTAAACTATCCCACGCTTTCTTTTAAAGATCGTGTGGTCTCGGTGGCTCTCTCCAAAGCGCGCGAGTTTGGTTTTAAAACGGTGGCGTGTGCATCCACCGGAAATCTGGCCAATTCGGTGGCGGCCAATGCGGCCGCTGGTGATTTTGAAAGTTTTGTTTTTATTCCCTACGATCTCGAGCCTTCCAAAGTTTTGGGGACGATGATTTATGGAACTCATCTCATTGGCATTCATGGCACTTACGATGAAGTGAATCGTCTTTGCAGCGAGATCGCCGGAAAATACAAGTGGGCTTTTGTGAATATCAACATGAGACCTTATTATGCCGAAGGTTCCAAATCGATGGGTTTTGAAATTGTCGAACAGTTGGATTGGAAAACCCCTCAGCATGTGGTGATACCGATGGCCAGTGGTTCGCTGCTCACAAAAATTGACAAAGCTTTTAACGAAATGGTCAAGGTTGGACTTATTGATGAAAACACCGCTAAGGTCCATGGAGCGCAGGCTACCGGTTGCTCTCCCATTTCGACGGCGTTTAAAAATGGATGGGATATTTTCAAACCAGTTAAACCGAATACTCTTGTAAAATCGTTGGCGATTGGAAATCCCGCTGATGGCTTTTATGCGGCGCGTACTGTAAAACAAACCGGAGGTTGGTGTGAGGATGTGACCGATGACGAAGTGATTGCCGCCATTCGGTTGATGGCCGAGACGGAAGGAATTTTTGCCGAGACGGCGGGCGGGGTTACTCTCGGTGTGGCTCAAAAATTAATTGAGCAGGGGAAAATTCCCAAAAACGAATCCATTGTCTTGTGTATTACCGGCCATGGTTTGAAAACCCAGGAAGCGGTCGTGGGGCAGTTGGGAAAACCCCCGATTATCAAACCAACGCTTGGCGAATTTGATTCTTTGATTTCTGATTTAAAAATAAATGTTAGTTAACCCTCTAAGGAGACTCCGATGAAAAATGTGAAACGAAAAGTCTATTTGACCTTTCCAACCGCTCAAGTAAAGGAAGCCATCATTTGTGACATGTATGACAAATACAAGGTGCGCTTTAACATTCGCTCAGCTTCTGTCAACGAACAGGTGGGATTGATGGCGGTGGAAATGGAAGGGCCCGATGACATGGTCACCGAGGCGATGAAATTTTTTCAATCCCGCGGATTAAAAGTCGAGCCGATTGAGATGAGTGTCATCGAATAATTTAAATGATTTTTTCATCCATACTCGAACGGATCGGCAATACCCCGTTGGTTAAAATTCGGGAAGTGACGAAAGGGATTTCTCAAAGAGTAGAAATCTACGCCAAGCTCGAATATTTCAACCCCGGCGGATCGGTCAAAGACCGCGCGGCTTACCGAATGGTGCGTGAGGGGATTAAATCTGGGGCGTTGACCAAAGACAAAATTATTATGGATCCCACCTCCGGAAATACCGGCGTGGCCTATGCCATGATTGGGGCCGCGTTGGGATATAAAGTGGAACTGGTGATGCCGGGGAATGCCTCGCAACAACGCAAAGATATGGCGCGCGCGTTTGGCGCCGAAATTACTTTTAGTAGTGAAATGGAAGGCTCCGACGGGGCTATTCGGTTGGCCAGAAAAATGCTTTTGGAAAATCCGGAAAAATATTTCATGCCCGACCAGTACAACAATCCCAACAATCCGTTGGCGCATTATGAAACAACGGCGGTTGAAATTTGGAAGCAGACTGGAAAGAGAGTCACTCATTTTGTAGCGACAATGGGCACCAGCGGGACGGCCATGGGAACAACGCGGCGGTTAAAGGAGTTCAACAAAAATATTTATTGCGTAGGTGCTCAGCCGGCGGGTGCGCTTCATGGTTTGGAAGGGTTGAAGCATATGCCGACCTCCATTGTTCCCGGAATTTACAAAGAAGCAGAGCTCGATGAAGTGCTTTGGATCGAAACCGAACCGAGCTACGAATTGGCCGAACGATTGGGAAAAGAAGAAGGACTTTTGGTTGGGTACTCGTCCGGCGCGGCAATGTTGGCAGCTCTCCAAATAGCCAAACGAATTAAAGAAGGGGTAATTGTTACAATTTTTCCCGATCACGGAGATCGGTATTTTGAAGGGTTGAAATGGTGAAGCCATGTTGCAAATCGATCAAAAATTATTAAACGAAATTTTTAAAGAATCCGAGCGTTGTTATCCCGAAGAGGCGTGCGGTTTTGTAATTGGAACTACAGTTGCTGGAAGACAAGCCGAACAAGTTGTTGCTTGCAAAAATATTCAGAACGAATTGCACACCAAGGATCCTGCGCGATATCCGCGCGAAGCCAAGGTGGCTTATACGATCGATACGCGGGAAATGGAGAAAATTCAGAGCCAAGCTACTGCCGATAAAAAAAAGCTGTTGGCTATTTTTCATTCTCACCCCGAACATGGCGTTTATTTTTCGGCGGAAGACAAAGGGATGGCGGCCCCGTGGGGAGAGCCTCTTTTTCCTGAACTTTCTTATCTGGTTATTTCGGTGTATGAAAGAAAAATAAAGAATGCGTCAGAATTTTATTGGAATAATGAAAAAAAAGATTTTGTTGAAAGAAAAATTTTATAAACAAAAGTATAAACAAAAAGGAGAAAACTATGGCTATCAAAGTACGTATTCCAACCCCGCTTCAGAAAGTGACTCAGAATAAAGCTGAAGTGGAAGCAACCGGCGGCACCGTGAGGGAAATATTAGATTCGCTCGATAAAAGTTATTCGGGATTGAAAGATCGTTTGTACGATGAAAAAGGGCAGCTGCGACGCTTCATCAATTTTTATGTGAACGATGAAGATATCCGTTTTTTGCAGGGTGAAAATACCGCTGTGAAAGATGGAGACGAAATCAGCATTGTCCCCGCCATCGCGGGAGGGAGATAATTTTGGATACGAAAATTATTTTATTGGTGATTGCCCCGGACAGACAATCCACGGAAGGTTTTCATTGGTGTTTGTATAGGGCGGCCCAGTCCAAAAGAAAAATCCGCGTGGCGTACATCCATCCCAAATCCCAGTCTCCCGAATCGATCAAAAAAACCATCGACGAGGTTGAACGACAATGTCGCACTTTTCAAGTCTCGTTCGAGACGCTGAACCAGGAGGGAAATTACCTTTCGGTCTCCGAAGAACTTTCCAAAAAAGAGGATATAGATATTTTGGTGATGGTTGAAAAACCGAGAGGTTTTTTTGGAAAATGGTTTGGGGGATCGGAGCTGAAAAAATTCGTTCCTCGAGCTTTGTGTGAGATGAAAACTTATCTGGCGGATTGATCGAACATTTTTTATTCAATAACATCATCTTTATTGACTCGTGGCACATGCAGCCCGCACTCCTTGTCGTTTTCCTCCTGCGTGTTAAACCAGCGCCAGCGACCGGCGCGGCGTGGTTCGTTGGGACCGATGGGGGTTGTACAGATCACGCATCCCAAAGACTCGTAGTACCAACCATCCTTTTTCCATTCCAAAAGTTTATGAACCGGCACTTTGTTTTTCTTCGCATATTTTCGTAATTCTTCTTCCGTCCAGTCCACCAGAGGGGCAATTTTTAAAATGGGGTGATTGTCTTCGCTGTGATGAATGATTTCAAAACGGGAAGTGCTCGCTCGGGCTTGGGATTGATCGGCGCGCAGCCCGGTCAGCCAGACATCCACCGTTTTTAACACTTTGTCATTTGGTTCTACTTTTCGTAAGTGGCAACAAAACTCCTGTTTTTCTTTGCTGTCGAAAAAAAGATATTCTCCCTGTTCCTTAACCATGTTTTTGATCTTAACCGGATCGGGTTTAATTTTCTCCACTTTGATTTTATATTTTTTCTCGATCATTTCAAACAATTCGTAAGTTTCGGGAAATAAACGCAGGGTGTCGATGGTGAATACCCGGGGTTTGGCCCTCGACTTGATGGCGAGATCGATCATCACCGTGCCGGTTAATTGTCCACTGGTGCCGATGGCGGCCCGCTTCCCGAACTTTTTGAAGACAACACCGATTAATTCTTGAGGGTCACTGATCAATTCGAGTTCGCGAATGAGATTTTCGTTGATCATAGTACCCCTTTCTCTGCCAACATTTTCAAAACTTTCCGGGCGCTCTCTTCCAACTTTTCTTTTCCTGTTTTCAAAACCAGATCCGGGCTCGAAGGAACTTCGTAAGGGGCCGAAATTCCGGTGAATTCCGAAATTTCGCCGCTTCTCGCTTTTTTGTAGAGTCCCTTCGGATCTCTCTTTTCACATTCTTCCAAAGACGCCTCACAAAAGATTTCGAAAAACTGTTTTTCGGGAACAAGACTTCGGGCTAATTCTCTATCAGCTCGGTAAGGAGAAATGAAAGCGGTCAGCGTGATGACGTTAGCTTCGCAAAAAAGTTTGGCCACTTCGCCGATGCGGCGAATGTTTTCCTTTCGATCTTCTGGCGAAAACCCAAGGTTGTTGTTAAGTCCGTGGCGGATATTGTCTCCGTCGAGCACATAAGCATTTTTTCCATTTTCGACGAGAGCTAGCTCCACTTCGCGAGCGACGGTGGATTTGCCCGATCCCGAAAATCCGGTAAACCAGATGACGGCCCCTTTTTGTTTCAGCTGTTTTTCTCGACGCTGAGAATCCAGTTTTCCATGATGCCAGACAATGTTGTTGCTTTTTCCATACCCAGTAATCATCCCCGCCCCAACGGTGATGTTGGTTAGCCGGTCAATGACAATGAAAGCTCCGGCAATCCGGTTATTTTTGTAGAGATCCACCACAAGCGGACGGTTAATGCTCAAAGTAATTTTTCCAATTTCGTTGAGCTTGAGCCGATCGGTTTTTTCTTTTTCAAAAGTTTCGTTATTGATCGAGTGATGAATGGTTTCGAGTGTGCCCGTAACCAAGTTGCTGGTGTGCTTGATCCAGTATTGTTTCCCCAGCGTCAACGGTGTTTCATGCATCCAGACTATCGTTGCTTCAATCGATTGAGTAACCTGAAAATTATCCTCTTTATGGGCCAACACATCCCCGCGGCTTACATCTACTTCATGCTCCAGCGTCAGCGCCACCGATTGCGGTTCGCCAGCAATTTTCAAATTTCCGTCATAAGTGACAATGGATTTTACTCGATTCGTCTTGCCTGAAGGAAGTACGACGATTTTGTCCCCCTTTTTAATTGTGCCCGAAGCTATTTGCCCCGCATACCCTCTAAAATTAATGTTGGGGCGGAGAACATATTGCACCGGAAAGAAAAATTCTTTTTTGAGAGTGTGTCGAATAATCGGTGTTGTTTCGAGATAATTAAGAATGGTGCCGTCTCGAAACCAAGGCATTTTCTTGCTTTTGACAGCGACATTATCCCCCTTCAAAGCACTGACAGGAAAATACACGACTTCTTCAAAGTCCATCTCCTCCGTCATTTTCGAAAAATCATTTTTTATTTTTTTGAAAACGTCTTCACTGTAATTTTTAAGATCCATCTTGTTGATGGCCACTAAAATTTTAGGAATTCCCAACAGCGAAGCAATGAAAGCATGACGTCGGGATTGGGGCTGAACGCCAAGCCGGGCGTCAATCAACACAATTGCAAGATCGGCCGTGGAGGCGCCGGTGGCCATGTTGCGGGTGTACTGTACATGGCCCGGAGTGTCGGCAATGATGAATTTGCGTTTGGAAGTTGTAAAATAGCGGTAAGCGACATCAATGGTGATTCCTTGCTCGCGCTCGGCTTTCAATCCGTCCGTTAAAAGCGAAAAATCAATTTCTCCAACGTCGGAAGCTTTTGTCGATTTTCTGGCACCAACCAACTGGTCTTCATAGACGGCGTTAGTATCATGCAGAAGCCGGCCAATCAGCGTGGATTTGCCATCATCCACTGATCCGGCCGTCGAAAATCGCAACAGTTCCTTTTCCTGATGGCGTTTCAGGTAGGTGGTGATATTTTTTTTAATTAAGGCGTCGTCATTCATTTAAAAATATCCTTCTCTCTTCTTTTTTTCCATCGACGCGTCTTCGTCGTTGTCAATCAACCTTCCCTGTCTTTCGGAGTATCGCGTCAAAAGCATTTCTTGGATAATCTGTTTGAGAGTGGTCGCTTTTGAAGGTAACGCGCCCGTTAGCGGGTAACAGCCCAATGTTCGAAAACGGACCCATTTCATCTCTGGTTTTTCACCCGGGTTAAGTCGCATCCGTTCGTCATCCACCATGATCAAGGCTCCATCTCTTTCTACCACCGGACGTTTTTTGGCAAAATAAAGCGGGACGATGGGAATTTTTTCCAGCTCGATGTAGAGCCACACATCCAGTTCGGTCCAATTGGACAAAGGAAAAACCCGGATTGATTCTCCCTTGTTGATTTTGCCGTTGAACAAATTCCACAATTCGGGACGCTGATTTTTAGGATCCCACTGGTGATTTTTATCGCGGAAAGAATAGATACGTTCTTTAGCGCGCGATTTTTCCTCGTCGCGCCGTGCGCCACCAAAGGCAGCATCGAAACCCCATTTTTCAATCGCCTGAATCAGCGCCTGGGTTTTGAGAATGGTTGTATATTTTTGAGAGCCATGATCAAACGGATTAATTCCCTCGCGGATGGCTTCTTTGTTGATATATTCAAGCAGCCGAAGGTTATTTTGTCGGCAAAATTTATCGCGAAAAGAAATCATCTCTTTAAATTTCCAGGTTGTGTTCACATGAAGAAGAGGAAAAGGAAGTGGGGCTGGATAAAAAGCTTTTTGAGCCAGACGCACCATCACGGACGAATCTTTTCCGATAGAATAGAGCATGACCGGATTTTCAAACTCCGCCGCTACTTCCCGGATAATGTGGATGCTTTCGGCTTCGAGAACTTTTAAATGAGATAATTTATGTGTGTCAGTTTTCATATTACAAACCCTTGATCTAGTGGTTCTTTTCCTATAAATCAACTGTTTCATAAGGATTTAATTTTTCAAATATTGCTTGAATAAAAAAAAAAACTAATTTAATAGACCCCATTACTTGGAGGTAAATGATTTTATGGTGCCATTAGCTTCAACACTAAAAGTGATCGATAAGGAAGAAAATCTTTCTTATGGCGGTTTGAGTTTTCATTACGAAACCATTTCTGTCAAAACAGATCGTGAAAATTTAACCCAGCTCGATTCACGCCTGTCCGAGTTTTTAAAGCCCAACGATTTTTTTTATATTCATGATCTGACGAAACAGCTCCAATTATTTGTTAAGGAAAGTGGCGTCAACGATGGCACATTGACTGTGCAAATTTTGCATACTTCAGCGACTTTAACTGTTAATGAATTAGACGAGCCGATGTTATTGGCCGATTTGGTCAGAAAATTAAGAAGCTTTGTTCCTAGAGAAGAGCACTATCTTCATAACAGTCCGTTGCGTGTGGCCAATCGTTGCGAAGAGGATACCCATTGCGATCGTAATGGCGATGCTCACGTCAAAGCCACTTTATTTGGTTCCCCAAGCGTTACTCTCATTGTCAAAAATGGCGAGCTTGTAGTTGGCCGTTGGCAAAAAGTAGCTTTGATTGAATTTGATGGCCCCCGCAAACGAGAAGTGCTTGCTCAATTAATGGGGCGTTAGGCCCTATGCAAATCGAAATTCTCACCATCGGCGATGAAATTTTATCGGGAAATATCGTCGATACCAATACCGCTTATCTCTCCGACAAACTTTGGCTTAACGGATTTGAAGTCACTTATCACACCGCCGTTCGCGATGATGCCGACAAAATTAAGGAAGCGCTTCTTATAGCCTCCAACCGGGCCGACTTGGTAATTGTGACCGGCGGTCTGGGGCCAACGGGGGACGATTTTACCATCGAGGTGGCGGCCAAGACTTTTAGAAAAAAATTGGTGGTCGATCAAAATTATCTTCATCATCTCGAAAATCTTTTTAAACAGTGGGGACGTCCTCTTAAAGATAACAACAAAAAACAGGCAACGATTCCCGCTGGCGCCAAAACTTTTTCGAATCGCGTCGGTACAGCGCCGGGCATTGCTGTCAAATATAAAAGAGCGCAGTTCTATTTTTTGCCGGGGGTGCCACGCGAGATGAAGCAACTTTTCGAAGACTTTATTTTTCCAGAAATTTTGTCTCTTCGAAAAATCCCTCTTCATTTCGAGAGCAAAATGTTGAGATGTTTCGGATCGGCCGAAAGCGAATTGGATTTTGCCATCAAAGACCTTTATATTAACCGTACCCACATTGAAAATGCGCGGATTGGTTT
>OBEQ012696983.1_pt1 | contig 12180 bp, 11 predicted proteins | sample 1670901 | NCBI WGS metagenome assembly OBEQ01 (sample SAMEA104232315, study PRJEB22302) | groundwater metagenome | biome: forest; feature: aquifer; material: groundwater | place: USA | collected 2011-08-07 | depth 5.4 m | reverse complement strand
CAAACCAATTATCCATTTCCTTTTTTTATTTGAATTAGCCAGAGTAAAAATGAAAACACCAAGCATTAGCCTCGCTAGTAATAGCAGGCCAAAAGTCGATGCGGTTAATACAGAAGTGTTTTGCCCGGCTGAACTGCTGAATAGCGAGGAGTATGTGCCTATCCAAAGTGAGGATGCAAAAACCAGGCCAAGGGAAGCGTATTTCATCACCTGGTTTAAAAGCTTGGAAAGCCTTTCGTCAATATTGTTCTTTTTTACCGGTAAAACAACCAGAAAAATAAACAGGAATAAACCCACCAATAAGGCAAGGCTGCAAAAGTAAACCCACCTTGCAGCAACTTCAAAAAAATTTAATCCCCTCTGGCTTTCTCGGACTAATTGCTTTAGTGGCGCAGTGCCTATTGAAAAAACATAGGAATCTGAAGTCACATGTCCATCTGCCGAAGAAAGTGCCTTCCAGGAAACAAGGTAGGTTGCATTTTCTGAAGGCGGGAAGGTAAAGTGCATTTCGTAGGCAGAGGAAAAGCCCAAGGCTCCGTTTAACTTGCTCCCATTTTCATCGTACACCGATATTTCACTATAGCCCTGCGCTAGGGGCTCGCTGTAGGTGATTGAAATTCGTTCAGGGGAAGTTACTAGCTGGGAGTTAGGCAGTGGAATGTGCTGGACGGGCAAGGCGTGTGCTAGCAAGAAGGAAGAAAAAAAAAGTAAAAAAAATAAATTAACTGTTGGTATTTTCATTTCTTAACCAATGCGACATAGCATGCAACAACTATGGCAACCAAGCTTAAAATCATTGGCAGCATTGAGTTGTCCTGAGCCGGCTTTGATGAGCCTTGGGAAGGCACGGTTACAGTCATTGCAGTTGGGACTGGCTTTTGTTCTAGTGCAATTACTTTGTCAGCCACCTGGCTGTTTGACAAGTAGGGTTCGGGAAAGCCAGTTCTTGCTTTTGGAGAGCCGAAACCGCCTGCTCTAGCCTTCCTTACTACCCCTGGTGAAAGTACGTCATTGCCTTTCATCACTTCAGAGCCGTGTTCGCCTTCAATTGAGGTAAAGCTCAAGTCAACTGCAGTGCCGTTTATCGAGCCAAAAACACGGTAGGTTAAGGTGGTTGCAACTGTTGGGTAAAAAGGCGAGTCATACGCGCCTGCATCGTTGTACCTTGGCTTAAGTGCCTGAATTGTCTTTTTTCCGCCTGCAGAGAGCTCTACTTGCAGTGTTTTTTCAAGACCAGTAACTGGCTTTGCACCAGGTGCCTTTGAATTCATGGAGTCATTAACATCAGCCCATAGTACGCGCAGGTCAACCCCGCTCTTATCATCAACAAACACAGGCTCGTTTAAGGAGCCTACAATAAATAAGTAATCCTTTCCGCCTATTTCAAACAACTGCCTCTCGTGGGCAACTGAAAATGCCGAGAGCAGCAGTACTGCAAAAATTAACATTTTTTTTATCATTTACTAAATGCACCTCTTATGATTTCTTTTGGATGAAACCGTATTAATGAGTAAGTGAAACCGTGAAAAACAAGGTTTCTTATAGTTGATACCGTTAATTATTCCAATGATTAAGCCTCCTAAAGATGCAATAGTTTGGGTTGCAGTTGCATGCATATTTCTTTTGACTGCATTTACTACCTTGCTTTACAACCCGCTTCACCAGCTTGTTGACTCGCTAAAACTCATTCCCATAATATTAGTCCTGAGTTTTTTTACAAGCACATTTACCTATACCTTCATGTCGGATAAAGTTGAGAAAAAAGAAAACCTGGTAAAAAATAACATGGAACTGGTAATGAAGTTCCTTAGCCAGGACGAGCGCAAGGTGGTTGAAAGGCTCCTTAATGAAGAAGGGGGGGTTACGCAGTCTGAAATAACCCGGCTTTTTAACGAGAATAAGCTCAAGTCCCACAGGGTAGTAAAAAAGCTCATCTCCAAGGAAATAGTTTCCTCCCAGCGATTTGGAAAGACAAACCTCCTCAAGCTTAATTCGGATATCAGGCAAAGCCTATTGGGCTAATGGCTGTGCTAAGGCCGTGACTCTAATTTTTTTGAATGCACTAGGTAAAACATAGTTGAGAGTGTTGCCGCAAGGCTGAAGACCCAAAGAAATGAAAGCAGGTCCTGATTTAGGCCTGAAAAAACCGTGTTGCCAAGCCTAACTCCGGATGCAAATCCCGCTACCACAAATCCAGCAGTTACGTAACCCAGCCTTTTTCTTTCTGAAACCAATTTTTTTTCGTTCGTTTTATTGCTTATCATTAATATCAGCCTGAACAATATTCAGCCTATTATTATGTGGTAGCCAAAGCCAACCGCAGCAAGTGCAAGTCCTTCAGGCATTCCAGTAGCGTATAGTATTATTCCAAGAATCCCTAACATCATGTCCCAGTCAAGCTCTAAGTCAAGAATCGGAAGGGGGAACCCTGCTGAAAAAGGGTGATTTTCAGGCTGAAATGCCGCAAGGCTGCTTTTGTCCCCAACCGGGTTTGCCCCAGCAAAACGCAAGGAAAACACCAGAAGGAAAAGAGAAAGATAAAGTAATTTTTTCAAACAAACACACCTAGGCTCTCTTCTTCAAAAAAGAGTTAATAAATATTTACTATAAAATTAATAATATTTTACGCAAAGTAATGGCTAAATTATTAATACGACCGCATTGAGAGAAAAAAATTGGGGAACTATATTCCAACTGGCAGGAACTTGCAGTAGGAGACTTTTCTTACCAGCTTAATCTTCCTGAAAAAATCCACTAATTCGTCCGCCTGCCCTTCAAGAAGGAACATTTCAACACACTTCTCACCAAGGCTGTTATGGACTTGCGTCTTTATCTCGCCTGAAAAATCGTGTTTTACCTTGGATATTTCAGCCTCTGCAGCATGGCTGTGGACAACAAGAACAACTGCATTGCAAAATCCCCTTAAGGACTCAATAGCCTGCTCTTCAAGGGCCAGGTGCTCAATACCTGCGCGCAATGCCTCGGATCGGTTCCTGAAGTTTTTTTCAACCCCTTTAAGCCGGAGCAAGTCCTCCCCATCCAGTGAAAAGCTCACTATTTCAGCCATTATTAACTAACTCCCTTCAAAAGACACATAGTTAATAATATTTCATTAAAGTTTATTAACCTTGGTTTATCCTATAATGACAGGTGAAGCAATAGTATGGACAATATCACTAAGATGGCTGCATTTCTAGTTTTTTCATTTTTTTTAATCGGCTGCACTTCAAGCGGACAGGTTCAAAACCAAGGCGAAGAAGCCAATAAGTCCACAGTAATGGCAAGCTTTTACCCGCTTGAATTTTTCACTGAAAGAATAGCAATGGATAAGGCTGAGGTCAGGAGTCTTGTTCCGGCTGGCGTTGAACCGCATGACTATGAGCTTTCACCAAACGACGTAGTTGAATTAACTAAGGCTTCATTTACGGTTTATAACGGGGCTGGAATGGAGCATTGGATTACGGGGTTTTCAGCATCAGCTCAAGTTAAATTGGTTGAAGCAAGCAAGGGAATAGAATTACTAGGGCTATCCCCGGGCGCAGAAGGATATGAGGAAGGAAATTTCCAAAAAGACCCGCACGTCTGGCTTAACCCAAAGACGGCAAAGGCAGAGGCAGCTAACATCTTAATTGCGCTAAAAGAGACTGACCCGGTAAATTCGGTTTTCTACCAGTCAAACGCGGAAAAATTATATGCGGAATTAGACTCGCTTGATTATGAATACAAAAAAGGCCTTGCAGACTGCAGGCAGGATAGTGTTTTCACAAGCCACGCAGCTTTTGCTTACCTAGCAAGGGAATATGGCTTCAAGCAAGTGGCTATTTCAGGTCTATCACCTGATGCTGAACCAACTCCTAGCGAACTAGCTGAAATCGTTGACTTGGCAAAGGAAAAAAACATTAAATACATCGGCTTTGAAAGCCTTGTAAGCCCAAAGCTTTCCCAGACAATTGCCTCGGAAGTTGGCGCGCAGGTCATAGTTCTTGACCCAATTGAAGGAATTTCTCCTGAAAATGCCTTAAAAGGGGATAATTACCTTACAGTAATGCAGCAAAACTTACAAAGCCTTCGGACGATGCTTGAATGCAAATAGCCAAACTAGACAAAATAACTGCAGACTACGACGGCGACGTTGTTCTTGAAAATGTTTCAATCGAAGTCCAAAAAGGCGATTTTATTGCCTTACTCGGCCGCAACGGAAGCGGCAAGACAACCTTGCTCAAAGTAATGCTTGGCTTACTAAAGCCAAAGTCAGGAAAGGCGAGTCTATTCAACAAGGACATCAGCCAGTTTAAGGAATGGGAAAAAGTCGGTTACCTTCCGCAAAACGCGAGTTTTTTTGAAAAAAACTTTCCAGCTACAGTTCGCGAAGTAGTTTCAACCGGCCTCTACGCAAAAGCCGGCCTTTTCAAAAACCTCTCCCGCGAGGACTGGAACAAGGTTGACTATGCAATTGAGACAGTTGGTTTGTCCAAGCACGCTGAAAAGCAAGTAAGCGAGCTTTCAGGGGGACAGCAGCAAAAGGCATTCATCGCAAAGGCAATTTCCCCAGACCCAGAACTTTTCATCTTGGATGAGCCCACTACCAGCCTTGACGAAGAAAGCGAAACCGAGTTTTACTCCCTATTGGAAAGCCTAAATAAAAAAGGAGTTACGGTAATAATCGTCTCCCACGACATCGGCTTGGTAAGTGAAAAAGTCAGGACAGTACTATGCATTGACCGGCAAGTTGTTTACCACGGTGACTCAAGCACGTTCCGTAAAAAATTCCAGGAAAAGCCAGAGGCTTTCTTTGGCCCCCACGCGCGAATAGCCCACCACCACCATTAAATGTGAAAAAAATGTTTGAAATACTCGCTTACTCATTCATGCAAAAAGCGTTCATAGGCGGCCTCATTTCAGCTATGCTTCTATCCGCCTTCGGTGTTTTCATGGTGCTAAAGCGCCTTTCACTGATTACAGACGGCATTGCCCACATTGCCTTCGCAGGGGTAGCAGCTGGCCTTTACTTAAAAATAGACCCGCTCCTAACCGCAACCGCAACAAGCCTGGCAGGAGTACTTGGGATACAGGCGCTCAAGCAAAAAAAAGTCTATGCAGACGCTGCAATTGCGATTCTATTCAGCCTAGGGCTTTCAGTTGGGATAATCCTAATTAGCCTGTCCAAAGGCTTTAACGTAGATTTATTCTCATTCCTCTTTGGAAGCATCCTCTCAATAACCAACTCAGATTTACTCTATATTACCGCACTTGCAATAGCCTCAGCGGCAATTCTCTACACATTCTACAAGGAATTCTTTTACATAACTCTAAACGAAGAAGCGGCAAAGGTAAGCGGCCTGCCTGTAGACTCACTAAACCTCCTAATGCTCGCCCTAACAGCGTTAGTTGTCGTAACCTCAATAAAAATAATAGGAATACTCCTCGTAACCTCCCTTGCAATAATCCCTGCTTCAGCCGCGCTATTGCTTAAGAAAAGCTTCAAAAAAACCATTTTCTATTCAATGCTATTCGCATCTGCCTCACTACTAGTCGGCCTTTTCGCATCTTACTACCTAAACATCGCCCCAAGCGGCTGCATTGTAATAACAGCAATACTAATCTTCCTAGGCGTAATGGCAAAGCCAAAAAAGAAAAAGAAAACCTTTTCAAAACCCCCCTTATAGGCAGACGTACAAGCCCTGAAATCCTTTAAAACCACTCTACTCACTACTTACTGCGGGGAGATGGGCTAGCCTGGCTATGCTTTCAGCTTTGGGAGCTGAAGACCCGAGTTCGAATAAATAGCGCATTTATTTATGCCTATAAAACGAAATTCTCGGTCTCCCCACTCTTATTATTCAATAAGCCTAAACCGATTATTTTTTTCCTGAATACTTTTTCCTCAGCTCTAGGTAGGTCTTTTCGCTTATGCGCTTTTCCAACAGCAAGTCATCAATGCGGCCTGCCTTTTCCTTTGGAGTTAGCCCTTTGCTTGAGGGAGAGGGTCTTAGTGCGATTACGGCGATTGCAATTACTGCAAAGAGCGCCACTATGCCAATTAGCAGGGTTGACTTATCGTCGCTTGCAGTGACTATCACCGGCATTGGCGAGGTAGGGTTTGATTCAAGCGGAGGCAGTATTGCCGCAGGCTGGGCACTAGGTATGACAAGCGGGGCTACTGACTCGTTTCGAAGCAAGGCAAGCGAACGGTTGAAGTATTGAGCCAACAGCTGTAGGCGCAGGGTGTTTGCAAGGAATGAGAAGTCACTTTGGCGCTTTGCTTCCTCGAGGTTGTAAATTGAGTGTGCGAAGTAAAGCTGGGGCCACAAGGTGTTTTGGTAGTCAACAGGCGGGTCCTGCAAAACCATTGCAGCCACTTCATCGCCTAGCTTGCCTTCAATTTCCTTGTAGTAGCGGGTAAAAGCCAGGGCGAATGAAGCGTCCATTGCGCTTGCAGCGTATTTACCGTCGTTGAAAAGTGCGCTTGCAGTCCTGAAGTGATTTTCTGCCTCGCTGTCCCCCGGAATTGCCTGAATAGAGCGGTTTGACTCATTTAACAGCTGCAAGGCAGCTGCCTTTGCGTCAGCCTCGTTAAAGGCAGTGCCGCCTATTTTCTGTGCCTGGAGATTCATTTTTTCAGCGGCGTTTAGCCAGCCTTGGGCTGAAGCCAAGTCATCACCCGCGCCTTCGCCGGTTGAAGGCTTTTCCTTTAGCTTCCTTAACTTATCCATTGCCCAGTATACCCTAAGTTCAGCCCCTGCTGCCCACTCGAGGTTTTCCTTGGTTTTAGTAACAGGGGCAATTTTAGAAATTTTTTGCTGTAATTCATCAGCTTTTGCAGCAACATCTTCGGCGGTAAAGTTTTGATAGAGGAAAGAGTCGTAGCTTATCCTTGCGATGAAAATGGTGTTTGCGGCTGAGTAGTAATAGCCTTTTTCGGCTAGGTAAAGGGTGTCATTAATTGCCTTCTCAAGCTCTTTTCTCATCACATCGTTTTGGATTGTCGGAAGTATTCCTTGAAGATCGTTTGCCTCATCCAGTGCCATTTGCTTAGTTGGAATAGTTTGTAAAGTGGCTGGAAACTGCCTTAGCCTCAAAGGGAGTTCAACGTGTTCAACCGCATTTACGTGCTGACCTTTTGCGGTAAATGCAAATTGCACTGACTCAGTTAGGTTGCGAACTTCCACTACCTGCATCCCCCGCGGCTCCCAGAACTTTGCGAGGTCAACTCCCCCTGAAACGCTTTGGCCAACTGGCACGAGAAAAAGGGTAATTCCAGCGTCGTGGGCAGCCTTTGCCTTCTGAACAACGCCCCCGATTTTCCCAATGCTACCGTCCAGTTCGATTGTGCCTGTTGCTGAAAGGTCTTCCCTAAGCTTCTTCCCGGTAAACTCGGCATAAGCAAGCAGGGAAAGCGCGTTGCCGCCTGAAGGCCCGTCAACAGATTCAGTGTTTGCAATTACCTTGAAAAGCAGGTCTTTCATGCGGAGGTCATAACCTGTTAACTGCTGCGCAACCCTTGCAGCAGTCTTTGCTGAGTTCTGGGTTTCAACGCTAATGAACGGCTCTACGTCAACGTAAATCCCACCATTTCCGTCAACCACCGTAAGCTCAGCATAAGTAAGCAGCCCATTGCCGTTTGAATCAACCGCAGGAATCCTAATCGAACTAGTGGCAGCCAATGGCAAGGCAAAAATGACGAAAAGAACAAAAGCTAGCAGGAGAAATTTTTTCAAAGAACTCAACCCCGTTACTTAAATAACGCGTTCTTTGAATAAAAAAGTGCGGTTACGAAGGTTGAGGCTTATTTCCCTATCAAGGCCTTTAGCGCGCGGAAGTCGTTTTCAGCCATTATGAAGCGAGAGTCTTCCTTGTTGCCGAACAAGTCGTAGTAAGCTAGGTTTACCTCAACCTTGTTCAAGGCAAGGGTTGCGGTTTTTTCAATTGAGAACACGTAATTTTTCTTTATTGTTACACTCTTTCCAAGTGAAACAGTCACTTCCTCACCTGTTACTATAACGTGCCCTAATCCCGAGTGGTTTGAGACTATGAATTTTTTTTCGTTCGGTTTTGCCAGCATAGAACTCTTTAAATAAATCCCCGCGAATAAAAGGGTATCCCTATTTTTGGTGGTGTTTAATTATGTTCAAGGAAGTTTCCCCTGCTATATTCGAATTGGAAAAAACCGGCGACATGCGAGTTCCGGTGCGAGTGGTTGCTGAAAAGCAGCTGCTTGACAAGATGATGACCGACCGAACGCTACAGCAGGCAAAAAATGTTGCAACCCTGCCAGGGATTCTCGACGCGGCGTTTGTCATGTCAGACGGCCACGAAGGATATGGCTTCCCAATTGGAGGCGTAGCTGCGTTTGACGTGGAAGAGGGGATTGTATCGCCAGGCGGCGTCGGTTATGATATTAATTGCCTAAAGGAAGGGAGCAGGGTATTGTCTGAATTCGGTTATTTCAAGAAAATTGAGGACTTTGAAGAAAACTTTGGAAAGCTAGCAAACACGGGTAATTACCAGTTATCCCTCCAATTAACAGGGGACAGGGTGGCTTCCCTTGAAGGAAAAACTCTTTCAAAAAAGCCTTTGCTTGCGTTCATGAAAAAGCCTAGCGATAAGAAAATGCTTAAGATAACCACTAAAACGGGTTTGGAACTTGAATGCTCGGTAGATCATCCATTATTTACCGGTAACGGATTTGAGGCTTCAGGCAAGCTAAAAAAAGGCGACAAAATTTCAGTAGTGTATTTCACCGGAGTTCCCTACAAAAGAACAGAAAACGAGGAAAAGAAGGCGATTTTAGCTAAGCTCCTTGGCTACTTCATTGGCGACGGTACGCTATACAAAACTGGCAAAAAAATGCGCGCGTGCGCCTACGGGAAAAGAAAAGACTTGGAAAAAATTAAAGAAGATATTGAACGGCTTGGATTTAACGCTACAGTAATTGAACGCACGCGAAACCATGCAATAGTTACGCAATACGGAAAAAAAGAGTTTACTGCAACAAACGCAGAGCTATATGTCTCTTCAAAAGCGTTTTGTGAATTGATTCTTGAATATGGAATGCCATTAGGCAAAAAAACGTCTATTGAATTCGGCGTTCCAGAATGGATTCTTAGCGAACCTCTTTGGATTCAAAGGCTTTTCCTTGCAGGCTTCTTTGGGGCTGAATTATCCTCGCCTGCAACCCACACCAAGACAGGTTTTGACTCACCGGTCATTTCCCAAAACAAGAACCTTGGTTATAAGGAAAACGGCAGGGAGTTTTTGATCCAGGTATTGCAAATGCTCGAAAACTTTGGCATAAAAACAAGCAAAATTTCTGAAAGGGGCGAATTCCCAAACAAGCAAGGCCAAGTTGCAAGGCTAAGGCTACAAATATCATCAGAAGAGGAAAACCTGCTTCGGCTTTGGAGGATGGTTGGATTTGAATATAATGAAAAAAGGCAAAAACTTGCCGAAGACGCATGCAAGTACATACTGCTAAAGAAAAAGATACATTCAAAACGCGTTGACATAAACAAACTGGCCAAAGATTACAAGTCTAAGGGTTTAACACTCAAGGAAACCCAGAAACTTTTGTCTGACAAGGATTGCAACGAGAGGTTCATTGAACGCTGCTTCTATGAAAACGCAGGGCAAAGAATTACTCTTGACTTCATTTCCTTCAAGGCATTTGTAAAAGAATGCGCTGAAACCCATGAAAAAATCGGGACTTTGCAAGACGAAATAGAAAGTATAGAAGAAACTGATTACAAAGGCATGGTTTACGACTTCACAGTTGCTGAAACCCACAATTTCATTGCCAATAACCTAGTCGTGTCGAACTGCGGCGTCCGCCTGATTAGGACAAACCTAAGTGATAAGCAAGTGACTCCTAAAATGAGCGAGCTAGTTTCGCTAATGTTCCAAAACGTGCCAAGCGGAGTTGGGACCAAGGCCAAAATACGCTATACCCCCCAGCAGCTTGAAGAGCCTGCAATGCATGGTCTAAAATGGGCGTTGGAAAAGGGCTTTGCAGTTGAAAAAGACTTAGAGCACTGCGAGGAAAATGGCTTCATGGAAGGAGGCGATTTTTCAAAAGTAAGCGACATGGCCAAGAAAAGAGGCGCTCCACAGATTGGTTCACTTGGGTCGGGGAATCACTTTGCTGAAATCCAGAGGGTGGAAAAGATTTACGACGAGGAAAAGGCAAAGGCATTCGGCCTTTACGAAGGCCAGGTTACAATCATGGCACACACAGGCTCCCGTGGCTATGGCCACCAAACGTGCGACGACTACCTCAGGGTGTCGCTCCAGGCGGCACAGAAGTACGGCATAAAGCTCGCCGACCGTGAATTGTGCTGCGCGCCGCTTGACAGCAAAGAAGCCCAGGATTACTTAGGGGCAATGCGAACTGCAATAAATTATGCATTCTGCAACCGCCAGCTCCTAACCCACTGGATTAGGGAAACTTTTTCATCGGTATTTAAGAAAAGCTGGGACTCACTCGAAATGGACTTAGTTTACGACGTCTGCCACAACATTGCAAAATACGAGGAGCACAAGGGAAAGCAAGTGTTCGTCCACAGGAAAGGAGCAACGCGAGCGTTTGGCCCCGGAAGAAAGGAAGTGCCCCAAGCATATCGCTCAATAGGCCAGCCGGTATTAATTCCCGGCTCGATGGAAACAGCATCCTACGTGCTATGCGGCTTAAGCGGTTCGGAATTAACCTACGGCTCTTCCTGCCACGGCGCAGGCAGGGTCATGTCCAGGAAAAAGGCAATGGAATCCTTCGGAAAGACAAACATCAAAAAACAAATGGCAGAGCGGGGGACCATGGTTCAGGCAACCCAAGACTCCCTCCTTGAGGAAGAAGCAGGAGCCGCCTACAAGGACATTGATATGGTGGTTAAAAGCGTTCAGGCCGCAGGAGTATCAAAAATAGTTGCCAAATTAGTCCCGCTAGGCGTGGTAAAAGGATGAAACTAAAAGCCGACGACTTTCAGCTGTTCGGCGTTTGGGACGGAATCCTTATTTTTGACCACTTTACGTGGTACAACCCTAAAGTAAACGAATTATTTAGCGAACTAAGCGGGGTTAAGCGAGAAAGCCTTTGCCTGCTCAAAGAAAATACTCAATATCTTTTCTTTTCCAAAAAGACGGTAAAACAACTTGAAAACCACTGGAATAATACGGACTTAAACGTTGAGTGCAAAAAAGTTGAGTCTTTTTTAGGAAAGGAAGCGGGACTGAAGGAAAGGCTAGGTAAAATAAGTTCTCAAGAGGCTGGCAATCGCTCAAACCAAGAGCTTTGTGACTTAATAGACCGCTGTTTTTTAACCTGCAGTGAAGCAACGGTTTATGACCAGTACTGCATGATGAGCGAGGGTTTTGTCCTTCCAAAACTTGATTCTTACCTAAAAAAAGAGCTAGAAAAGCAAGGCAGGCAAAACGAGTACGAAAGCGTCCTTGCAACAGTAACCATGCCCTCTTTCCTATCTACAACCTCATCTGAAGAGCTGGAAGTAGCCACCCTCGCATTAAAGTGCAAAAAAGCAAATATTGAACCAAATGAAGCTGAGCTAAATCATTTGTCTGAAAAGTACGGACACGTGCCTTGCCTGTTGTTCAGCCTAGCTTGGAATAAAGAGGACTATATTCACCGTATTGAAGAAGAAAAAAAACAAACTAAGCAAGTGCTTGAAGAGAAAAAACGTAAAATAGAATCATTCTCCTTGGAGCAGGAAAAAAGAATTCAAGCAGCAACCAAGGGATTTGAGAAGAGCGGCTTACCTAGACTAATGCAGCTACTGACCTTTGTCAGAAACGAGTCAGAGCTTATGGCAAGTTTGTGCCACAAGGTAATCAATCCGTTGCTGGCAGAATCCGCTAAACGGCTTAAAATCAGTTTTTACCAGGCAAGGCGGCTTTCCCCAAGCGAGTTAAGGGAATTTCTTGTACAAGAAGGAAACGCACTCGAACTTGCAGAAAGCCGAAAGGAAATTGTTGGCCAGTACACAAACGGGGATTTCGTTGGAATAATTGAAAAAAGTGGCTTGGCGGAATTCGCTAGGCCACTACCTGTTGAAAAACTAGGAAAAGAAAATAGGAGGTGCGCTTCAGCTGGAAAGGCAATTGGTAAGGTAAGGCAAGTTAGGCCTAAGGAAGACATTTTTTCATTCAGAAAAGGCGAGGTTCTGGTAGCTTTTG
>OBEQ011993148.1_pt1 | contig 12180 bp, 8 predicted proteins | sample 1670901 | NCBI WGS metagenome assembly OBEQ01 (sample SAMEA104232315, study PRJEB22302) | groundwater metagenome | biome: forest; feature: aquifer; material: groundwater | place: USA | collected 2011-08-07 | depth 5.4 m | reverse complement strand
CCCATTTTTACTGACGAGTCTATTTATATTTATTGGGCAAAAACTATTGTAACGACTCATGCTCATTGGCTCATTTCATTGTCAGATGGGAAACCTCCTCTTTTGGTATGGATGATATCCTTACTGCTTATTGCTTTGCCTTCACATCTCTACTTACTTGCTGGAAGATTACCATCAGTTTTCTCTGGGCTTTTGGCAGTTATTGCAATATATAAGCTTACCTATATACTTTTTAAAAGTAAAAAAGCTTCGTATATAGCTATGCTTTTATACACAATCATACCATTCACGCTTTTCTATGACAGGATGGCGCTTTTTGATTCTCTTTTATGCTCCATGCTTTTGTGGACAGTCTATTTTTCTATTAAAACAGCATATACACTACAATATAAAGATGCACTCCTGTGGGGTGTTTTCTTAGGTTTTTCCTTTCTTGCCAAGCCACCAGCACTTCTCTTTTTATTTTTTACTCCCTTCTGTTTTTTTCTGTTTGCTAATAAGAAAAAAATATGGATTAATAAAAAACGGCTTTTATTTCTTGTAGGATTACCAATTTTTATAAGTCTTTTTATAGATAATCTACAAAGACTATCTGGTGCATATGCTTTGATGGAGATAAAAAATCGGCAGTTTCAATACCCACTTGCAGATATTATCTCAAATCCATTTTTACACATTCCAGGGAGTATTCATGGTTTATTTGGATGGTTTATTGACTACATGACTTTCCCATTCTTCTTAGTTTGCTTGATATCTGCCGTTGCTATTATGTATTTTAAGAAAAAAGAAGGTATGATGCTTTTTGGACTTTGGTTTTTATCCATTATGGCTTTTGCAGTGGTAGGTCGTGAGCTTTTTCCGCGATATATTCTTTTCGTTGTCCCATACTTTATTATTCCATTTGCTTATGTGCTTTCTGGATTATTGCGTCAGTCAAAACTTATTACTGTGGCAACAATAGTTGTAATGCTTACAATTCTTTTTCCAGCTCTTAATTTCGACCGTTTTATCTTAACAGATCCTACAAAAGCTGCTTTTCCAGAAACGGATTATAATCAGTATATTGGAGATCATCCATCTGGTTATGGTCTAGATAAAATTTTTTCATTTATTCACGAAAAAGCAAAAACAGAAAAAATTACCGTTATAACGCAAGGAACTTTTGGTTTATATCCATATGCATTTAATTTGGAATTTTGGGATGATAGGAATGTCTTAGTTATTGGAGATTGGCCTTTGCTTAATTTAAACGATAAAATAATACATGCTAAAAAAGCAGGTAGAGTTTATTTAGTTTTTAAAGAGCAAGCTGGTATCTCTCCTGGTATGCCTTTAGAAACTATACTCAGAGCAGATAAACCAAGTGGACGATACCCCATTTTTTTTACAGAATTAGTGCGTATTCCATAGAAAGAAAAATGAGAAAGCATGTTTTATATAATTTTTTAATTCTTTTTTATATTGCTATTATAAGTATTCCTCTTATTCTTCCATACTTTCACGAAGGATATTTTCCAACACACGATGGTGAATGGGCGGTTGTTCGATTGGCAGATATGTTTCGTGAGCTTAGGGATCATCAAATACCTGCCCGTTACAGTGGCAATTTGAATTTTGGATATGGCTATCCGCTTTTCAATTTTGCTTATCCTTTTCCTTATTATATTGGTATCATATTTCATATTTTTAAAATTAACTTTGTCGATACAATAAAGCTTTTATTTGCAATAAGCGTGCCACTTTCTGGTATTAGTATGTTTTTCGCTTCTAAGCAATTATGGGGAAAAACAACTGCTGGAATAATAAGCGCCACATTGTTTTTATACTTACCATATCGTTTAGTAGATTTGTATGTCAGGGGCTCTATTGGGGAATCATTGGCATTTGTTTTTTTCCCTGCAATCTTTTTTTCTATTCTTAAAGTTTTAGAAACAGGTAAAGATAAATGGATCGGATTTTCTGCTTTTTTCTATGGATGTCTTATTCTTACTCATAATATAATGGCAGTTTATTTTTCTTTACTTATTGTCTTTTTTTTAATTGGGCAATTAGTATTGTTTGGTCCTAAAAATATAGTAAAAAGTTTTTTTGGTTTAGGATTTGGACTGAGTCTTAGTGCTTTTTTTTGGATACCAGCGCTTTTTGAAAAACAATTTATTCTTCTATCAATAGTACCGATTGCGGATCGTACAATAAATTTTGTTTCCTTCAAGCAACTCATTTTTCCAAGTTGGGGATTTGGGGTTCCAGGAGATATGAACGGATTTACGTATCAGCTTGGAATTCCACAGATCATTGCTGGAGTAAGTGTTATTTTGCTTCTTTTCTATAGTTTTTCCAGAAAAAAACTAATCTTGGAGAATAAAATTATGCAAAGGACAGCAGTTCTTTTTGGAATTTTTTGTATTTTTTCTCTATTTTTGTTTAAATTTTCTTCACCTTTATGGAAGCTACCACTTCTTTCTGAAATTAATTATCCTTGGACTTTGCTTGCTCCACTTGGGTTTTTACTCAGTCTTCTTGCTGGATTGCTTTCACACAAAAAATATGGGTTTTTATTGGGGGGAGCAGTTTGTATTTTGGCTTTTATCTTTGTAAAACCTTATGCAAAACCAGAATATTACGTAAACCGAGGTGATAATTTTTATATTACAAACGATGCAACGACAACGTCCTCTCATGAATATATGCCGCTTTGGGTAAAAACAATTCCTTTCCAGCGATCAGAAAAAAAAGTTACGATACAAAAAGGAAAAGGGACAATAAAAAATGTTTCTTATACATCAAAAGAAATTAATTTTGTGGCAGATTTGTCTGAAAAAAGCTCTATTCGCATACATACTATTTATTATCCTGGTTGGGTAGGTAATATTACTAATATCACTTATAATAATGATTTTGGAGTCATGGAATTTTGGTTAGAAAAAGGATCACATGTCATCAGCCTAAATTTTACAGAAACACCTATACGGCTTATAAGCGATATACTATCGCTTATCTCTTTTATTTTTCTCATTTGTTTTTTTATTGTGAGCGTATTGCCCTTGCGGTATAAAAAGATTTTATCTTACATATGAAACTCTTATTGAAAGATGTTTTGAATAGGTTTTGGCCCTTTTTTCTTTTTCTTTTTATCTTTATCTTTATTTTTTATAAAGTTTTTTTTAGTCAGCTCTTTCCATTCCCTGGTGATTTATTAGCCTCATGGTTTTTTCCGTATAAGAGTGGTGGCTGGACAGGGTTTAGTCCTTGGATAACGCATAAAGAGTTTATCGCCGCTGATGTTGTTAGACAATTATATCCTTGGCGAACTTTGGCTATAGATATGATAAAAAACGGTAGTATCCCATTATGGAATCCGTATGCTTTTTCAGGTACGCCTCTTCTTGCTAATCTACAATCTTCCGTTTTTTATCCCTTAAATATACTTTTTTTCTTTTTTTCTTATCCGATTGGATGGATTATATATGTCCTTTTGCAGCCGGTACTAGCTTTTATTTTTATGTACTTCTTTATTCGATCTTTAAAACTTTCAAAGTATGCAGCAGTGTTTAGTGGAATTGCCTTTGGTTTTATAGGATATTTCGCAATATGGTTTGAATGGGGAGTAGTTGGCCATACAGCTCTATGGTTGCCACTTAGTCTTTTTGGTATTAATAAATATCTTGAAAATAAAAAAAATATTTTTCTTCTTGTTTCGTCATGTGCTCTTACGCTTTCATTTTTTGGAGGGCATGCGCAAACAGCAGCATACGTTTGGCTTATTTGTTTTATTTATTATTTTTCTTTGTCCTTTTCAAGCGATATATCAATTAAAAAGATATTTTTACATTCTTGGTTTTTTTTATTAGGTTTTACATTGTCAGCAATACAGTTATTTCCCACCATAGAATTGTTTTTATATTCCGCAAGAAATTCCCCCGAGTCAACTGATGTTTTTCATGCCTTTCAATTGAATTTTGAGCGAATACTAACACTCTTTGTGCCAGATTTTTTTGGTAATCCCGCAAGTGGCAATCTTTGGAGAAGGGATTATGGAGAATTTACGATATATGTTGGCATTGTAGCCTTAATTTTTGTTTTTATTGCTTTAGTACATGAATGGAAAAATAAAATAGTTCGTTTATTTTTAATTCTTGCAATTTTTGCACTATTATTTGCATTACCAACATTTTTATCAGAGTTCCTTCTCTTTTTGAAAATACCGGTTTTATCAACGAGCGCACCTTCAAGATCATTGTTCATTTTTGAATTTTCACTTGTTATTATATCTGCGTTTGGAATAGAACATATTCTCAAAAAAAATCATTTATCTAAATTACCGTTCTTACTGTTATTACCGGTATACCTTTGTATCTGGATTTTTGTCTATATAGCATCATTTATTTTCCCCAATATGTCTTTTATTCCCTTCTTGTCTGTTATAAAAAGAAATTTATACCTTCCATCATTTATTTTTTTATTAACATTCCTATTAATATTTTTAATGAAGAAAAAACCTCTATTGCGTGTTTTTGTGTTTCTTGCTGTTCTTGTTTTAATGAGTTTTGAATATCAGTATTTTTTATATAAATACTCTCCCTTTTCTCCCATGTCTTATTTTTTTCCTACGACTGCATTTGTTTTATATCTTCAAAAGACTAGCATCCCGGATAGGGTTTTTGGTTATGATACTGCAAGACTTGATACAAATCTTCCAACGCAGTGGAAAATTTTATCTCCGGAAGGATACGATCCGCTTTATATTCGTCGTTATGGAGAATTGATGTATGGGTCATATAGTAAAAAGGTAAACTCTATACCTCGTTCTGATGCGGTTTTTGAAAATTCTCCAGCAAACAAAGATAGCGATAAAAAACAAAAGTTAATGAATCTGCTGGGTGTAAAGTTTGTTGTTACAAAAGATGATTTATTAACAGATGAATGGAGACCAAATGATTTTGAATTTCAAGCTAAAAAATATGATTTCATTTTGCAAAAGAATGTTTGGCAAGTCTATAAAAATAAAGAATCGTTTCCACGGGCTGCGATTTTCTACAATTATGTTGTAATAAATAATGCAAATGCCATTATTAATACATTTTTTCAAAAAGATTTTTCCTATAGAACAACAATTATTCTAGAAGAAAAACCAAAACAATTAATACAAGGAGAAAGTCAAGAAATAATACCTGCTCGTATTAAAAATTATCTTCCAAATAGAGTTGATATAGATGTAGAGACGAAAAAAAGTGGGATGCTCTTTTTATCTGATACTTTTTATCCTGGTTGGAAAGCCTACATTGACCAGAAAGAAACAAAAATATATCGTGCAGATTATGCTTTTCGGGCGGTTTTTATGGAAGCAGGAAAACATACTGTAACCTTTGTATACCAACCACTCAGTTTTACAATAGGATTAGTAACAAGTGGCATTAGCGTAGTAATTTTCTTTATTATATTTTTGTATTCGGTGCGTAAAACTAAAAATCATTGAAAGCAGTATAATCATAATATGGTAGAAAAAATAAACAGAGGGTTTTTTAAAAATTTTTTGCCGGTAATTATTCTTATTTTCCTTATTATTCCTGTTATTCTACCATTACTTCATAAGGGATTTTTCTCTATGCATGACGATGAGCAAATTGCCAGATTATACGAATTAGATCAATCTGTAAAAGCAATAGATATTCCACCAAGATGGGTTTCAGATCTTGGATTCGGTTTCGGGTATCCCTTATTTAATTTTTATCCGCCTCTTGTATATTATTTTGGAGAGGCATTTCACCTTCTTGGATTTTCTCTTATTGATTCTACAAAAATTGTTATGGGTCTGGGATTTTTCCTATCCAGTGTATTCACGTTTTTATGGGTCAAAAAATATGCTGGCGTTCTTGGAGGTATTGTTGCTGCAACTCTTTATGTCTATGCCCCTTACCATGGCGTGGATCTTTATGTAAGAGGAGCTTTTGCTGAGTTTTTTTCTTTCGTGTGGCTTCCTGCAATATTCTGGTCGTTAGATAAGGTTGTAGAGAAAAAAAATATTAAATGGATGTTAATAAGTAGTTTATTTCTGGCTTTTGTCGTATTAACCCATAATCTTATTGCACTTCCATTTATTTTTTTTCTTAGCGTATATATACTCTTTATTCTTATCAAAAAAAGAAGCCAAATAAAAGTATTGATCCCTATGTTTATGATTATTGGTATTGTAGCTCTTGGCTTAACCGCATATTTTTGGCTTCCAGCCCTTGCTGAAAAAAAATATACACTTGTTGATGCAATCCTTACTCGTGAATTAGCAAATTACAATATCCATTTTGTCTATGCTAATCAATTTTGGAATTCTCCCTGGGGTTATGGTGGTTCTGTTGCAGGGCCAAATGATGGAGTGTCTTTCCAAGTTGGCAAATTCCAGCTATTGCTTTCATTTCTCACAGGAATTTTATGTATAGATAGTTTTATAAGAAGAAAAAAAGAGAAAATATTATTTTTTATTGGCATTTTTAGTCTTTTTTTCTTTTCCTTGTTTATGGCTACTTCTTATTCAAAGTCTCTTTGGGATATGTTTGCACCACTTGCATATTTGCAGTTTCCTTGGAGATTTTTAGAGTTTTCTGCAGTTTTTTCATCTTTTTTGGGAGGTGTATTTATTTTATTTATAAGGAAATTTTTTGGAGAAAAAACAACTATTTTTATTGGAATGTCTATTATAGTTGGAAGCATTATCCTCATTGTTCGTTTTTTCCACCCATCAATATATATAGCAAATCAAGATAATGATTACATAACAAATCAAGACATTCAATGGCGCGTATCAAAAATGTCTTTTGAATATGTGCCAAAAGGGGTGGCGACGTATATATCGCCATTAGATACAACGCAACTTGCTATAGAAAAAAAAGATATTTCTACAAAAAGTTTTTCCGTTGCAAAAGGAAATATGCAGGTTGTAGAAGAAATAAATAAACCTTCTTATAAAAAATATACTGTTTCTGGAGCTGGAGGAGTAATGGTTATCAATACATACGTTTTTCCGGGATGGAGTGTTTTTATCGATGGAAAAAAAGAACAGATCACTAAATTTGGTAAATTGCAGCTTATTTCTTTTTTTATACAAAGAGGTGTGCATACTGTTGAAGTTCAATTTGAGAATACTTCTATACGTACAATCGGTAATACCATTAGTATGGTATCGATGTCTGTGTTTTTTGTAGCTATTTTCTATAATCTTTTTGTAAACAATGCTATAATAAAGAAAGAAATTAGCAAACTCTCGTAGATTTCTTCATGAATAAAACAACAGTTGAAATAACCATACCTGTTTATAACGAGGAAGCAGAGCTGCAAAAAAATATTGCTACTTTGTCTTCATTTTGCGAAAAGCATTTACAAAAGTATGCTTGGCATATTACTATTGCAGATAATGCGTCAATAGATAATACACCAATTATTGCAGCAACAATCGCAAAGAAAAATCCAAAAATTTCTCTTCTTCGATTGGAGCAAAAAGGTCGGGGTAGAGCAGTAAAACGGGCATGGAGCGAGTCTAGATCCGATATTTGTGTATATATGGACTTGGATCTCTCGACTGACCTTTTGCATTTGCCAAAGCTACTTTTTGCACTTGAGAATGGGTATGATATTGCAATTGGATCAAGATTAGCAAAAGGTGCTATTGTTGAGGGTCGAAGCATGCTTCGAGAAATCACATCAAGAACATTAAATTTTATCTTCATAAGCCTTTTATTTAGAACTCACTTTACAGATGCACAATGCGGTTTTAAGGCAGTAACAAAAAGAGTAGTTGAAGAGCTGATTCCAAAAATTAAAGATAACGATTGGTTTTTTGATGGAGAGCTTTTAATAGTGGCAGAAAAAAGTAAGTATAAAATTTTTGAGGAACCAGTCCATTGGGTTGATAATCCAGGGTCGACAGTACGGCTTATCTCGACAATTTTTGGAGATATTAATGCAATTTGGCGACTTTTGCGAACTCACCCGTGGAAAAAAAGCGTGTAGAAATTATGGAAGATCTAGATATTGGAATTCTTACAAAACGGTCTGTCCATGGTATTTTAGCGCTTATCTCTCGTCAATTTTTCCTTAATACAATTTCTTTTGGAGCCTCGCTGGTCATTTTTACATACCTTAATACGCATGATATAGGCGTTTTTATTGCGGTAAGTGCAATGCAAAGAATCTTGGGTTTTTTTACTGACTTTGGATTTGGAGCAGCTCTTGTGCAAAAAAAAGAGAAGCCATTGCAAGAGGATTTAATGACGTTTTTTACGCTTCAAGTTATTGTTACACTTGGTGTTTTTATTCTCATTTTTTTCCTTAGAAGTATTATTGTTTCTTTTTACCAGCTTAGTGAAGAAGCCTGGTGGTTACTTTTGGTGTTAGTTTTTTCAATGTTTTTGTCATCGTTTAAGATAATTCCATCGATTCTTCTTGAAAGGACAGTTAATTTTCAAAAATTAGTTCTACCTCAAATAATGGAATCACTTATTTTTAACATACTTCTTGTTGTATTAGTACTCAATAAATTCAATCTGGCAAGTTATAGCTGGGCATTTTTTATATCGGGTTTAGTGAGTATCCCTTTTTACTATGTTGTTTCGCCGTGGAAAATTGCAATTGGCATAAACAAGCATTCATTAAAACATCTTAAATATGGTGTCGCTTTTCAGGCAAAAAATATTCTTGCCACAATAAAAGATGATCTATTAACAGTGGTTTTAGCAAAATTGTTAACATTTACAGAATTAAGCTATATTGGATTTGCACAAAAATTTGCTTTTTATGCATTTCGATATGTGGTAGATAGTGTAACAAAAGTTACTTTCTCTACTTATTCACGAATACAAGATAGACCTGATTACATGAAAAAGGCTATCGAAAGATCATTGTTTTTTGTTTCCGTGATTATGTTTCCTGTACTCATGGGACTTATTATTACTGCCCCATATATTATTAGCTTTATTCCCCGGTGGCAAAATAAATGGCAGCCTGCAGAAATAAGCCTTGCATTCTTTTGCTTAAATGCACTCGTCTCTTCGTTTTCAAATATTCTTGTCAATGTTTTAGATGCTACAGGGAGAGTAAAAACCACTTTGCGTCTTATGGTGCTATGGACAACATTAACATGGGCTCTCACGCCTGTTATCATTTATTTTGTGGGGTACAACGGTGTTTCTATAGCTTCCTTCCTGGTTACATTAACAATTTTTTACACTGTTTACTTGGTAAAGAAAATTGTTGTATTTAATTTTATACAAAGCATCTATAAACCTTTCTTTGGATCCCTTGTCATGAGTATTGTAGTCTATAATGGGGCAGGGCTTTTTGTTGTAGATTTTTTTACCCTTTCTGCTATGATTCCTATTGGAGCTATAGTGTATTTTACACTCATGTATCTATTTGCTTGGAAAGAATTACGTGAAGATGTTAAATTTATTTTTCCAAAACTATGAAACACAATAAGCTCTCTGTTGTTGTATCCGCTTTCAACGAAGAGAAAAAAATTGAAGCGTGTTTGGAGTCAGTCAATAAGCTTGCAGATGAAATTATTGTCGTAAATAATTCATCAACAGACAACACGCTTGCTCTTGCGAAAAAGTATACACAAAAAATCTTTACGCGTCCAAATAACTCTATGCTTAATGTTAACAAAAATTTTGGATTTTCCAAAGCAACTGGCGATTGGATTCTAAATCTTGACGCAGACGAACGAGTAACACCAGAACTCAGGAAAGAGATTATTTCGGTCATTGGAAATTGGAAATTGGAAATTGGAAATTCCCGCGTGTGCGGGTATTGGATTCCACGAAAAAATATTATCTTTGGCAAATGGATACAAAGCGATATGTGGTGGCCAGATTACCAGCTTCGATTATTCAAAAAAAGTAAGGGAATATTTCCCGAAAAACATGTACATGAAAAGCTTGTCGTTGAAGGGCAAACAGAAAAATTACGCGAACCATTTCTTCACTATAATTACGAGACTATTTCTCAGTTTATTCAAAAAATGGATAGGATCTATACCGAGAGTGAAGCAAAAAATATTCTTGAAAGTAATCAAATGCTTACATGGGCAGATGCAATTCGTATGCCAATACAGGATTTTATGAAAACATATTTTGCCCAAAAAGGCTACAAAGATGGACTCCATGGTCTTGTTTTGAGCATCTTGCAAGCAATGTATATGGAAGTAGTTTTTGCAAAGGTTTGGGAGAAACAAGGATTCAAAGAAGAGAAGCTCGACCTCCGATCAGTACGACAGGAGTTTATAAAGATGCTTCGTGAAATTCAGTATTGGTTTTTGACAAGCTTTATTCAGGAAGCTAAGAATCCGATAACAAAACTTGCCTTGCGGGTAAAGAGAAAGCTTCACTCATGAAGACCGTCTCCATTATTATTCTTAATTTCAATGGGAGCAAGGATACCCTTGAGTGTCTTAAAAGCGTAGAGAAACTTGTAATAAATAATTATAAATTGCAGGTTGTTGTAGTCGATAATGGGTCAACAGATGGCAATATAGATGCCATCCGTAATTTTCAATTTTCAATTTTCAATTTTCAATTCATTAAGAATAAAGAGAATTTGGGATTTTCTGGTGGGAACAATGTTGGTATTCGATATGCACGAGATAAAAACGCAGATTATATCTTACTTCTTAATAACGATACAATCATTGATAAACATATCGTAAGCGAGCTTCTAAAAGTTGCTGAATCAAACGAAGAAATAGGTATTGTTGCTCCTAAAATTTATTTTGCAAAAGGACATGAATTTCATAAAAATAAGTACAAAGAAAATGAAAGAGGGAAAGTAATTTGGTATGCGGGGGGGGTCATTGATTGGAATAATGTTATAGGAGTTCATAAAGGTGTTGATGAGGTTGATAAGGGGCAACATGAAAAAACTGAAGAAACAAATTTTGCAAGTGGTTGTTGTATGATGGTAAAAAAAGAAGTTTTCCAAAAGGTTGGATTTTTAGAGAAAAAATATTTTTTATATTACGAAGATAGCGATTTTAGCGAACGAATAAAAAAAGCTGGTTTCACAATTATGTATGCACCACTTGCTTTTCTTTGGCATAAAAATGCAGGGTCAACAGGAGGCTCAGGTTCAAAACTTCAAGATTATTACATAACAAGAAACCGAATGCTTTTTGGGATGCGTTATGCTCCTTTTCGATCAAAACTTGCTTTGATAAAAGAGAGTATTTTTTTGTTTATGCGCGGAAGAGTTTGGCAAAAACGTGGAATTTTAGATTTTTATTTAGGAAAATTTGGTCGGGGAAGTTATGCAATAAAGAGCTAATTTTACATGAAACTTTCAGTAATTATTATTACCAAGGATGCAGAAAAAGAAATTGTAGATACAATTTTTTCGGTAAAATTTGCAGACGAAATCATCGTTGTTGATGGCGGGTCAGAGGATAGAACAGTTGATGTTGCAAAAAAAGAAGGTGCAAAGGTTTTTGAACACCCATCAACAGATTTTTCTAATATGAGGAACTATGGTTTGCAGCAAGCAAAAGGGGAGTGGATTTTTTATATCGATACAGACGAAAGAGTATCACCTGAGTTAAAAGAAGAAATTCAATCAAGAATCAAAAATCAAGAATCAGGAGTTGCGGGATATAAGGTGAAAAGAAAAAATTTTTATCTAAGAAATCATGAATGGCCATATATTGAACAAATGGAGAGACTTTTTTTGAGAAAAAAAATCAAGCAATGGCAAGGAAATCTTCATGAAACACCAATTATTAATGGGGAACTAGGTTGTTTGGACGGATTTTTATTACACTATACACATCGAGACTTAACATCAATGCTGCAAAAAACAATTGTATGGTCAGATATAGAAGCAACATTGCGATTAAAAGCAAGCCATCCAAAAATGACGTGGTGGCGTTTTCCCAGAGTTATGATAACAGCATTTTATGATTCATACATTAAGCAAAAAGGCTATAAAGCAGGGACAGTTGGGGTTATAGAAAGTTTGTATCAATCATTTAGTATGTTTATTACGTATGCAAAATTATGGGAGTTGCAACAAGGAATAAAGTGAAAAATTTTATTTTTCGATTTTGGCCGATCCTCTATATTTTTGCAATATGGTTTGTCTTTGGAAGTCCATATTTCCTAAAAGGAAATGTACCATATCCTTCTACATACCAAGTAAATAGTT
>OBEQ010829972.1_pt1 | contig 12181 bp, 11 predicted proteins | sample 1670901 | NCBI WGS metagenome assembly OBEQ01 (sample SAMEA104232315, study PRJEB22302) | groundwater metagenome | biome: forest; feature: aquifer; material: groundwater | place: USA | collected 2011-08-07 | depth 5.4 m | reverse complement strand
TCTCACTCTAATTCCAATTTAACAGACTGGCAGGCAAGGAGGCTAAATTTGAAATTTAAAACAAAAGATGGTCAAACTTATTATTGCTATACACTAAACAATACAGTAATTGCCTCCCCCAGAATTTTAATTGCTCTTTTGGAAAATTTTCAGGAGGAAGATGGGTCTGTTAAGATTCCTGAAGTTCTACAAAAATACACAGGCTTCTCTGCAATCCATCCAAAAAGCTAAATTATCGTCCTTGTCTCTGGCGGATAAGATCTGCTGCAGAGGTGGCAGCAGGGGGGTTACCTTGCAGTTGCCCAAAATTTGCTGAGTTTGTGGCAGAAGATGGTGTTGTTGGTTGAGGCTCAGATGTAACAATTGGAGCAGGAGGTTTAACTTGATTTTGTGTTTTAGAAGCTGTGGTTGCAGGAAGACTAGTAGTTGTCTTAGATGGTTGTCCAATTCCCAGAATAAAATAGGCTGAAGTAACAGCTACTACTAATAGCAGTCCTATTCCCACCCCAATCACCCATTTAGGTATTCCTTGATGATTTTCTGTTGGGACTGAAATTTCTGGAGAAGCAGTTGATGTTGAAGGTACAACTAATGTTTCTGGAGTAAATGAAGGGGGAGGGTTTTCTTGCTGATTATTGTTAGAGATCAAGTGAGAGAGATCTGTAGGGACAGGCTCGCCTTGCGGAGCAGGTTCCGGCGATGTGGGAGGTATGTCAGATATAGCCTGCTCAGGCATGCTTGAACTGGTAATTGGCTCTGCTTCAATTGGGGTCGGGGGAGGAGGGGACCATGTTGGTTGTACTGGCGGTGCTCCCCAAGGATTATCCAATGGAGAAAGATTAGATCCTGGAGTCTGGCTAGGCCAAGTTGATTCTCCCCCAGGCGAAGTTGGCTGAGCAGGGTTTGGAGAAGATGAAGAGCTGGTATCAAAAGAAGGAGGAACAACGGGTGATGCTGGGAATGGTTCAGGTGCAGATGCGGGAGCTGGGTTAAAGGTTTGATCCTGGGGAGGAAATGGGGTTTGTGGAGGGAAAGCAGAAGGAGTTGGTGTTTGGGGTTGGGAAGGCCAAGAAGGAGTTGGAGAAGTAGGCTCGCCTTGCGAAGCAGGTTGAGGAGGGCCCCCAAAGGGAGATGGAGTTTGATTTGGATTATTGGGTGAGTTTGGATCGTTTGGATTATCCATGGGCAGTTCTGCAAAGCAGCGTAATATTGTTAGTTTATAAAAAAATGCTACTGAATGTCAACTCTCAAAAGATAATATATAATATGCAGATATGCTGGGAATACTGGGAAAACTGCTGGATTCAAACGAGCGAGAGATTAAAAAACTTAAAGTCATTGTTGAAAGCATAAACAATCTCGAAAAAAAGATCTCCAAGCTAACTGATAAACAGCTCAAGGGTAAGTTTGCTGAGTTTAAACTCCAGCACGAACGTGGCAAATCATTGGATGAACTTTTACCTGAGGCGTTTGCATGTGCCCGCGAGGCTGCTATAAGGAGTATCAAACAACGCCATTTTGATGTCCAGATGATGGCAGCAATTTCCCTGCATCAGGGGAAGATTGCCGAGCAAAAAACCGGAGAAGGAAAAACCCTCTCAGCAACTCCGGCAATTTTCTTAAATGCAATAGCTGGAAAAGGAGTACATCTTGTAACTGTCAATGATTATTTGGCAATGCGGGATACTGGTTGGATGGGACCTGTTTTTTATGCTTTGGGTGTTAACTGCGCAACCATAATTCACGACGCAGCCTATATCTATGATCCAAAATATACAGATACCACACACGATGATAAGAGATTACAACACCTGAAACCAATTTCCAGAAAAGAGGCTTATTGGACTGATATTACTTATGGAACTAACAATGAATTTGGATTTGATTATCTTAGAGACAATATGGTTTTTAAGCTTTCTGATCAAGTTCAGCGGGGTCATCAGTTTGCCATAGTTGACGAGGTGGATTCAATATTAATTGATGAGGCAAGGACTCCTTTGATTATTTCTCAACCTGCTCAAGAGGCAACGGAAAAATATTATCAGTTTGCCAAAATCATCGATTCGCTGTCTCCTTCTGATTATATAGTTGATGAAAAACTGCGAACTGCCCATCTGACAGAGCATGGAACATTAAAGATTGAGAAAATGCTTGGAGTTGATAATCTTTATGAAAAGGATTTTTCTACCCTTCACCATTTGGAAGAATCCCTAAAAGCTAGAACTTTATTCCAAAAAGATAAGGATTATGTTGTTAAAGGTGGGGAGGTTATTATTGTTGATGAGTTTACCGGCCGTCTTATGCTGGGTAGGCGGTATTCAGAAGGTTTGCATCAGGCAATTGAGGCCAAAGAAGAGGTTCCTATTCAGCAAGAGTCTCAAACGTTAGCTACTATTTCTTTCCAAAATTATTTTAGGATGTATAACAAACTTGCAGGAATGACTGGAACTGCAGCAACAGAAGCAGAGGAGTTTAATAAAATTTATAAACTTGAAGTGGTAGTTATTCCAACCAATAACCCGATGGTTCGAATGGATTATCCAGACACCATTTATAAAACTCAGAGCGGAAAATATACTGCCGTTGCAAATTTAGTAGAAGAGTTACATAAAATTGGACAACCGATTTTGGTTGGAACTACAGCGATTGACAAGAATGAATTTCTTTCTGAACTCTTGAAAAGAAAGGGTATTTCTCATGCACTTTTAAATGCTAAAAATCACGAAAAAGAAGCAGAAATTATTTCAGGGGCCGGAGCAAAAGGAGCTGTTACTGTGGCAACAAACATGGCAGGAAGAGGAGTAGATATTGTTTTGGGTAAGGAAGTTTCGCAGTTAGGGGGTTTATATGTGATTGGTACTGAAAGACACGAATCAAGAAGAATCGATAACCAGCTGCGGGGTAGGTCCGGCAGACAAGGTGACCCGGGAGGAACCAGGTTTTTTGTTTCGCTGGAAGATGATTTGATGAGAATATTTGGCGGTGAGCAAGTCTCAAAGGTAATGGATTTTCTTAAGATGCCGGAAGATGTACCGATTGAACATGGTTTGATTTCCAAAGCAATAGAAGGGGCACAAAAGAAAGTTGAAGGACACAATTTTGATATCAGGAAACACACTGTTGAATATGACGATGTGATGAATCAACAAAGGCAAATTATTTATGAAGTGAGAAAGAAAGTTTTAGAAACAGCTGAAAATAAGTCTACTGCTTTAAGGACGGAAATTTTAGAAAAAATAGAAAGAGAAATTTCAAACATTGTTCTAATTAATATTGAAGAGGGCATTGATGGAGGAAAGATTGTGGAAGAATTTTCGACCATCGCACCTGTTGATGATCAATCTAAAAAGGGAATAGAAAAACAAATATCAGGATTATCAAATAGCGAAGAAGTACATAAGTTTTTAGTTGGACTGGCTAACAATTTTTATGAACAGAGAGAGAGTCAGGTAGGGGAAGACATAGCAAGACAAATGGAAGTGTTTGTTTATTTAAACACCATAGATACTTTATGGATTGAACATTTAGACACCATGGATGATTTACGCTCTGGTATAGGGCTTAGAGGATATGCCCAAAGAGATCCATTAATTGAGTATAAAAGAGAAGGCTTTGATCTTTTTGAAAAATTGATGGTGGAGATAGATTTTGAGATTGTGCATAGAATTTATAAAGTAGCAGTTCAGGGGCAAGCTCCTTCAGTGGAACCCCAGAGGATTGCGGTAGAGGAAAAACACCCGGAGATAGAAATTGGAGTAGAAACTGAAAAAGAAGAAGTTCTGCAAGGCGCAGTATCAGACGGGGCAGTAACCAAAGTTACAATTGAAAGAGGTGGACAGGTGATTGCAGAGGAAACTTATGGAGGGCAAGGTCAATTAACTAAACCTCATGGAAAAATAGGCAGAAATGACCCATGTCATTGTGGATCAGGTAAAAAATACAAAAAATGCCATTATCCAAACTAATCTATTGATTTTTATTTCCAGTTGATAGATTATTAATTTAATGCCCAGTCAAGAGTTAGAAAAATACATAGCTGCAGCTAAAGAGAAAAATGTTTCACCTGAAGCAATTAAAGCTGAGCTTATAAAGCATGGCTGGTCTGAAGGTGAAGTTAATGAAGCGCTTAACCCTTCAACTAGTGTAGGACTACCTCTTCCACCTGTACCGCGTTTCGGAATGTGGGTATCTTTTCAATACATTATCTTGTTTATCTGTCTGTACGTCAGTGCTACCTCTTTAGGTGGAATACTTCACAGGGCAGTAGATAAATTTATTAAAGATGATATAACTAAGACTAGTTTGGGTTATAGTTCATATTTTAGTGACTATCTTTTGAAAGGCTATATTGCTGGTATTATTGTTACTTTTCCTATTTTCTCAATTCTATTTATTTTGTTAAAAAAACAGCTAGTAGAAAAACCAGCGGTTCGAAATTTAAGAGCGAGAAAAGTATTATTTTATATAACTTTAATTGGCACATTTATTATTATGATTGGACACCTTATATCAACTATTTATGGTTTTCTAGAAGGTAATACAACGCTGCGTTCTTTAGCGCATTTAGGGGTAACACTTATAGTTGCAGGTTCAATTTTTATATATTTACTAAATGAAGTAAGAGAAGATAGAAAAACCCAATGATTAAAACTCATATAACAATCGTTATTTTAACGGTAATAATGGTCTCAGCAGTAATTTATGGTATATACGAATCCGGTTCACCTTTTGAAACACGGGGAAAAAAGTTTGATCAACAAAGAGTAAGTGATATTACCAACTTAAGTTACGCTGTTGACACGTATTACACCAAAAATGGTAGGCTTCCTGATAAGCTAGCTGACGTCGAACAATATCTGTACGGGACCAAAAGCTCAACAGATCCGGAAACTAAAAAAGAATATGAATATACAGAAAGTGGTCTAAGTGGATATAAACTTTGTGCCGATTTTTCAACTGACACGACGAAAACTGATGAGAATAGTCAGTATAATTATTCATATGGATATAACGACAAATATAAACATCCCAAGGGGCATTATTGTTTTGACCTAAACGTTACGCAATCTAATCTAAATACGGCAGCTCCCCCCCCTGCTACCGCCAATTCAGCCAACACCGCAGACACCATAGAGTTGACTAAAAGGGGAAGGGACGCTGTCCGACTGACTGACTTAGCTAATTTACAACAAGCTATAAATGTAGCCATACAGGAATCAACTGCCAGTGGATCTGGTATTCTGTGTAATAGTGGTGCATTTCCTTGTAGTGGAAGAAGCATTACAGACACACGTTCAGCTGATGGAACTGGTTGGGTAAAAACTAAATTGACTGTCCAAAAGGCAGTTTCAGTACCATCTCTCCCTGTGGATCCGGCCAATACTGGAGCTTATCATTATACTTATTGTGCTAATGGTAACGTTTGGGAAATCAATGGGGTATTGGAGTCTGCTCAACAGGTTTCCAGAATGGTCTCAGATGGTGGTGATGATCCTAATAAATATGAAGTTGGTTCAAATCTGAATTTGATTGGGAAAATCCCAGGTTGTCAATATTAACCTTATGATTCTGTGAGGTACCCTATTTGGATAGCATTTCAAAAAAGTAAATATTCGTTTACAAATTTACGCAGATTTGTAATAAAATATTTACACTATGCGGCAGGTAGGGGAAACTACACTATCATATTGACATCTAGATGACAATATGCTAACATAAAGCTATGTTAACTACAGTTAGAACCACTTTAAGAATTAGAGAAGATCTTTTAAATCAATCACGACTCCTAGCTCTAAAAAAGGGTACATCCTTGCAGGAAATTATCAACTACACTCTATCTTTGGGCTTTGGACACATTTCTGATCTAAATACTCATGAAGAAGCCATGGAGGAAATAGATAGATTTAGGGAAAGTTTAAAAGGTAGAAAGATTAATGTCCAAAAAATTCTTGAGGAAAGTAAAAAAGATCTAAAGTGACTTCCACAATTATCATTATAGATTCTTCGGTTGCTATTAAGTGGTACCTACCTGATGAAACTGATGACAAAGCCTTAAAGATACAGGATGGCTTCAGGAGTAAAAGCATTCTGATAGCTGTACCCATTCTTTTCTTCTATGAAGTTGGTAATATTTTAAAAACCACATCAAAAAGCTTGCGAATCAACAACGAAGACGCTCTTGTTGTTTTTAAGAGTTTGCTAGAATTAGACTTTATATCTTATTCATCAAAAGAGCTATTTAAAACTGCTTTAGAAAAATCTATTAACTTGGACATCTCTTATTATGACGCTTCTTATATTGCGTTAGCAGAATATCTACAAATCCCTTTTTATACATCTGATCAAAAATTATTACAAAGGACTAACAGTATTCTAATTAAGAACTTAAAAAGTTTTCCAATTGTATGACATTTTAAAAAGTGTCATTATCCAAACTGAGACTTTAAGCGTATATGTCAGATATTCAAAATTATACTCGGGAATTAAATAAAGAGTGGGTGGTTGTCAGATTACCTAAAAGACCAAAGGATGCCAATAAAGGTACCTTTGGAAAAGTATTGGTTATTGCTGGATCAGAGAATTACCCCGGATCTGCATATTTATCCTGTGCAGCTGCATATAGAATTGGAGCAGGACTGGTAACCTTAGTAACTACTCCTGAAGTTAAAATAATTGTTTCAAGAAAATTACCTGAGCTAACTTTTATTTCAGAACCTTTTGAACCACAAGATTACGATGTTTTGCTTTTGGGTCCTGGTCTTGGACAAAAGGATGAGACTATAAAATTTATTAAAAAATTACTTCAAAAAAAGTTGCCAAAAACTGTAATTGATGGCGATGGTTTAAATATATTAGCAAAATTAGATAGCTGGCAAATAAAGGATACAGTATTAACTCCACATCCTGGAGAAATGTCACGATTAACAGGATTAAGCATAGAAGAAATTCAGAAGGACAGAGAAAAAGTGGCAGCGGATTGGGCAAATGAGTGGGGCCAAGTGGTGGTTTTGAAAGGAGCAAATACTGCAATCGCCTCTCCTACAGGGAAAGTAAAGATTAGTCCCTTTGCAAATCCAGCCCTGGCTACTGCCGGAACAGGTGATGTTTTATCTGGGATCATTGCAGGATTTATAGCCCAAGGATTAGTTCCTTTTGACGGGGCTTGCTGCGCGGTATATATTCATGGTTTAGCTGGAGAAATGGTAAAAGAAAAAATAGGAGACGGCGGAATGCTTGCTAGTGACCTTTTACCAACTGTACCCCTAGTCCTTAAATCATTCTACATACCCAAACAGTGAATCAGTCAGATTAGTGTTTGGTGTTTGACAACTTTTTTCTATGACTTCTTTTGGAGGCACTTTTTCAGGCGGAATTAGTCCAATATGGCCGAATTTTTGTTTAACCTCAGAGGATAATTCAGATGGTATTACTATATTATAAACAGGTACGTTAAGAGAGGGATGAACAAGATGTTGATTTTTTAAATATAAGAAATAGCGAAAGCCTACGTTATCGCCTACCCTGGTTATATATGTAATTCCAAAACAAGGAAAAGCTCTACTGTTAGCATCTTGAGCAATGAAATCTACTGTTGCTTTCCTATCAACATACCCAACATTATATGTATTCAGTGATATAAAAAAGAAGAAGTTTTTGATAAAAACTATAAATAGCAAAGTAACTATCAACATTAACCCCTTTTTGGAAGATTTTACTAGTAGGGTAAGCAATAGACTAATAATTGTTATAAATATTATCTCCAGATTGGAAAAATAATATTCTGAGATAGGGGTATGGGAAAAGGAGAAAAAAGATACTACGCCCAGAAACCAAGCAAGTAATATTATAACTTCGCCTTTTTTTAACAATTTGTTTTTAATAAGTATAAAGGTTAAGGCCACTATTAAAAACAAAAACGGTAGTCTCATATTTTCAGGTAAGGAGTATGGTTGAAGCAAGGAGCTGGTATTTTTGGCAACCATATTTAAAACTTGAATTAGTTTGGGAAAACCGTTTTCTCCTACACCACCTTGAGTTAAATTAGCAGTTAAACTCAAACTTTGCATAAAATTATGCCTCATCTCAAACAGAATTAGTGGAGTTGAAGTAATAAAAAAAGTTGCTAAAAAAAATAGCATCTGTTTTAACTTAAGTCTTTTGTGGGATAAAAATAATGCTACTGGAAGAGCTAAAAGGGCTGGAAACAAAGCTAAATGTATTTGCCAGATAAGTCCAATTAAAATGCCCAGAATTGGTAAAGTGGAAAAATTACCCCTGCTAATCATAATTAAGGAGTATAAATACCAAATTGCCCAAAGTTTAGTAGGTAGGGTTGGGACTATCCACCTGTCAAATCCAATGGTGGGTATAAGCACTGCTTGCAAAAAAGCTGCAAAAATTCCTACTGACCTATTAAATAATTTAGATAGAGCAAAGTAGTAACTTAATATTGTAAAAATCCCAACAAAAATTCCTAAGAGAGTCACTCCTATTGGGTCCATTTTAGACAATAAAAAAAAAGGGATCAGTAGATAATAAAACAAACTTCCGATAAAAATTCCCGGTGCAGAAGTAAGCTGTCCAATTAAGCGGGAGTGATGATTTACTACAACATCTTTAACAATCCATGAATATAAATCACCATCATGAGCAAATTCAAACCTTTCAACAACCTGGTAAGATCTAAAAAATAAACCGATCAAAAGAATTAGCCCGATGAGAATTAATTGAGAACGTTTCATTTTTTAGCAGTATTTATTATAATTCCCACATGGTTATTAAAGCAATTAAAACAAGAAAATTTTTACCCCCCAAAGATAATTTATGGGAGCTTTTAGGGGGCAGTATTAAATCTTTAAGAGAAAATTCTGTGGTAGCAATTACTTCTAAGATAGTCTCAATTGGAGAGGGAAGATGCAAACAGATTGGTAAGGTAACCAAAGATGAGATAGCAATTAGAGAGGCAGATAACTATATCCCAAGAGAACTGGCTCCAAATGAGGGGATTTTGCACACTATTAAAAATAACATGCTGATTGCATCAGCAGGAGTTGATGAAAGTAATGGAGGAAACTTTTATATCCTCTGGCCAAAAGATCCTTATCTTTCTGCGAAAAAGATTTGGAAATTTCTAAAAAATAAATTTAGGCTCAAGAATTTGGGAGTAATTATTACAGATTCAAGATTAATTCCAATGAGGCGAGGAGTTGTTGGAATTGCAATTTCTTACTTTGGTTTTAAGCCGCTGAAAGATTATAGAGGCAAGAAGGATTTATTTGGAAGAGAGTTTAAAATGGAAACTTCTAATTTTCCGGATAGTCTAGTTTCAGCAGCAGTTTTGGAAATGGGGGAAGGATCGGAGAGTAAACCAATTGTCATTATTACAGATATTCCTAATTTAGAATTTATTCAAAAAGAATATAAACCTAAATCCCCGGATGATAGTTTTGAGATAATTTCAGAAGAAGATATGTTTTACCCGTTTTTATCTGCAGTTAAATGGAAGAAAGGTGGGAGCGGAAAAAATCGATAGTTTCCTTTAAACCTTCCTCCAGATCTACCTTTGTTTCCCAACCTAATTCCCTTCTTATTTTTTCAGAAGATGCTACAAGCGAGGGTACATCTCCTTTTCGCTGTCCCTTATCCTCTATGGAAGTTTCATACCCCAAAAGCTCAGAAATTTTCTTAACAACATCGATCACCTTTAAACCTGTTTCAGTTCCGACATTATATATATGTAGCCCTGATAGAGGTAGCGCTAGGACATGGGCTCTTGCCAAATCATCAATATAGATAAAATCTCTAATTTGTTGCCCCTGCCAAAAAAGTGGAATAGGAGTTTTAGAAAGAGCAGCTTTTATAAAATTAGGGATGGCGTGAGTTTCAGGATTATGGAGTTCCCCCGGACCATAAGGATTAAAATAGCGAAGTAGTGAAACATCAAATTCAAATAAACGATAATAGAGCATACAAAATTGTTCCATAGTAACTTTAGTTATTCCATAAGGATTTTCCTGCTCTCCTGTAGGATCATTCTCTGTGATAGGAAGTTTTTTTGGGTTCCCATAAACACAAGCGCTTGAGGAGAAAATAATTTTTTTAACCCCGGTGGCTTTCATTGCCTCAAGTAATTTAACTGTTCCTACAATATTATTTTGTGCAAACTCCACAGGTTTTTTCACTGATTCCCCCACTTCAATAAAACTTGCCATGTGAATTATTGCGTCATGACCGGGCAAAATTTCTTCAAGCTTTTTTTGATCTTCTAAACTTACTTGTTGGAAATTAACTCTTTCATCTAAATACTCCTTGTGTCCGGTTGAGAGATCATCAATCACTGTGACCGAATGTTCTCCATCAAGAAGCAATTTACTAACATGAGAGCCAATAAAACCGGCTCCTCCGGTGACGAGTATTTTCATAGTATGATATATTTTACTCTAACTTAATGAAAAAGAAAATCATTTTAGCAGTTTTGCTTTTGGGGGTTTTATACAGACTATTTCTTACCTGGGATGGCAATTTTCTTTTTAATATGGATAACGGGCGAGACATGGTTGAGGTTAGAGAGATGGTTGTCTTACATAAGTTAAGGCTAACCGGTCCAACCTCAGCAATTGAGGGTTTATTTAATGGACCTGCTTGGTATTATCTGCTTGCTATCCCTTTTATTTTAACTGGTGGAGATCCTTATGGATCAATAATCATGGAAATAATCCTCTGGGCAGTAGGAGGATTTTTCCTTTTAAAATTAGTCAGTAGATGGGAGAACTTTCTCATTTTGCCAATTGGACTGCTTTGGGTTAGCTCAAATTATGTTGTCTTAACAAATCTTTATGCTTTTAATCCTAATCCGGTGATTCTTTTAACACCAGTTTTGATTTATTTGCTGGTTGAGTTTCTAGAAAAAGGTAAAGCTCTTTTTGGAATTTTAGCCTTTTTCTTGAGCGGACTGTTTTTTAATTTTGAGATGAATTTTGGTCTATTTGCTCCGCTTATTATTCTAGTTAGCATTATTTTAACCAGAAAAATTAAACTTCTAAAAACTTCTGGAGTTTGGTTAGGGGTAGCAGTTTTTATTTTGACTGTGATGCCCCAAGTCCTTTTTGATATTAAACATAACTTTATTATGAGTAAATCTGTTTTAAAGTTTTTGGCAGAAAGCCCCATATCAAATTTTAATTTTGCTCTTCGTCTCCAGACTATCTCTGAATCTTTTTTTAATACTTTTTCAGCAACCTTAATGAACCATAAAACACTAACCCTTATAATTTTAGGGCTTTTTATGGTTGTTTCTTTAAAGAGATGGAAATCATTCAAAACTGATCCGCTGGTTTTAGTTTGTTTGATTTATATTTTTATTCCATTTATTGGCTATCTATTTTTACCTGTAACAGTTAATGCTTGGCATTTGGGAGGGGAAATGGCAGCAGCAATAATTTTAGTGGGATTTATTTTAAAAAATATGCATTTAGTTTCCATTCCTGTTTCTTTATTAATTATTTTATTTGCCTTAGGTAATATATTTAATTTTTTTGTTAATGATTTTGGTAAGAAAAATTTAGATCCATCTTTATACAAAAATGAAATAGCTGCAATAGATTATGTATACAAATATGCAAATGGTAAAAACTTTAAAGTTTATACATATCTGCCATCAGTCTATGATTATCCATACCAATATCTCTTCTGGTGGTACGGCAACAAAAAGTATGGATATATTCCTGGAGAGTATGCCTATTCTCCCAACAAACCGCCTTATATTCCAAGTCAAGATAAATTTGCAGGACTAAAGACAAATTTCTCGGGTTTAGTTTTTCTGATAAAAGAACCAAATAGAAATTATACACGGTTTGGTTGGGAAGGAGATTTTATTAAATACAATTGGAAAACTATTGAAAAACAAATGGTTGGACCAATAGAAATTGAAATCAGGAAAGAGTAATGACTCTTTTATTATCCTGCTTTTGAATTTAAATCCTTATAGCATTTTTAGGTAATTCTTTTAGTTTTTCTGCCCATTCAATTAAAATTATGTTATTTGGATGTTCCAAAATTTCTTTGAGTCCCAGTTTACTGAAATACTTCTCTATTCTATATAAATCAATATGATAAAGAGTCTTTTCTGTTTTGGGAATTCTGTGTTGTCTAATTAAAACAAAAGTTGGGGAGATAATTTTTT
>OBEQ010122771.1_pt1 | contig 12182 bp, 12 predicted proteins | sample 1670901 | NCBI WGS metagenome assembly OBEQ01 (sample SAMEA104232315, study PRJEB22302) | groundwater metagenome | biome: forest; feature: aquifer; material: groundwater | place: USA | collected 2011-08-07 | depth 5.4 m | reverse complement strand
TTATGGCAGGAAGGTCACACTGTTCATGAAACAGAAAAAGAATGTGATGAAGAAACAATGCACATGGTTCATGAATACAAAGAGTTCTGTGAAAAACAACTTGCAATTCCTGTAATTGCCGGAAAAAAAACAGAATCAGAAAAATTTCCAGGAGCAGTGTATACAACAACAATCGAAAGTTTTACTCCTGAAGGAAAAGCTGCACAGTGTGGAACGAGTCATAATCTTGGGCAAAACTTTGCAAAAACATTTAACATAACTTTTCTTGGCAGAGATGAAGGAATGCATTTTGGTTATCAAACATCATGGGGATTTTCAACACGATTGATTGGAACACTTGTCATGATTCACGGCGATGATAAAGGTCTTATTCTCCCTCCAAGAATCACACCCGTTCATGTGGTAATTGTGCCAATCATTTTTGATAAAACAAAGGATGCAGTTTTAAAAAAAGCACAAGAAGTAAAAGCAATGCTTGAAGGATACGATGTTGTTATTGATGATCGAGATAATTACAGTGCAGGATGGAAATTTAATGAATGGGAATTAAAAGGCGTTCCTATCCGAATTGAAATCGGACCAAAAGATTTAGACAAAGATCAAGTCATGATGGTAAGACGAGATACAGGAGAAAAGGAAGCTGTAAAAACGCTCACTGTGCGAGATACCGTTGACTCACTTCTTGAAGATATTCAACAAAATCTTTTCAACAAAGCAAAAGAATTTTTAGAAAAGAGTATTGTAAGACCAAATAACTTTACTGAATTTCAAAAAGGAATCGAAGAGAGAAAATTTGTTTTTGCATTTCATTGTGCAGATGAAACATGCGAAGCAGATATAAAAAATAAAACAACAGCAACCGCACGAGTCATTCCCTTTGAACAAGAAAATGTACAAAATGCTTCTTGCATACACTGTGGAAAGAAAGCAAAATATTCTGTGTATTTTGGAAAGGCGTATTAATTACTATTCAATCATTCTTTTCCAAGCAAAAGAACTTTTTTTTCGAGTTCAGCAAATGTTTCTTTGGTACATATTTTTTTTAAGAATAAATCGTTTGTATGACAATCAATAGATTTAATTGATGAAACATTCCCTTTACAATCTCCTATTGCAAAAATCCATTTCTTATCTGCAAATGCAATTGTTCCATTTTCAAAATAACCTATACCCATTTGTGATTCACAAGGAAAAAGATACCCTGAAGGAAAAATAGTGATTCTGCCACTATATGTTGAAAGTTTTGTATTTTCTTTCTTAAGAAGAGGATGATTAGTGTTTTCAAACACATTATGATTATGCCATTCATAATATTTTATGCGAAAATCAGCATCAATAACATTACGTTCAGTACAGATGAGAGCGAATGCGAAGAAGCCTCCATAAAAATACTTTTTCCAATTGAGTTTTTGAAGATCATCCTTCCAGTTCATGTTCTACTCCCTCTCAAAACTCAAGCAAACTGAATAACCATGATTAACCCATATATTTATATAGTTGTAGTAGTATACCTTACTACAAATCTATTAAAAGAAAAAAAGAAGAGAAAAATTGACACAATCTAAACTTGAACTCGAAGCAATCGGACTTTCACCAAACGAAGCAAAATGTTATATTGCACTCCTTCGTCTTGGAACTGCTTCTGCAAACGAACTCTCGCGAGCATCAGGAATTCATAGAGTTTCTGTATATGATGCACTCAGAGGTTTACGAGAAAAAGCGCTCATTAGTCAAATTTTAAAAACTAATAAAATATTTTTTGAAGCAGCAAATCCTTCTCGCATAAAAGAACTGATTGAAGAAAAAGAAAAAACTCTGGCGCATGCAAAAAAAATCATTCCAAGTCTCCTTGCATCGTTTCATGCAGGCGCATCTCGGCAGGAGATTCATAGCTACAAAGGAACTGCAGGAATAAAAACAATTCTTAAAGAAATGCTCACAACAAAAACAGAAATTCTTGATTTTGGTGCAGAGTTTAAAATAAAAAAAATAGTTCCAACATATTATCCTTCTTGGGATCATGAGCGAATAAAAAAGAAAATTCACATGCGCATTATTGCAAATGAAAAAATAAAAAATATTCACATTCCTTTAACAAAAATAAAATTTATTCCAAAAGAATTCGCATCCTCTGTTTCAACCTATCTCTTTGACAATAAAGTTGCTCTCCTCATGTGGACAGAAGAACCTATGGGAATACTTATTGAACATAAAGAAGTATATGATTCATACAAAAATTATTTTGAGTATTTATGGAAGAATGTAGGAAAATAAAAAAGAAAAAAATAAAAGATATTTCTTAAAAATTAGAAAAGGCAAATAGTAAAAATAATTTAGACTCTTCAATAAAAACTTACTTAATCAACAAAATACGTGACAGCATCAAGTTCTATTTTTACAAGATCTGATTGAAAAAGTCTGTTATCAAGTTCCCCTGTTGGTTGTGCACTGTAACCTATATGAAAGATCGTATCTGTTTTTCTCTTTCCTTCTTTTACAAATTCAATAGTATATGTTCCATTATCTGACGAAGGATCTATGTCAACCATTTTTAGTGGTTTAAAAGATAATTTTGCTTTTGCATCTTTTGCAATTGCTCTATAAGGATTGTTTGCATGTTCTGCCCAATCAAAAACTTCAAAATTAATACTGATTGACTGTAGTTTCTTTCCTTCCACTTCTTTTCCTTCTTTTTGTAAATCAGAAATAACTGTCTCAACGTAAGACCTTAATTCTTCTACCGCTTGATGATATTTTGGATCATCTTGTAATTTGAGTCTTTGTTTTACTTGAGAAAAAGATTGATCAAGTATTTTTGCATTTCCACTTCGTGCATCGTCTAGTGTCACATATGTTGATGTGTAACCTTTCTGTGCAAATTTTTCTGTGTCTTTGAGCAATTTTTCTGCAAGAAATTTTGCAGGTGTTACTTTCAAATGTCCAACTCCGGAATCAAGCGCTCCTTCTAACTGAGCATTAAAAAATAATCCTTGATCCATTTCTTCAGGAACAACTTGTCTTTTTGCAGCATACTTTCGTAGATCAACTAAACAATTTGATGCACCAAGAAGATAATATTTTTTTATGAATGAAAGCGCAATCCATTTCTTGGTTGCAGAGTCTTCAAGAAGTAAAACAGGATTTGTTGTAACAAAATTGCAATCAGAAAGTTGTGTTGCAACTGCGTCAATTCCTTTTGTCACATCAAGAATACAGAGTTTTGGTTCTTCTAAACTAATACTTGAATCATACTTCATATTTTCTCTTACTTTAGGAGAAATTGCATCCTTTAATAATTGTTTTTCAAGATCGGAAAATAACATAGTTTTATGAGAAAATAAGCCCAAGTATATAAATGTTCGTTTTTTAGTCTCCGTAAAGTAGTAAATTGTTGTTGCACATTCACATAAAACCTTAAAAAGAAAAGAAAGTCTTCGAAATAAGATATGACTGAACAACTCGTAAATATACTCAATGCAATCTCTCTTCTAAAATCGCCCCTATCAAAACAACCTATTCTTACATTCAAAAATAATCTTGTAGTTTTTCGACAATTGAATGCAGATGAGAAAAAAACAGTCAAAACATGCGTAGAATACATGGAAGAGATCCTCAAGATTATCGAAACACTTCATTGGAGCATTAAAGAATTATACACCGTTCTAAAAAAAGATCCTTCTTTTCGCTTATTCATACAAGATTATAATTCAACAATAAATGATGAACTTTCTCGATCTGAAAGACTTGTTCGATTTTGCAATCCCGAAGATTGCAAAAAAACAATGAGAACTATTTCTTTGCTTATGCGAAGTGCATTTAGTCAACTTGAACAAAGTTTACTTCTCTCAAAAATAGTTTTTATTGGTATAGGATCGTCAGGAAGAAGTCTTGAAAAAGTTGCAGATGGCATTCGTGCAATAATCATCTATCTGACAGAAACGTTTAAGGGTTTAGAAGAGATATGAACAAAAATATTTAACCATTGATAAATAATCATTTAAAATTACTTCTTCAATCTTCCGTAACTTTTTATCATATTTTACTATTTTTAAGTACGTACATCTGACGAGGAAAAGGAGCATAAAAATACGCTCACGAATAAAAACATTTAAAAACATCTATAGAATTACTCGACTAAAGAGGTGGTCTTATGAAAAAAGAAAGTATGAGTAGTGGTGGACGATGCACATGCGGTCCTGGTAACTTCTTATGGATGATTGCAGCTGTTGTGCTCTTTGCTATAGGATTATGGTTAGTTGTCGGCGGACTCTATGCACAATGGAATCAAAAAGCAGACTGGCTAATGGTAATGGTATGGTATGCAGTAGGATTCTTAATCTTAGGATTTGGAAAAATGTGCAAATGGAAATCCATGAATTGCCCAGCACACTGTATGGGTTAAATTTTTTATTTTATTTTTTTCTTTATTTTTAGTCAAATATGTTATTTTTATCCATTAATTTCTTAGAGTCTTCCTCACTACATGAAGTTTTTTCAACAGAAATCTTTATAAAAAATTCTTTTTTGTCTTATCCCTATGGAACTTAAAGATTTTATTGTAAAACTTAAAGAGGCAAACAAACAAAATGAGGTCATAAGTATTTTTGTCCGCTGTCAAGTACATTACAGTGGAAGAGCTGAAGCATTTCTTTCTGAAGGAGATAGACTTATAATAATTAAACAAGACAAAAACATTCTAGTACATCAACCAACAGGAACAACTCCGATAAATTACATGAAGCAAGGATCAAGTATCGAAGTAAAACACCATGGAAGTAAAGTACATTTGCATTGTAAAAATACTGATTTAAAAGAATTTTTAGATATAGAAATTTTGAAAGTGTATTCTCTTGCATCACATCAACTTGAAGACATACAAAAAATTGAACTTGTCGGTTCAGAAAGAGATATGTCTGATATGATTATGGCAAATCCTCATTTAATTGATAAGGATTTTAAACCACTCAGTCGAGAAGAACATACAGAGTATGGATTTATTGATGTCTTCGGTTGTGACAAACAAAATAATTTAGTTGTAATTGAATGCAAACGATATGTTGGAGACTTTCATGCAGTAACGCAGTTACAAAGATATGTTGAGAAAATGAAGAGTCTTCGAGGGATATCAACAGTAAGAGGAATTCTTGCTTGTCCAAAAATTTCTCCAAATGCTCTTACAATGCTCCAAGAATTAGGTTTTGAATGGAGAAACGTAACACCGCCAAAATTTCAAGAACGATTTAATGCAAATCAAAAAAATTTAGGAGATTTTTAAATTAAAGTATTAAAAAAAAGTAGAAAAATACAAATAAATCAAAGAAACATTATGCAATTGGGTTTCCTCTTTATTCAGAAAACGATCCACTTAATAGACATATTGAAACAAGAAACCATTAACTCTCTTCGCTAACAAGTAGTATGTCTAAACAAATATATCTGAAAAACAAAAAAAAGCATAACAAAAAGCCCATTTCTGTCGTCACCACGTAAATACGACATGTAAACTCTTATATACTTGTTCCCTTTTCAGGGGTAACAGGTGTTCCATTAGATGTTTTTGGTGATGTTAATTAGGAGGAAATAAAACTACAATGGTAACACAAGAACAAATCACATTTTATAAAACAATAGATTATATTGCAAATACTCATCACGAAACACCGCTTGAAAATTTCAGCGGAAAAGCAATTCCAGTAAATCTTTTTTTAATGGGAATTTCGCAAATTCTTGGAAAAAAACAAATTATCATGGGAGAACCAGGTTTTGGAAAAACTACAGGCGCAAAAATTATTTCTTCACTCTTTTCAAGAATCCCTTATGATATTCTCGATTCATGTACAATTGAAGGTCATCCTGAAGTTACACAAGAAAAAATTGTCGGAAGACCACACTTAGGAAAACTTTTAAAAGAAGGACAAGAACATGTTGTTTGGAAAGCAGGTCTTTATCTTCCAACAATAATTGTTGATGAATTTAACAGACTTCCTCCATCAAAACAAACACTTCTTTTACAAGGTCTTGATACAGGTACATGGAATTATCTTGATTGTACTCTTAGAACAGGAAAAAAATCAGTATTTCTCACAATGAACCATGCAGACAATGGAAACAATACTGTTCTTCCACCAATGCTTGATAGATTTCATATTGTAACAGAAGAACAATGGCATTCATCCTTTGGAACACTAACTGCTCTTGCAATGGAAGGAAGTAAATCACAACTTGAATGTCCGCAACTCACAAATGAATTTTTTCAGCAAATTCAAACAGGAAGAGCTGACATGGAAAAACTGGTTGGAACAATACAAAGATCATATGAGAACCAACTTACACAACGCAAAATTCCTTTCTTATCAGATACCGTTATTACTGCCTTACGCGATGGAATTAAAAAACAACAAGTAAATGTGAAAGCAAATCCTGCACTTGGAATAAGAGCATACGAAGACACTAATCTTTTTTGGCAGTGTATCGATGCAGAATTTAACTTATCAAATCAATGCGGAACTCGAAGACGAAGTGATTTAGTTTCAACAGACTCTCATGATAAAGCATATGCATCTACACAAGTTAAAAATGCACTTTCTAAAAGAGCAATGAGAGAAAGTATCTATGATTACAGCAAAGCATTCTCTTATTTAATTGGCGAACCCCATGTAAGTATTGCAACAATGAAATTTATTGCATCATACTGCCTTGCACACAGACTTGAATTTACACCAGATTGCGTATCAGAATATAAAGGAAAAACAAGAACTAAAATGGAATCCTTGTATATTGCAGAACAATTACTCGAAGGTATTTTTGAAAGATATACAAAATCAATTGAACCTATCAAAGGAGAAATTGCAAAAATTCGTAATAAAGATAAAGATGCAATTGAGAAAATGAAAAAAGATTCAACAACATTTGGTGATCATCCACTTCTTGTTGATCTTAAAAGAGCCGCAAAAGAACCTGAGAATCCATTTTATCAACAGTATTTAGGTCAAAGATAATTTTTTTATTTTTTTACATTTCATTTTTACATTTAATTATTAAAAAAAAGGAGGTGATAAATTCCCGCACAATGAACCTCCATACATCCATTACAGAAAACTACAGTACTCTTTCTTCAGCAGATATTGAAACACTGAAATGTGGGAAAAAAACTGTCGGACTTCAGAAAATTCTTGATTGCCTTCATCAGTATTTCTATGAACACACAACAACCGGATTTAATAAAACACCTTTTGATATTGCAGATCTTTCAAAAAATCATGATCTTGCTTTTCCACTTGTAACAGCAATTATTGATGATATTACAAAAGAAGACATAGAACACAGCTGTTTTTTTCTTCATGAATATACAAAAGAAGCAAACTTTCCAATGACTGGTTTTTTTCTTTCTGCACTCATTAATGAACATGCAAAAAAAACAAAAAATACAGAACACTATAGACTCATTCTTAATCATCTGCCAGAAACACTTGATGGTCTTGGCTGTAAAAATAATACATACCTTCATGTACAAGGAAATCTTGGACACTGGTCTTGCCATAGTATGAGAGGAGGATCATTCTTCTTAGACGGTAATACAGATGATTATTTTGGCAAACAGATGCAAGGAGGACTTGCAATCATTCATGGGAATGCTGAAGATAATTGCGGAATAGAAATGAAAAATGGAAAAATGATAATTGATGGAACTACTAAAAATGATCTCGGTCGTTACATGAAAAATGGAAGAATTTACTGTCATGGTGCAGGAAAAAATGCAGGAAAGGATATGGAAGGAGGATCAATAAGAATACAAGGAGATTTGATTTACCCTTTTGCAGACTACATGCACGATGGGGAAATAAAAATATACAATAAACATATCACTAAAAAAGAACTGCGAAAAAATATTGATTTACAATATGTAAGCGGAAATATTTTTCTTAATGATGAAAAAATAATGAATGGCAGAAGATATTTTTTCTATCGATTCACGGAATTTGATAGGTTTTTTGCGTATTGAATTTTTGAAAAAAAGAAAATAAAAATGTGACAATAAAGAAGTGCATACAAAAATAAAAAAAGATAAAAAAATAAAAAATAGTGAAATAAAATAAAAAATAATAAAACAAAAAAAGAAAGAAAACATAAAGAAATACCAAAAATAAATAAGGAAAAAATATAAAAAATAAAAGAATAAAAAAATAAAATCAAAATAAAAAAATGAATCTTACAAAAATTTTACGAGAAACATATGAAAATGTTCCTGGGGAAACAATTCTTCCTATTAAAGTTGCAGGAAAAGATGTACTTGGAAATATAACTGAAGTGTATGAACAATTTTTAAATCCAGACGAACGTAAAAAAATATACGATAATACTCATCATTCAAATAGTATATATCATCCTCTTGTTGCTTCAACAGTTCTTTTAAATCAGGTATTTCAAAAATCTCCTTGGGAAACGCAAGACATTGATACGTTTCTTTTTTCTCTTCTTGCTTTTCAAAATGAAAAAAGTTTTTATTTAACTGGTGCATTTATTTCAGCGCTTGTAAACATTCACCATAAACATACGAATCAAAAAGATTATATTCTCCCTCTCGAACAGTTAGACAAACCTCTTGATTATATATGCAGTAAAAATGATGGTGCAAATATTTTAGTAAAGGGAAACTGTGGAGAAGCATTTGCGTCAGATATGATTTCTGGAAATGTTATATGTGAAGGTTCTGTTGGAGCGAATATAGGTATGAAACTAAAATCTGGAATTATTCTTATTAAAAAAGATGCAGTTGGATGGATTGGTCGAGATATGATAGATGGATGCATTACAATAAAAGGAAGAATTCATGGACATACTGAGGAAGATATCAAACCTATTAGCTCAGATTCATTTTATGAAATACATGTTGAAAACAGTTTTGGTGGAGAAATTTATCACGGATCACGGAGAGTGTTTCCGAAATGAAACTTACAAAAACAATTCAAGAGGAATATGAAACAGTTTCTGCGAATGAAATAAAAAAAAATATCATACATACAACAGAATTAGATAAAATCATTTTTGCATACAAAGAATGGCTTGATACTATTTTTAAAAATCAGTATACACTGCAAGGATATCACGATCATATGTGTACAAAAGCAAACAACCTTATTTTGAACATAAAATCTTATTCTCAAGAGGATATTACCTCCTTCTCTTGTCTTCTTGAAAATTTTGAAAATCAAGCAAAAACCAATCTTTTTAGGGTAGAAATGGGTTTTACATCATCAGGAATATTTTTATCTTCTCTTATAAAAAATCATTACGAAAGAAATCCAACAAATAATTCTTATATACTTTTACTTGATCATCTCTCAAAAAAACTTGACGGCATAGGATATGATACAAGAAATACAAAAATAAACGTACAAGGAAGTGTTGGAAATTTTTTTGCATATCGATTTTCTAATGGAGAAATACATATTGATGGCAATGTCGGTCATGATGCATGTCATAATATGTCAAGTGGAACGATAACTATTACAGGGAATGCGCATAATTCATTTTGTCAACAAATGTGTGGAGGAACTGTTACACTTGAAGGAAATCTTTTTGGTGTAAAAAATAATTTGCATGAGTTCTATTCATTTTTTAAAATGACGAATGGAAATGTTCACATCAAAGGAAATGCGGATAACATTGGTATAGTTGAAGGTGGAACAATATACATTGATGGAGATGTAAAACGAATCTGGCAAATTCAAGGAGGAGAAATACATATCAAAGGTAACTTTGACAAAAGAGAAATAGATTTCTCAACTACCATGAATGGAAAAATTTTCTTAAAAGATGGAGAGATTGTACAAGGATGAAACTTACAACCACTCTTAAAAATGAATATAAAGATGTTACTTCCAACAAAATAGAAGTACTCTCTCAGACACAGGAATCAGAAAGTGTATCAAAAATTATCAATGTCTACAAACAATGGTATTCTGAAAGAGAAGAGAGCTGGACAAGAGGAGTTACAGGATCATCTATGGAAGATACTATACGATTTTTAAATAAACATTTTGAAAGTAAGTTATATACACCAAAAGATATTACCGACTTTTCTTTTACACTACACTCATTTCAAGAAAAAGAAAATTTCTTTATTTCTGGAAAATTTTTAACAGCTCTTATGCGATTACATTATCAAAAAACAAAGTATGCCCGAGAATATCTTTTTGTAACAGAACACTTAGAAAAAAAACTAGATCGTCTTTGTTCAAATATTGATGGGGAAACTGTTCTCATACAAGGAAATGGCGGAGAATACTTAGGTACTGGAATGCTCAATGGAACTGTTACCATTTCTGAAAATGTTGAAATCGGAGCAGGATTTAATATGAAGAATGGAAAAATAGTCGTAGAAGGAAATGCAGGAGACTATATTGGTCATGGAATGGAAAATGGAAGTATCACTGTCAAAAAAAATGTAGGAGATGATCTTGGAAAAGAAATGATTGGAGGAACTATTATTATAGAAGGAAACTCTGGTGAATGTGCAGGAAATCAGATGCAATCCGGATCTATTGAAATTTATGGAAATACAGAAAAGGATCTTGGAGTATTTATGGGTAGAAATTTTATAGGAGGGTTCTCTTTTTCATTCAGAAAAAAACCAACAATTACAGTCTTTGGTTCTGCAGGAGATTATGTAGGAAATTCTATGGATAATGGAAAAATTATGTTATATGGATCGTATGGATCCATTGCTAAAAGTTTTATTAATGGAAAAATCTATCACAATAACAAGATTATCGAATCAGGATTCAGAAAGAAAATGAGAAATTTTGAATTTTTGTTTGGCGGTGAGTATAAATGAAAGGACAGAGTAATAAAATGAAAAATGAATTTTTATCAGATAGTGCTATTCTTTTTTTCATTATCAGACTCATTTGCGGGAATGCAGACAACATCTTTCCCGAGACGTATAGAAATGTACGTTTCGGGACAGATTCTTGTATAGAATAGAAAGGATATAACAAAAAAAATGAAAAGATATAATGAAAAAATAATCAAAAAATGAAAATAAAAAAAATAGAAGAAAAATAAAGAAAAAAATAAAAAATAAAATAAAAAAAGAATAAATAAAAAAAACAATAAAAAATAAAAATAAAAAACACAATAAAAAAAACAACAGGTACTAACAATGGATGCAAAAGAACTAAAAGAATTAATTGACGAACAAATCAAAGAACAAGAAAAATTACAGGAAAAAATAACTGATACAAAAGCAAAAAGATTTGCACAAGACCTTGAAATACTTAGTAAGCAAATTGATGAAGGAAAAATTCGTCCTGAAGATGCAGAAATTGCTCTCCAAAATATGTACGATTCAATTGAAAATGATGTAACAAATATTCTCTTTCCAAAACCACTTGCACTTCATTCTCCTGAAGAAAGAGAAGAACTTGAAAAGAAGCTTGGAGCTGCTTGGGATGAGGCACTCAGATCTTTTTATACTCCTACTCTTCGCCCTGCAGAATGGATTCCAAATGAATCAGCATGTCCGATTAATACTGCATTCTTCGATTTTGGGAATCATGCAACAAAAGTTTCTGCAGCATTTATGAGTCAAGTAACCGCTGCAGCAAAATTTCTTGATGACAAAACAGTAGATTATGATAAATTACTCAGAGGATTTTTGAAACATGAAATCGGACACTTTATGGTTTTTCCAAGAAAAATTTCTGATATGATTGTTCTCGCACACTGGGCTGACACCATGTTTAATAAACCAGAATACCATGAACTTGGAATAACTGCTCAAGATGTATATTTGCGTTACATGGATGTTGTTGATAATACGCATCTTTATTTACATTCAGGAATGAAAGAAGATATTTCTGCATTGATGGATGCAGCGGATAAACTGGGAGAGTTTCACACAGAACCTGATGATATTTTTTCTCTTTCACGTTTCTATTATAGACATGCACATGAAGAACCAGACCCAATCCCTGCTGAAGTTCCTGAAAAATATAAAGAAGCCTATTCTGCGATGAGAAGAATTAATTTTTCTGCAGAAGACAGAGATGAAAATGGACATGTCATCGATGACTTTTCTAAAAGAATGCCAAGACACTATCATGGCATTTATGCACTTGGAGAAATTATGAAAAAATTTCCAAAGAAAAAGAAAAAAAGTAGCGGTGGAAAAGGAAGTG